>Ga0114900_1000254_pt1 | contig 44391 bp, 42 predicted proteins | sample MalvireepMed_231_FD_89685 | JGI IMG/M metagenome (GOLD analysis project Ga0114900, IMG submission 89685) | Marine viral communities from the Global Malaspina Expedition - Malaspina viral metaG DeepMed_231 | ecosystem: Environmental > Aquatic > Marine > Oceanic | place: Mediterranean Sea...
CCCCCGCCCGAATCTGCCCCTGATGCTGGGCGCCGCCGTCCTGGCCGCCGGCGCGGTCATGACCGCCGCCCCCGCTTTGGCCCAGCAGGCCGCCCCCGCCAACCAGACCATCCTGGTCCAGCCCGAGACCCCGACGCTGAACCTGTCGGCCTATGGCGAGGTGAAGGCCGCGCCGGACATGGCCAGCATCAATTTCGGCGTCATGACCGAGGCCACCACCGCCGCCGAGGCCATGGCCCAGAATCGCACCCGCATGAACGAGGTGATGCGCGCCCTGCGGTCCGCCGGGATCGAGGAGCGGTTCATCCAGACCTCGGGCCTGAACCTGTCGCCCCAGTATGACTATGTGCAGAACGAGCCGCCCCGCCTGCGCGGCTATCAGGCCTCCAACCGGGTGACCGTCGAGATCCGTGATCTGGAGCGCGTGGGCGCCACCGCCGACGCGGTGGTGAACGCCGGGGTCAACCAGATCGACGGCATCAGCTTCGGCCTGATCAACCCGCAGCAGGCTGAGGACCAGGCCCGCATGGCCGCCGTCCAGGCGCTGCAGGCCAGGGCCAATCTGTACGCCAATGCGCTCGGCGTGCGCCTCGCCGGCATCCGCAACCTGTCGGAAGGCGGCGGTTATTCGCCCCAGCCCGTGCCGCAGTTCGGCGCCCGCATGGCCGCCATGGACAGCGCCGAAAGCACCAGCGTGGCGCCCGGCGAGCTGACGATCCGCGTCAACATCAACGGTGTCTACGACATCGTACGCTGAGACCCGCGCCAGACAGCAAAAAGGCCCGCCGTCCGGCGGGCCTTTTCAATTGGATGCGCTCGCAGCGCGCTCAAGCAGCGAGCGTCCGCGACGCGAGCGTTAGCGCATAAAAAGCGCGCTCAAGCAGCGAGGCGCCGTCAGGGTCGCGTCAAGCGGCGGTCTTGATGTGATTGCCATCGTCCAGCAACACCACATTGGGCGTGTAGTTGCGCGCCTGTTCGGCGGGCAGCTGGCCATAGGTGACGATGATCACCTTGTCCTTCTTCTGCACCAGACGGGCGGCGGCGCCATTGACGCCGATGACGCGGGAGCCGCGCGGCGCCTCGATGGCGTAGGTGGTGAAGCGCGCGCCGGTGGTGATGTTCAGCACATCCACCTGCTCGTGCGGGTAGATGTCGGCGGCGTCCAGCAGGTCGCGATCGATGGCGATGGAGCCCTCGTAGTCGAGGTCCGCCTGGGTCACCGTCGCGCGGTGCAGCTTGGATTTCATCAGGGTGACCAGCATGGGGAGCCCGGCCTCCTATATCCGTGGGCGGGGGCACGTCCCCCGTTGATGGGCGGCATATAGGGCTTCCGACGCCCGTCTTCAATCAGGACGACGGCGGTGCAGCATGAAGTTCGCGCGTTACGGGACGTTCATTTGACGGTGACGCCCCGCCCTCTATGGTCACGACTGGCCTCGTCTGGCCGAACGACGATTTTTCAGGAATCCGATGAAGCAGTTCGCACTCACCATCGCCGGGGTCTTTGTCGGCCTCCTGTTGTTCTTCATTGGAATTCCGCTGCTTCTGATCGCATCCGCCGCCGGGTCTTCGACGCCTTCGGTGCACAGCCAGTCGGTGCTTGAGGTGGATCTACGCGGCGGCCTGACCGATCAGACGCCCACCAACCCCTTCGCCGGCTTCGGCGGCTCGGGCCTTTCGGTGATGCGCGTGGTGGACGTGCTGGCCCAGGCCCAGGACGACGACCGCATCAAGGTTGTGCTGGTTCGCCTGCCGGAAAGCGGCATGACCCCGGCCTCCGCCGACGAGCTGCGCCAGGCCATCCGCCGCTTCCGCGCCTCGGGCAAGCCGGTGATCGCCCACTCCCAGGGCCTGATGCCGCTGGGCGCGGTGGTCTCCACCTATATGCTGGGCGCCTCGGCGGACGAGTTCTGGATGCAGGAGAACGCCAGCTTCCAGGCCACGGGTCTGGCCAGCGAGGAGATCTTCTTCGGTCGCGCCTTCGAGCGTTACGGCGTCACCGCCGACTTCGAACAGCGCTACGAGTACAAGAACGCCGTCAACACCTTCACCCAGAGCGGCTTCACCGAGGCCCACCGCGAGGCGGCCGAAGGCTGGATGACCTCCATCTATGTGAACGCCCTGGCCAACGCCGCAGCGGATCGCAGCATGGAGGCGGACGCCCTGCGCACCGCCTTCGAGTCCGGCCCCCACACCCCGGCGGAGGCGGAGGCCATGGGCCTGATCGACAACACCGGCGGCGTACAGGAAGCCGAGGCCGAGGCCCGCCGCCGCGCCGGTGACAACGGCCGCATCATCCGCTTCTCCGACTATTCCGCCGCCGTGGGCGAGCGCACCGGCTCGGGCCGCAACGCCATCGCCATCGTGGGCGGGGAGGGAGCTATTCTCACCGGACGCGGCTCGGCGGACCCGTTCGGCGCCGGCTCGGCCATGAACTCCGACGACATCGCCGCCGCCATCTACGACGCCATCGAGGATGACTCGGTCAAGGCCATCGTCTTCCGCGTCTCGTCGCCGGGCGGTTCGCCGGAAGGCTCCGAGCAGATCCTCGACGCCGTGCGCGCCGCCAAGGCGGCAGGCAAGCCGGTGGTGGTGTCCATGGGCGCCTATGCGGCCTCGGGCGGTTACTGGATCTCGTCGGAAGCCTCGGCCATCGTGGCCCAGCCCTCGACCCTGACCGGCTCCATCGGCGTGTTCGGCGGCAAGTTTGTGCTGGACGAGGCTCTCGGCCGTTTCGGCGTGGACATCGCCGGCCTGACCGTGGGCGGCGAGTACGCCGACTCCTTCACCTCCGAGCGCCCGTTCAACGAGGCCGAGCGCGCCGCCTTCTCGGGCTGGATGGATCAGGTCTATGAGGACTTCGTCACCCGCGTCTCCACCGGTCGCAATCTGCCCGCCGCCCGCGTGCGCGAGATCGCCCGGGGCCGGGTGTGGACCGGCGCCCAGGCGCGCCAGCTGGGCCTGGTGGACGAGATCGGGGGAATTCACGAAGCCATCCAGCGGGCCAAGGCCCTGGCGGAGATCCCTGAGGATGAATCGGTGCGCTTCCGCCGCTATCCGCGTCCCCTGACCACCTGGGAAGCGCTGGGCGAGGCCTTCGGCGCGTCGGGCGAGGCCGCGGAGACCCTGATCCGCCTGAACGGCGTCATGACCGACCCGGACGTCCAGGCCGTCATGGCCCGGGCCCGCGCCGAGCGCATGCGCTCCCAGGGCGCCGTGGTCATGGCTGATCAGCCCCTGCGCTGACACACTCACCTGTGAGGGGATGTCGCATTGACGGCGTCCCCTCGCGGACCGACATTGCCGTTCAAGCGTTGAGCAGGATCACAGCCTCTTCAGTGATCATTCATGACGGCGTCGCCAAGGTAGCTCATGACCCAGTTCCAGACCCGCTTCACCCGCATCGGCTTCGCCACGCGTCCCGCGCGCGGGTCCGGCCTGATGGGCTCGGTCCTGCGGCTGGGCGGCATGATCGCCGCCGGGATCGCCGTAACCATCGGCGCCTTGCTGGCCGTGTTCACAGCCGCCGCCGTGGCGGTCATCGCCCTCGTGGCCGGCGTGGTCATGTTCCTGACCGGCTTCGCCATGCGCGCCCGGCGCTCCGCTCGCGCCCGCACCGCTGCCGCCGGCCCTGACGGCGTGATCGAGGCCGAGAAGGTGGGCGACACCTGGGTGGCCCACGGCTGGGAACGTCAGGGGCGCTAACGCTCCGCTTCCCATCAGGCGCGGTCCGGTCGAATATGGGCCCATGACCGCTCTGGACTTCATCGACGCCCCGACCCCCAACACCGACGCCCGGCGCGTGCCGCCGGACATGATCCTCTTGCATTACACCGGCATGCCGACCGGCGCCGAGGCGCTGGACCGTCTGCGCGACCCCGAGGCCCGCGTCTCGGCCCACTATGTGGTGGAAGAGGACGGGCGTCTGTTCCGTCTGGCCCCCGAAGAACGGCGCTGCTGGCACGCGGGCGTGTCCTGGTGGAAGGGCGAGACCGACATCAACGCCGTCTCCATCGGCATCGAGATCGTCAACCCCGGTCACGAGTGGGGCTATCGCGCCTTTCCCGAGGTCCAGATCCAGACGGTGCTGGCGCTGGTCGCCGACATCCGGTCGCGCTGGACCATCCCTGAGGACCGCATTCTGGGCCATTCCGATGTGGCCCCCGGCCGCAAGACGGATCCCGGCGAACTGTTTCCCTGGAAGCGTCTGGCCGAGGCCGGGCATGGATTGTGGTTCGAGCCGGCGGTCGAACGCATCGCCGCTCTCGGCCCGCCGCTGGGCCCCGGCGACGAGGGGCTGGGGGTCCATGTGCTTCAGGCGGGGCTGCACCGCTTCGGCTACGAGCCGGCGCCGTCGGGCGTCTACGATGAGGAGACCCGCATCGTGGTCGCGGCGTTCCAGCGCCACTGGCGGCCCGAAAAGGTGGACGGCATCGCCGACGGCGAGACCCGCGCCCGCCTGATGGGGCTGCTGCAACTGGCCCAGGTGGAAAGCGTCACGGGCGTCCTTTAGCCGCCATCTCCTCTCCATTCATGGGGAGGTGGCGCGAGCGCGACCCAGCGCCCCCTCCACCACGCGGGCCTGGATAGCCCGCGCGGTCCCCCTCCCCGCGAGCGGGCAGGAGAGATGCGCGTTGACGAGACCGCTGCAAACGCCCATCTGTCGCCCCGCCAGACGGCCGGGCGGTCGCGGCGGGGTTCGCCCCGTCGAGGAAAGTCCGGGCTCCACGGTGAAAAGGCGGCGGATAACTTCCGCCCGGGGCGACCCGAGGGATAGCGCCACAGAAAGCAAACCGCCTTCTTCGGAAGGTAAGGGTGAAAGGGTGGGGTAAGAGCCCACCGCGTCTTCGGCAACGCAGACGGCATGGCAAGCCCCGCCTGGAGCAAGACCGAATAGGGACGTCGCGCGGTTTCGGCCGCAGGGCTCACCGCCTGGGACGTCCGGGTAGGTCGCGAGAACCGGTCAGCAATGGCCGGTCCAGAGGAATGATCGTCGCCGTCTTTCGAGACGGAACAGAACCCGGCTTACAGGCCGTCTGGCATTTTCACCCCGTTAACCGATGAGGCGCCCATGTGGCGGCCACAGTCATCCACAGGCTGTGAATACTTGTTTGTTCCTTGAATGTTCTGAAAGTTAACAGAAATGGCCGCCCAAAACGGGTCTACATGGTTAAGAAGTGTCAACTAATCCCATTGTCTCCCAACTGATCCCATGATACCCCAATAGCGAACCTGGGGAGGGTCGGCGTTGTGCCGATCCGCATGCGGCGACGGGTGTCGGGACGGATCGACGGATCCGAGGCGGGCAAGGGTGTTTCTCTCAACCTACGAGAAGCAACTGGACGCAAAGCGTCGCCTGCAGGCGCCGCAGGAATTCCGCACCGCCGAAAACGGCGCCGCCACCGGCCTGTACTGCTTCCCCTCCATTGAGGCCGACTGCCTTGAGGCGGGTGGTGAAGGGTTCGTGGCCGCCTATCGCGCCTTCATCGACAGCATCCCGTTCGGCGATCCCTTTCGCGCCGCCATGGAAAGCCAGTTCTACGGCGGCCTGAAGCAGCTCTCCTACGACACCGCCGGGCGCATCACCCTGACCGAGGCCCTCGTCGAGCGCGGCGGCCTGTCCGCCGACGTTGTGATGGTCGGGCTGGGCGACCGTTTCCAGATCTGGGACCGGGCGCGCTGGCGCGAGCACGAGGCGGAACAGCGCAAGCTGGCCCAGCAGGCCATGCGCGAGATGGGCGAGGCGCGCCGCCGCGCCAGTCTGGCCGCGCGCGGGGAGGGCGGCTGATGACGTCTCCCCACGCCCCCGTCCTGCTGGATGAAGTGATCGAGGCGCTGGACCCGAAACCGGGCGACGTCATGGTCGACGCCACCTTCGGCGCAGGCGGCTACACCCGCGCCATCCTGGCGCGCGGCGCGGCGGTGGTGGGTCTGGATCGCGATCCCACCGTGCAGCCCCACGCCGAAGCCGTCGCCGCCGACTTCCCCGGCCAGTTCGAGCTGAAGCAGACGCCCTTCTCCGGCCTGTCCGCCGCCTTCGCCGAGACCGCGCATGACCGGCTGGACGGCGCGGTGTTCGACATCGGCGTCTCGTCCATGCAGCTGGATCAGGCCGAGCGCGGCTTCTCCTTCATGCGCGACGGCCCGCTGGACATGCGCATGTCGGCCGATGGCCAGAGCGCCGCCGACATCGTCAACAGCTGGGACCACGGCCCGCTGGCCCACATCCTCAAGCTCTATGGCGAGGAGCGTCAGTCCGGCCGCGTGGCCACGGCCATCCTGCGCCGCCGGGTCGAGCAGCCGTTCACCCGCACCCTGGACCTGGCCGACGTGGTCGAGAAAGCCCTGGGCGGCCGTCGCGGCGCGCCGATCCATCCGGCCACCCGCACCTTTCAGGCCCTGCGCATCGCCGTAAACGACGAGCTGGGCGAGCTGACCGCCGGGCTGGAAGCGGCCGAGGCGACCCTGGCGCCCGGCGGACGGCTGGCGGTGGTCACCTTCCATTCGCTGGAGGACCGCATCGTCAAGGCGTTCCTGACCGAGCGCACCGGCAACACGCCGGGCGGTTCGCGCCATGCGCCGCTGCAGATCGAGACCCGCGCGCCCAGCTTCACCCTGCTGTTCAAAGGCGCCCGAGAGGCCGGCGACGCCGAGCGCGCCACCAACCCCCGCGCCCGATCGGCCCGGCTGCGCGCCGCCGTGCGCACCGATGCGCCAGCGTGGGGGAGGATGGCCGCATGACCACCGCCCTGCGCTCCGTCTTCGACTGGAAGGTCCGCGGCTTTCGCGTGGTCGAGATCATCGGCGTCGCCATCCTCGCCGCCATCATCGTCTCGGTCTATTTCGCCAAGGCCCAGGCCGCTCGCCAGAGTGCGGAGATCGACGGCTTGCAACGGGCCATCGGCCACGAGCGACAGCGCGTGCGCCTGCTGACCACCGAAGCCGCCCGGCTGGAGGAGCCCGGTCGGCTGGAAGCCCTGTCGCGCCATGCCGGGCTTGAGCCTGTGTCGGTGGAGCAGCGGACCGATCTGGACGGGCTGGACGCGCTGATCGGCGACGAGCAAGCCGAACCCGCTCCGGCGCCAGCGCCGGCTCCGGAGGCGCCGCAGTGAGTTCGGTCGAGCCCCGCCACATCCCGTCCGCGGCGCCCTCATGGCGCTGGCTGACCGCGCTGGTCTGGTGGATCGAACACGCCTTCGAACGGGCCAAGGCCGACCAGCGCCCCGAGGAAGACACCCGCGTCCGCATCGCCCTGATGTTCGCCGCCTTCACCCTGCTGTTTGTGGCCCTGGTGGGCGGCGCCGGACACGCGGCGCTGCTGTCCGGCGACCCGGGCGCCGGGGGCTGGCGATCGGGCCCCGTCCTGGCGCGGGGCGACCTCACGGACCGCAACGGCTCCCTGCTGGCCAGCAACATTCGCCACTACGGCCTCTATGTGGATCCGGCCGAGGTCTGGGACCGCGAGGCGGCTCTGGACGCCATGACGACCGCGCTGCCGCGTCTGCCGCGCGAGCGCCTGCGGGACGCGCTCTACGGCGATCGGCGCGTGGTGGTCATGAATGGCCTGACGCCGCCGGAGCGGGCCTCACTCCACGCGCTGGCGCTGGGCGGCGTCTATTTCGAGGCCGAGAACGGTCGCGCCTATCCACTGGGCGGTTCGGCCGCCCATGTGATCGGTTTCGCCGGCGAGCGGGGCGTGACGGGCGCGGAACTGGCGTTTGACCGGGAAATCCGCGAGGCGGGCCGCACCGGGGGGACGGTGCCCCTGTCCATCGACCTGCGGGTTCAGGCGGCGCTGGAGAACGAGCTTTACGCCGCAGCGGCCGAAATGGGCGCGCGGGGCGCGGTGGGCATCGTCACCAACATCCAGACCGGCGAGGTTCTGGGCATGGCCAGCTGGCCTGAATACAACCCCAACCGCCGCGGACAGTCCCAGCCCGGCGAGATGAACCGCGTGGTCTCGGGCCACTACGAGATGGGCTCTGTGTTCAAGGCCTTCACCGTGGCCGCGGGTCTGGACACAGGTCAGGCGGACATGACCACCACCTTCGACGCCTCGGACCCGCTCCAGATCGGCAATCGCACGATCCGCGACTTCCACGCCCAGAACCGCATCATGACGCTGGAGGAGGTGTTCCTCCATTCGTCCAACATCGGCACCTCGCGGCTGGCCATCGAGATGGGCGGCGACACCATGCAGCGGTATTTCCAGGATCTGGGCCTGCTGGACGCCGCGCCCATCGAACTGCACGAATCCGCCGCCCCCCGCCGCCCGGTGAACTGGCGCGACACGACCCTGGCGTCCCTGTCCTTCGGTTACGGCATCATGGTCACGCCGGCCCAGGCGGCGGCGGCCATGGGGTCGCTGCTGAACGGGGGCCGGTATGTGCCCCTCACCCTGCGCCCCGCCGACGGCCCTCATCCCGGCCTGCGTCGCGTGGTCAGCGAAGACACCTCGCGCGAGATGCTGGAGCTTATGCGGGCGAACGTGGTGCGCGGCTCGGGCTCGCGCGCCGATGCGCCCGGCCTGCGCGTGGGCGGCAAGACGGGCTCGGCCAACAAGGTGGTCAACGGCCGGTATGATCCGTCCGTCGCCATCGGCACCTTCGCCGCCGTCTTCCCCACCGACGGGCCGCTGAACGCGCCGCGCTACATGGTCTTCATCCTGATGGACGAGCCCCAGGGCTATCCGCGCACCGGCGGCTTCGTGGCCGCCCCGGTGGCCGGGCGCGTCATCGACCGCATCGCCGGCTTCTTGAATGTGCCGCGGGGCGCGGACCGCTGGCGCACGGCGACCGGCGAGCCCATTCCGCAGCCCGGCGACGATGCGGAGGCCGCCCAGTGAGCCTCGCGGGTGTGCGCCTTTCCGAACTGCTGCGCCGCGACGTCGGTCATGACCCGGTCATCACCGGCGTGACGGCTGACAGCCGCAAGGTGGCGCCCGGCGCCCTGTTCGCCGCCATTCCCGGCGCCTCGGCTGATGGCCGCGCCTTTATTCCCCAGGCCCTGTCGGCCGGCGCCGCCGCCATTCTGGCCCCCAGCGACACGCCGGGCGAGGCCGCACCCGTGCTGGTGCCGTGCGGCGATGTGCGGCGATCCTACGCCCTGGCGGCGCGCGGCTTTTACGGGGACCAGCCCGGGACCTGCGTGGCCGTCACCGGCACCAACGGCAAGACCTCGGTGGCCGCCTTCTGCCGCCAGATCTGGACCCTGCTGGGCATCGAAGGCGCCAGCGTCGGCACCCTGGGCGTCTGGCATGGCGACCAGGCCCTGACCCGCGCCAGCCTGACCAGCCCGGATGCGGCGGATTCGGCCCGGATCCTCTCGAAGCTGGCCGGGCGCGGCGTCACCCATGTGGCGCTGGAGGCGTCCTCCCACGGCCTGGAGCAGCGCCGTCTGGACGGCGTGTCCCTGAAGGCCGCCGCCTTCACCAACCTGACCCAGGATCACCTGGACTATCACGGCGATATGGAGACCTATCGGGCCGCCAAGCTCCGCCTGTTCGACTCCCTGTTGCCGCGCGGGCGTACGGCGGTGCTCAACGCGGATTCGCCCGCCTATTCGGGGTTCGCCGCGCATGGCCTGATGGCGGGCCTGTCGATCATGGGCGTGGGCCAGCGCGGCCGCGATCTTGGCCTGATCGCCCGCCAGACGACCACGGAGGGCCAACGCCTGACCGTCGACGCGAAGGGCGAGGTCTTCGAACTCATGCTGCCGCTGGTCGGCGCCTTCCAGGCCTCCAACGCCCTGGTGGCGGCGGGCCTGTGCATCGCCGCCGGCGAAGCCCCCGCTCGCGTGCTGGCGGCGCTGGAGCATCTTCAGGGCGCCGAGGGCCGCATGCAGCATGTGGCCACCGGCCCCGACGGCGGCGACGCCTATGTGGACTACGCCCATACGCCCGACGGGCTGGAGACGGTGCTGACCTCGCTGCGGCCCCATGCGACGGGCCGTCTCATCGTGGTGTTCGGCTGCGGCGGCGACCGCGACCGGGCCAAGCGCCCCCTGATGGGCGCCATCGCGCAGAAGCTGGCGGACGTGGCGATCCTGACCGACGACAACCCGCGCTCCGAAGACCCTGCCGCCATCCGCGCCGACGCGAAGATCACCGCGCCTGACGCCATCGAGATCGGCGACCGCCGCGAGGCCATCCGCCATGCCCTGTCCATGATGCGCGACGGGGATGTGGTCGTGGTCGCCGGAAAAGGGCATGAACAGGGTCAGATCGTCGGTGGAATCACCCATCCCTTCGACGACGCCCAGGAAATCGCCGAGGCCCTGAAGGAAGACGCGTGATGCCCCAATCGTCGGGGAAAGACCCCCTCTGGACGGCCGTCGACATCGCCGTGGCCACGGGCGGCCGCATGGAAGGCGCCGGTTTTCAGGCCCGGGGGATCACCTTCAACAGCAAGGAAGTGGAGCCCGGCGACCTGTTCGTGGCGCTGAAGGGCGTGCGCGACGGCCATGAGTTCGTCGCCTCGGCCTTTGAGGCCGGCGCCGCCGGCGCCCTGGTCGAGCGGCCGGTCGACGGCGGTCCGTGCATCGTGGTCCCCGACACGCTGAAGGGGCTTGAGGCCCTCGGCGTCGCCGCGCGCGACCGCGCGCCCCAGGTGCGGCGCGGCGTGGTGACCGGCTCGGTCGGCAAGACCAGCGTCACCCAGGCCATCAAGGCGGGTCTCGATCTCGCCGGCCCCGCGCACGCCTCGGTCAAGAGCTTCAACAACCACATCGGGGTGCCGCTGACCCTCGCCCGCATGCCCGCGGACGTGGAGCGCGCCGTGTTCGAGATCGGCATGAACGCGCCCGGCGAGATCGCGCCCCTGTCGCGCATGGTCCAGCCCCACGCCGCCTGCGTCACCACCGTGGGGCCCGTGCACATCGAGGGCTTCACCGACGGCGAGACGGGGGTGGCCCATGAAAAGGCCGCCGTGTTCGAAGGGCTCGGGCCCGGCGGCGTGGCGGTGATCAACGGCGACAACGACTGGGCGCCCCTGCTGCGTCAGGCGGCGCTGAGAGCCGGCGCGCGGGTGGTGTGCTTCGGCGCCCCGGCCGACGCCGACGCCCGGCTGATCGATTTCACGCCCGATCCGGACGGTGCGCGGGTCGAGGCGGAAATCTTCGGCCGCCATCACGTGTTTTCGCTCAGGCAGTCCGGCTTCCACTGGGGCCACAACTGTCTGGCTGTGATCCTGATGCTGGACGCCCTGGACGTGCCCGTCGAGACGGCGCTGCAGGCCCTGTCGGAATTCCAGCCCCTGGCCGGACGGGGACAGAACAAGACGGTCGCCATTCGGGGCGGTTCGTTCCTGCTGATCGACGAGAGCTACAACGCCAACCCCCTGTCCATGCGGGCGGGCTTCCTCAGCCTGGGCGCGCGGCCGGTGGCGGCGGGCGGGCGGCGCATGGTCGCCCTGACCGACATGCTGGAGCTGGGCGACCAGTCCGAGGCCCTGCACGCGGGACTGGCCGAGACCATCGACGCGGCCGGGCTGGATCTGGTCCACACCGCCGGTCCGCAGATGAAGCGCCTGCATGACGCCCTGCGCCCCGAGCGCCGCGGCCTGTGGCGCGAGACCGCCGCCGACCTGGCCGAGGCGCTGGTGGAGGACATCCGGCCCAATGACATCGTCATGGTCAAGGGATCGAACGGGTCCAAAGCTTCGGTGATCGCCGCAGCTCTGGCCGACATGGAGCGTCGCCGCGACGCGCAAGAGGGCGCCGCCTCATGATCTATCTGCTGTATCTCTACTACGCCGACATCGCCCAGGCTTACCCCCTGCTGAACCTGGTCCAGTACCAGACCGTCCGCGTGGGTCTGGCGCTGGTCACGGCCATGATCGTGGCGGTGGCCATGGGTCAGCGCTTCATCGACTGGATGCGCGCGCGCCAGGGCAAGGGCCAGCCCATCCGCGCCGACGGCCCCGCCAGCCACGTCCTGACCAAGCAGGGCACGCCCACCATGGGCGGGCTGATGATCCTGGCGGGCATCGCGGCGGCCGTGCTGCTGTGGGGCGACCTGACCAACCCCTACATCTGGATCGTTTCCCTGGTGACCGCGGCCTTCGGCGTGCTGGGCTTCATCGACGACTACGCCAAGGTGACCAAGCAGTCCTCGGCCGGCCTGACCTCGAAGCAGAAGCTGGCGGCCCAGCTGGTTGTGGCGGTCATCGCCGGGGTCCTGACCGTGGTCTGGATGCAGATCTCGCCCACCTCGCCGGGTCTGGAGACCTCGGTGGCCTTCCCCTTCTTCAAGGAAGTGCTGCTGAACATCGGCTGGTTCTATGTGGTGTTCGCCGCCGTGGTCATCATCGGCGCCTCCAATGCCGTGAACCTGACCGACGGCCTCGACGGGCTGGCGGTGGTGCCGGTGATGATGGCCGCCGCCGTGTTCGGCATCATCAGCTATCTGGTCGGCAACTTCCTGTTCTCGGAATATCTGCAGGTCCACCACGTGCCCGGCGCCGGCGAGCTGGCCATCTTCTGCGCCGCCATCATTGGCGGGGGCATGGGCTTCCTCTGGTACAACGCGCCTCCGGCCAAGATCTTCATGGGCGACACCGGCTCGCTGGCGCTGGGCGGCGCCCTGGGCGCCATGGCCGTGGCCACCAAGCATGAGCTGGTGCTGGCCATCGTCGGCGGCCTGTTCGTGGTCGAGGCCCTGTCGGTGATGATCCAGGTGGCCTACTTCAAGGCCACCGGAAAGCGCATCTTCCTGATGGCGCCCATCCACCACCACTTCGAGAAGATGGGCTGGGCCGAATCCACCGTGGTGGTCCGCTTCTGGATCGTGGCGGCCATGCTGGCCCTGATCGGCCTCTCCACCCTGAAGCTGAGATAGCCATGATCACCGTCCCCGGCTTTGAAGGGCGGCGCGTTGCGGTCTTCGGGCTGGGGCGCAGCGGCCTGACCGCCGCCCGCGCGCTCCGGGCCGGCGGCGCCGATCCTGTGCTGTGGGACGACAGCCTGTCCAGCCGGCTCCAGGCCGAGGCGGAAGGCTTCGCGGTCGAGGACCTGTCCCGCGCCGACTGGTCCGACTTCGCCGCCCTGATCCTGTCGCCCGGCGCGCCGCTGACCCATCCCTCGCCCCACTGGACCGTGCAGATGGCCAAGGACGCGGGGGTGCGGGTCATGGGCGACATCGAACTGTTCGCCCGCGCCGTGTCCGCCCTGGCCGAGGTCGAGCGGCCCAAGGTCATCGCCATCACCGGCACCAACGGCAAGTCCACGACCACGGCCCTGATCGGCTGGGTTCTCCGGCAGGCGGGCCGCACCGTCCATGTGGGCGGCAACATCGGCATTGGCGTCCTGGCCCTGCCCGAGCCCACGCCGGACGCCATCTATGTGATCGAGGTCTCGTCCTATCAGCTGGACCTGACCAGCCGCTTCGGCCCGGACGTGGCGGTGCTGACCAACATCAGCCCGGACCATCTGGACCGTCACGGCGGCATGGCCGGCTATGTGGCCGCCAAGCGCCGCATCTTTCAGGAGCAGCCGCCGGGCGGCGTGGCCGTAATCGGCGTCGATGATCCCTACAGCCAGGGCGTCGCCCGGGGGCTGGACGCCTTCGTTCCCGTCACCGTGGCCGCGCCGGACAGCGACGACGAATGGACGCCGCGCGTTGACGACATGGACGGGGTCGGCCTGCGCGCCGGCTGGCTGATGGACGGCGACGAGCGCGTCGCCGATCTGTCCACGGCGGTCTCCCTGCCGGGCCGCCACAACGCCCAGAACGCCGCCTGCGCCTACGCCGCCGTACGCGCCGTGGGCCTCAGCCGCGACGAGGCCGTGAGGGGCCTGCTGACCTTCCCCGGTCTGGCCCACCGGATGGAGCCGGTCGCCCGCCTCGGTCGCGTGGTGTTCATCAACGACTCCAAGGCCACCAACACCGATGCGGCGAAACAGGCCCTGGCCAGCTATCCGCGCGTCTGGTGGATCGCGGGCGGCCGCGCCAAGGACGGCGGCATCGCCGATCTGTTCCCGCTGTTCGGCCGGGTCGCCCACGCCTATCTGATCGGCGAGGCCGCCGACGCCTTCGCCGCCGAGATCGACGACGCGGCGCCCGTCTCCCTGTGCGGCGACATCGCGTCCGCCGTCGCCGCCGCCGCCCATGACGCGGCCGACTGGGCCGAGGCCAACGACGAGGACGCGGTGGTGCTGCTCAGCCCCGCCGCAGCCTCCTTCGACCAGTATCCGGACTTCGAGGCGCGGGGCGAGGCGTTCCGCGCCGCGGTGTTGGGCCTCGGCGCCGCGCCGCCCGTGATTGAGGACGCCGGCGCATGACCGTGAACAGCTATTCTCACCCGTTCTCGCGCAACGACACCTCGCCCATCGCCCAGTGGTGGTGGACCGTGGACAAGGGCCTGCTGGCCGCCGCCTCGACCCTGATCTTCCTGGGCGTGGCCCTGTCGTTCGCCTCCAGCCCGGCCGCCATCCGGGCGGATGAGTCCATCACCGACCCCTTCCACTACGCATGGCGCATGATCGTGTTCGCCAGCGCCGGGGGCGGGGCCATGCTGATCGCCTCCCTGCTGTCGCCCCGCGGCGTGCGCCGCATCGCCGTCCTGGCGTTGATCTGCGCCATCATCGTCATGCTGCTTCTTCCCTTCATCGGCAACGAGGTGAAGGGCGCGGCCCGCTGGATCAACCTCGGCCCGTTTGGTCTCCAGCCTTCCGAGTTCGCCAAGCCCGGCCTGATCGTCTTCGCCGCCTGGATGTTCGCCGAGGCGCAGAAGGGGCAGGGGGTGCCCGGCGTTTCCATCGCCTTCGCCGTCTATGTGCTCACCGTGGCCCTTCTGGTGATCCAGCCTGACATCGGCCAGACGCTGCTGATCACCACCACCTTCATGGCCGTGTTCTTCATGGCCGGCGTGCCCATCCGCTGGATGGCCGTGCTGGGCGGGATATTCCTGAGCGGGCTGGTGGCGGTGTATTTCGTGTTCGATCACGTGCGCGACCGCGTCGGAAAATTCCTCTCCCCCGGGCAGGCCGACACCTACCAGATCGACCGCGCCTCCGAAGCCATCTCGGCGGGCGGCCTGCTGGGCCGCGGGGTAGGGGAGGGCGTGATGAAGCGCAGTGTGCCGGACCTGCACACGGACTTCATCTATTCGGTGGCCGCCGAGGAGTTCGGCCTGGTCTTCTCGCTGATCCTGATCGGGCTTTACGCCTTCATCGTCCTGCGCGGCCTGTCGCGGGCCATGAAGCTGGCCGACCCGTTCCAGCAGACGGCGGCGGCCGGTCTGTTCCTGCTGATCGGCCTGCAGGCGACCATCAACATCGCGGTCAATCTGAACCTGATCCCCACCAAGGGCATGACCCTGCCGTTCGTCAGCTATGGCGGCTCGTCCATGCTGGCCATGGGCCTGACCATGGGCTTTGCGCTGGCCCTGACCCGGCGTCGCCCGGGCGCTTATGAGCCAGGCGCCTTGCTGCCGCGCAACCGCCGTCGCATCCTGCCGCGATGAGTCCTTCCCGAGTTTGCGTCCTCGCCGCCGGCGGTACCGGCGGTCACATGTTCCCGGCCGAGGCCCTGGCGCGAGAGCTGGCCGCGCGCGGCTGGCGCATCGTGCTGGCCACCGACCGACGCGGGGAGCAGTACGCCCACAGCTTCCCGGCCGAAGAACGCCTCGATCTGGACGCCGCCACCGGCTCCGGCCCGCTGGGCATGCTCAAGGCGGCCGGCGCTATCGCCCAGGGCGTGATGCAGGCGCGCAAGGCGTTTGATCGTCTGGACCCGGCGGTGGTGGTCGGCTTTGGCGGCTATCCGTCCGCGCCCGCGCTGCTGGCCGCCATCAGCCAGAAGCGCCCGACCCTGATTCATGAGCAGAACGCCGTCCTGGGCCGCACCAACCGCTGGCTGGCCCCGTATGTGGACCAGCTCGCCTCGGCCTTTCCGACACTGGAGCGGGCGCCCGACAAGGTCCGCGCGCCCGTCGAGGTGGTGGGCATCCCCGTCCGCGCTGACATCCGCGCCTTGCATGACCGCGCCTATGTTGCGCCCGACTACCGCATCCGGGTGTTGGTCACCGGCGGCAGCCAGGGCGCCCGCATCCTGTCCGAGACCGTGCCGCGCGCGCTTGCGGCCCTGCCCGAAACCCTGCGCGCCCGTCTGAAGGTGGAGCAGCAGACCCGCGCCGAGTCGCTGGAGGCCGCCCAGCAGGTCTATCTGGAGGCCGGCGTCGCCGCCGAGGTGGCGCCCTTCTTCCGCGACATGGCCGCCCGCCTGTCGGGCGCCCATCTGGTGATCGGCCGGGCCGGGGCCTCCACTGTGTCTGAGCTCGCCGTGGCCGGTCTGCCGTCGATCCTTATCCCGCTGAAGATCGCCACCGACGACCATCAGCGCGCGAACGCGAAACTGCTGGCCGATGCGGGCGCCGCCTGGGTCATCACCGAGGACGAGTTGACGGTGGACAGCCTGACGGCGGCGGTTCAATCCCTGCTGTCCAATGCGTCAGGCCTGGCCGCGCGCGCCGGCGCCGCCCGCTCGGTGGCCATGCCGGACGCCGTCAGGCGACTGGCCGACATCACGGAGCGCACTGCGGCCGCTGGCTGATGCGCGGAACGGGAGGTCCATCCATGACTTACGCCGCCATGCCCGAACCGATCGTCGATCTCACCCGCAAGGTCTTCCTGCTGTGGCGGCAGTTCGACTGGCTGCCGGAATGGGCGGTGATCGGGCTGGTGATTCTGGCCACGGTGGCGGCGGGACTGATCGCCAACAGCATCGTGTTCCGCATCCTGATCTTCGTGGTGCGAAAGCGGGATCTGTTCTGGCGGGGGGTCGTGGCGCGGGCGCGCATGAAAGTGCGGCTGGCCGTGATGATCGTGGCCTTCGCCCTGGCTATCACCATCTCGCCGCTGGACCCGGAAACCAGCGAGTTCATCCGCCGCACCCTGCTGTTCGCCTTCATTGTGGTCACCGGCTGGATGGTGATCGGCGCGGTGGACATGTGGGCGGTGGTCTATCTGCGCCGCTTCAACATGGCGTCCGAGGACAACCTGGTCGCGCGCAAGCATGTCACCCAGACCCGCATCCTCCAGCGTGTCGCGGCCGTGCTCATCGCCCTGATCACCGTCGCCCTGGCACTGCTGACCATCCCCGAGGTGCGCCAGTGGGGCCTGTCGCTGCTGGCCTCCGCCGGCGTGGTGGGCATCATCGCCGGCCTGGCGCTACAGCCGTTCCTGACCAATCTGATCGCCGGCGTGCAGATCGCCACGGCCCAGCCCATCCGGCTCGAGGACGGCGTGATCGTTGAGGGCGAGTTCGGCAATATCGAGGAGATCACCTCGACTTATGTGGTGGTGCGGCTGTGGGACTGGCGGCGCATGATCCTGCCCCTGACCTACTTCATCAACACCCCGTTCCAGAATTGGACCCGGGACGATGCCCGCCTGATCGGTTCGGCCTTCTTCTACGTGGATTACGCCGCGCCCATCGACCGGCTGCGCGCTGCGTTCGAGGCCATCGTCACGGCCTCGCCCCACTGGGACGGCGACGTGATGGTGTTGCAGCTCACCGACATCACCGAGCGCACCCTGCAGGTCCGAACCCTGATGAGCGCCCGCAACGCCGGGGCCGCCTTCGACCTGCGCTGCGAGGTGCGGGAGAAGCTGATGGCCTTCATGCGCGATGAATGCCCGCAGGCCCTGCCGCGCGAACGCTTCGCCGCCGAGGACGTCAGTCCGTCGGGGGCGGGCCATCCAGCTCAGCCAGAAGCGCGCGACCCCGGCTGACGGCCGCCATCGCAGAGCTCACGGCCTCGGCGTCCGCCGCCGCCCCGCCGCAGGCGATGTCGAACAGGTCGCCCATATCGCCACCGGGGCTGACCGGGGCGGGGGGCGTGGAGTCCGGCGTGGCCGGCCCCTCGGTCCCGTCCTCGGCCAGGGAGGCGAAGTCCAGCCGGTCGCCTGTCCGTCCCGCGCAGTCGAACCGCCAGTTGGACCAGCCGCCCGCATAGGCGCGTCCGCCTGCCTCGAAGCCCGGCTCCACCACCTGAAGCGCCCGGATCGTCACCACCTCGCCCTCGCGCGCCAGACTGGCGCGGTCGGCGAACACGGCGAACCGCCCCACGCTGCTCAGCACCAGATCGGGGTCGACCGGCTGGGGCGCGGCGGTCTGAAGGGCGGCGGCGAGAAAGATGGCGAACATGCGCCTCGCCTAGCAGCGCGCGGAACCACAGGCAAAGCGCCTTGGCCCTTCGCAGGCGGGATTGTGACGGCTATAGCCCTGTGATGATCGCGCGCCTCAGACCCGTCCCGTTCCATCTCGGCCCCGTCCATTTCGTCGGCATCGGCGGCATCGGCATGAGCGGCATCGCCGAGATCATGCTCAAGATCGGCTATCTGGTGCAGGGCTCCGACGCCAAGGCCAGCGCCAACACCGAGCGGCTCGAGGCCCTGGGCGCCCGCATCTTCATTGGCCACGACGCCGCCCATGTCGGCGAGGGCGTCTCGGCCGTGGTCTATTCCACCGCCGTGAAGGCCGACAATCCCGAGATGGTCGTCGCGCGCCAACGCCGCATTCCGCTGGTCCGCCGGGCCGAGATGCTGGCCGAGCTGATGCGGCTGCAGTTCTCCATCGCGGTGGGCGGCACACACGGCAAGACCACTACCACCTCCATGGTCGCGGCTCTGCTGGACGCGGGCGATCTGGATCCCACGGTGGTCAACGGCGGCATCATCAACGCCTATGGCACCAACGCCAAGGTCGGCGACGGCGACTGGATCGTGGTGGAGGCCGACGAGAGCGACGGCAGCTTCCTGCGCCTGAAATCCACCGTGGCCATCGTCACCAACATCGACCCGGAGCATCTGGATCACTACGGCGACTTCGACGCCGTGCGCCGGGCCTTCGTGGACTTCATCGAGAACATCCCCTTCTACGGCTTTGGCGTGGTCTGTCTGGACCATCCCGAGGTCCAGCGGCTGGTCGCCACCATCGATAACCGCCGCCTCATCACCTACGGGGTGAACCCCCAGGCCATGGTGCGGGCCGAACACTGCGAGATGGGGCCCGACGGCGCCCGCTTCGACGTGGTGATCCAGGGCGCCGGCCTCGCCGCGCTGGAGGAGCCCCTCCGCATCAAGGACCTGCACCTGCCCATGGCGGGCTGGCACAATGTCTCCAACGCCCTGGCCGCCATCGCCGTGGCCCGCGAGCTGGGTGTGGACGACGAGTCCATCCGCAAGGGTCTGGCCGGCTTCGGCGGGGTCAAGCGGCGCTTCACCACCACCGGCATCGTCGACGGGGTCCGCATCGTGGACGACTACGGCCACCACCCGGTGGAGATCGCCGCCGTGCTGAAGGCCGCGCGCCAGGTGGTGGACACCGCCGCCGGCGGCAAGGTGATCGCAGTTGTCCAGCCGCACCGCTTCACCCGCCTGCGGGACCTGATGGAGGATTTCTCCACCTGCTTCTCCGACGCCGACACCGTGCTGGTGGCTGACGTCTATGCGGCGGGCGAGACGCCCATCGAGGGGATAGACAAGCACGCCCTGGTCGAGGGTCTGCGCCGCTATGGGCACAGGCATGTCCTCCCGCTGGAGAACGCCGCCGTCCTGCCCCGCGCGATCAAGGACGAGACGCACCCCGGCGACGTGGTGGTTCTGCTGGGCGCCGGCGACATCACCGCCTGGTCCTACGCCCTCCCGGCCCAGCTGGAGGCGCTGGGGTGAGCCGGCCTGCGGGCGATCCAGCCGTTCTTGAGGCTGCCCTTGCGGCTGTTCCTCAGGGATTTGATCAGGGGCTCGATCCGGATGTGGCTTCCCTTAGCCACATCACCCTGGACCACATCCGCATACTGTTTCCCGAGATCATCTCCTATCGGGGAGGTCTCTTTCTGGCCGAAGCTTTCGACCGCGCGATTGTCGATGACTACGTGGATCACTCAGACGAGCCTGATCCCCTTCATGCCGTCGAGCGGCTGTTGAATTACATCTCGCTTTCCGATGAAGCAGCAGGGTTCGACCCACGCGTGGCCAGCGCCGTCGGCGAGGCTATCGCCTTCAGTTGGCGCAACTGGTTGTGGCAGCGTTTCGAGCAACCCATCGAAACCTTCCTTGTGGTCGAAGGGCACGATGACGCAGGAATCTGGTTTGAGAGCCGGGCTGTTTCGGTAGGTGAATGATGACGTGGCGTGACACCCTCCCCACCGTTCGCGGCAAGCTGCTGCGAGACGAGCCGCTGGGCCCCTACACCTGGTTCCGGGTGGGCGGAAACGCGGATGTGCTGTTCATCCCCGCCGACGAGGATGACTTGGCCCAGTTTCTCAGCGCGCTGGATCCCGGCGTGCCGGTGCAGGTGCTGGGCGTGGGCTCCAACGTCATCGTGCGCGACGGCGGCGTGGAGGGCGTGGTGGTGCGTCTGGCCGGTCGCCCGTTCGGCGGCGTGACGGTGGAGGGCGAGACGGTCACCGCCGGCGCCGGGGCGCTGGACGCCATGGTCGCCCGCGCGGCGGCCAAGGCGGGCGTGGCCGGGCTGGAGTTCTATGCGGGCATCCCCGGCACCATCGGCGGCGCCCTGACCATGAACGCCGGCTGTTACGGCGCCGAGACGAAGGACGTGCTGGTCTCCGCCTGGGGCCTGAACCGGGCGGGCGAGCGGATCGACTATCAGCTGGCTGATTTCGGCTACACCTATCGCCATTCCGAGGCGCCCGCCGACATCATCTGGATCGAGGCGGTCTATCGCGGCCGTCCCGACGACCCGGCGGCGGTTCAGGCCCGCATGACCGCCATCACCGAGCGGCGCGAGACCACCCAGCCCATCCGCGAAAAGACCGGCGGCTCCACCTTCAAGAACCCCGAGGGTCATTCCTCATGGAAGCTGGTTGATGACGCCGGCTGGCGCGGCAAGCCTTTTGGGGGCGCAAAGTTCAGCGAACTGCATTCCAATTTCATGATCAATTTCGCTGGCGCCACGGCCGCCGACATCGAAGGTCTGGGCGAGGCGGTCCGCGCCGACGTTAAGGATAAATTCGGCGTCGACCTGCAATGGGAGATCAGGCGCATCGGGCGGCCCGCCTGAGCGCGGAGCTCGATCATGAACCGCCCGATCCAGGAACTTCACGTCGCCGTCCTCATGGGCGGCATCTCGCCCGAACGGGAGGTCTCCCTGTCGTCCGGCCGCATGTGCGCCGACGCCCTGGAAGGGCAGGCGGCCCGGGTCACCCGCGTGGACGCCGGTCGCGACCTGGCCCAGGTCCTGGCCGAGCTGAAACCCGATGTGGCCTTGAACGCCCTGCACGGAGTCTGGGGCGAGGACGGCTGCGTCCAAGGCATCCTCGAGACCCTGCAGATTCCCTACACCCACTCCGGCGTCATGGCCTCGGCCGTGGCCATGGACAAGGACAAGTCCAAGGCCGTCCTGAAGGCGGCGGGCGTCGTGGTGCCCGGCGGCGGCCTGTTCGACCGCCACGAGGTGGCCGCGCGCCATGTCATCGCGCCCCCCTATGTGGTCAAGCCCAACGCCGAAGGATCATCGGTCGGCGTCTATCTGGTGCGCGAGGGCGCCAACCGTCCCATCGCCGAGGTGGGCGAGCCGGGCTGGACCTATGGCGAGCAGGTCATGGTCGAGCCCTTTATTCGCGGCAACGAACTGGCGGTGACGGTTCTTGGGGAGAAGTCCGGCCCCCGCGCCCTGACGGTGACCGACATCACGCCCACCAAGGGTTTCTATGACTATGAGGCCAAATACGCTCCGGGCGGATCCCGGCACGTGCTTCCGGCCGATCTGCCGGCGCATGTGTTCGAGGCGGCCCTGCGAATTTCGGAGCGCGCGCACACCGCACTTGGTTGCCGAGGCGTGACCCGATCGGACTTTCGTTATGACGATCTTAACGACGATCTTGTTCTGCTGGAGGTCAATACCCAGCCCGGCATGACGCCGACCTCGCTCGCCCCCGAGCAGGCCGCCTTCACCGGAATGGCGTATGTGGATCTTGTACGGTGGATGGTGGAGGACGCCTCATGCCCGCGGTAGTGCGCGGCGGTCGGCGACAGAGTTCAAATCAGGCCCCCCGAAAGAGCGCTCCCAGGAAAGGGGCGCCGCGTCGGGGCGGTTCGCGCAACGCGCCGAGGAACGCTTCCGGGACCCCCGGAAAGATGGCGGCCCTCGGGCGTCTGGATCTGTCGCCCCGCGCGGTGATCATCAGCTTCGTCGCCGGCGTCGTGCTGGTGGGCGTCGTGCTGTTCACCGGCGCGCGGGCGGACCGGATCGGCGCATCGGTCTCCAACGGCGTCAACAGCCAGCTGGCCGGCATGGGCCTGGCCCTGAACCGCGTGCACGTCACCGGGGCGTCCGACGAGGCCCGCCCCGCCATCCAGGCCGCCATCGACCTGCAGCGCGGCCAGCCGATCACCGCCGTCGACCTGGACGCCGTGCGCGCCTCGGTGGAGCAGGTGGGCTGGGTCCGCTCCGCCCGCGTCGTGCGCCTGCTGCCCGACACCCTCGTGGTGTCCGTGGTCGAGCATGACCGGCTGGCCGTCTGGCAGACCGGCGGCCGCAACTATGTGGTCGATGGCGCCGGCCAGGTGATCCCCGGCGCCGACCCGGGCCGCTATCCGCGCCTGCCGCTGGTGGTGGGAACCGGCGCCGCCGAGGCCGCCTCCGACATCCTGCCCCTGCTGCGCCAGCGCCCGCGCCTGATGACCCGCGTCGAAGCACTGGTCCGTGTGGACGAGCGGCGGTGGGACGTGCGGCTCAGGGACGGGGGCGTGATCCAGCTTCCGGCCGCCAATCAGGAAGCAGCCTTGATCCAGCTGGACTCCATGGACCAGCGTGAGCGGCTGCTGGACCTGGGCTTCGACCGTGTGGACCTGCGCGCCCCCGACGCCGTGGCCGTTCGCCCGGCGGGCGCGTCGGCGTGATTTTGTGAGGGCTTGAACACCATGACAGGGCGCAGGACCGATCAGAACCTTCCCATGGGCGCGCACAACCGAGCGCCGGTGGTGGCCGCCCTCGACCTGGGCCACGCCAAGGTGGCCTGTTTCATCATGAAGCCCGAGGGCGTGCGCCACGCCGACCGCACCGTGCGCGTCGCGGGCGCCAGCCATGTGCAGTCGCGCGGCATCAAGGGCGGGGCCATCGTCAACATGGACGAGGCGGCCCAGGCCATCGGCCACGCTGTCGAGCGGGCCGAGCGGGCCGCGGGCGCGCCCGTCTCGGGCGTCATCGTCTCCACCGCCATCGGCCAGCTGTCCAGCCACCGGGTCCAGGCCCGGGTATCGCTGGGCGCCAATCCCGTCGGCGACGCCGATCTGGCCCGCGCGATCGCCATGGCCCTGTCGCAGGTGCGTCTGGCCAACCGGCGACCCATCCACGTTCTCCCCGTCGCCTGGTCGGTGGACGGGTCCCGGGGCGTGCGCGATCCCCGCGCCATGCGCGGCGCCAATCTGGGCCTTGATCTGCTGGTCGTCTCCATGGCCGAGGGCGTGTTCGCCACCCTCAGCCACTGTCTTGAGCTGGCCCACCTGGACCTGCAGGGCGTGGCCGCGGCGCCGGTGGTGTCGTCCCTCGCGGCGCTGGAAGACGACGAGATGGATCTGGGCTGTGTCGCCATCGACATGGGCGGCGGCTCCACCTCCGCGGCGGTCTGGGGCGGGCGCTCCCTGCTGCATGTGGAAAGCCTCAACGTGGGCGGCGACCATGTCACCGCCGACATCGCTCGCGGCCTGTCCACCTCCAAGGCGGGCGCCGAGCGGCTCAAGACCCTGCACGGCTCGGCCATGGCCTCGCCCAACGAGGACCGCGAGATGCTGGAGGCGCCGCCGCGGGGCGAGGAGCCTGGCTCCAGCCCCGTCATCGTGCCCCGCGCCATGCTCAAGACCGTCATCGCCCCCCGGGTCGAGGAGACGCTTGAGTTGCTGCGCGACCGCCTCAAGGCTTCCGGCCCCGGGCTGGAGCCCGGCACCGGCATCGTCCTGACCGGCGGCGCCAGTCAGCTGAACGGCGTGCGCGAGCTGGCCGTGCGCGTGTTCGACCGCCCGGTGCGCCTGGGGCGTCCCCAGCGGGCGCCTCACCTGGCCGACGCGGCGTCCGGACCGGCCTTCTGTTCGGCCGCCGGCGTGCTGCTGCGCGCCGCCTACGGCCCGCGCGAGGCGGTCTCCGCCCGCAAGCTGATGTCGCGCCAGATCACCGCCGCTGACGCCCCCCGCGTCCACCCGGGCGGCTTCATCGCCCGCGCCGCAGGCTGGCTGCGCGAGAACCTCTGACCATTCTCGGCTGAAGACAAAAAAAGGGGCGGCCGAAAGACCGCCCCTTTTCCTGTTGTTCCGGCTGGCCGGGTCCTTACAGACCCGAACCTCCGCAGCCGTTTTCCAGGTAGTCGTCGATGTAGCCCAGTTGCTCGGCCATGATGCCGGTGGTCCAGGCAGGACCGTGGGCATAGTCGGCGATCAGGTGATACTGGACGTCCTGGCCGCTGTTGCGGGCCCGGGCGACGAAGTTGTCGGAGTGATCCTGGGTCACGGTCCGGTCGCGCTCGCCCTGGAACACCATGATCGGGATCTGGATGTTCTGGGCTTCACTGACCGGGCTCAGGCCCGACACCGTGTCGCGCTGGGCTTCGCGGGTATAGGGGTTGGTGAACAACTGCGACCGGATGCGCGTCAGGTCCGACACGCCCGCGCCCGCGATGGCGCAACGGTACAGACCGTTCGGGCGAACCGCCGCTGTCATGGCCGCATAGCCGCCGTAGGAGAAGCCGAACATGGCGATGCGGCCTTCCTGGGCGATGCCCTGCTCGATCAGCCAGCGTGCGCCGTCGTCCTTGTCGTCCTGCATGGCCTGCCCCCATTCGTTGTCGCCGGCCGTCCACAGGTGGTTGCCCCACCCGTCGGAGCCCCGGTACTGCGGCTGGAGAACGGCGTAGCCTCTGGACGTCATGAGCCAGCGCCACATGGAGCTGTCCCAGGTCATCTCATCCCGGGCCCAGGGACCGCCGTGCGGCATGATGACCGACGGATAGGGGCCTTCTCCGTACAGCGCCTCGGAGGGCGTGCTGAGGAAGGCCGGGATGGTCAGCCCGTCGCGGGCTTCATAGTAGACAAGGCTGGTGGAGCCGAGCGCTTCCGGGTCAATGCCGGGGTAGGGCTGGCCGAGCTGGGCCAGCCGGCCGTCCGTGTACAGGTAGTAGGCGCCCGGATCGTTGGGGCCGCCGGCCCAGACCACGGCGGTCGACCAGTCATCCGAGGCGGACTGGATGCGCATGTACCGCTCGGTCGGGTAGGCCAGGGTGCGGCGGTCGCCCGTGGCGGGATCGACGATCTCGACGGGATGGTTCTCGACGCCGAGCGCGGCTTCCAGTCCCCGCACGAGGCTTTCGTACTCGGGGGCGACGGGATAGCTGCTCGACCGGGGCCCGGCGTAGCCGAAGGACAGGACCTCGCCGAAGTCAGGGCCTTCGGTGCGCTCGATGCTGACGCCGGTCGCCTCGAACAGCGGGTGTTCGAAGACCACCTCGCCCAGGGTGCGCGTTGCGATGTTGTACTCAAAGATCGCCGACTTGTCGCGACCGCGATTGGAGATGACATAGGCGATGTTCGGATCGGCGCTGAAGCTGGCGATCGCGAAGGTCTCGCGGTTCCGGATGTGGCTGCGGAAATGCTCTTCCCAGCCCCCGCTGGCGTTGCGGAATTCGGTGGCGATGTAGAGGCCTTCGCCGTCGCGGTCGACGATGGCCCGCGCGCGCAGCTCGCCCGCCAGATCGGTCTCGTAATCGATGACCCGCTCGCTCGCGCGCTGGACCCGCTCAGCGCGGTTGGTCCGGACGTTCAGCCGGAGAACGTCGCCGCCCAGTTGGACAAGAATGTCGTCCGGATCATTCGGCAGGATGTCGAGAATGGTCGGCGACTGGAGGCGAGCGAACTCCGCCTCGCTTTCAGAACGCGTGCGCTGGGCGTCCATCGGGTCGCGCCAGTTGCGGCCGCGCAGATCCGTGAACATCAGCTTCGTGAGGAAGGTTTTCACCACGCCGCCGTAGTTCGCGTCAAAGGGCTGCCACAGGTTCACGGCCAGGGTGTCGTTCTTGACGAAGCTGACGCCCCGGATACGCATCTGGGTCGCGCCGATCACCGTGGGCTCCTCACCCAGGTTGGCGGTCTCCCAGACGAGGATCACGTTGTCGTCCCCCCGCGCCTGCAGGGCGGCCATGTGACGCCCGTCAGGCGAAATGGCGAAGCTCGACATCAGCGGCAGGGCCGCCATCTGCTCGACGGTCGGCGGCGTCGGCCGGTCTGATGGCTGCGCTGCGGCGGCCATCGGCGCCAGCGCGACGCCGGCGACCAAGGCGAGCCCGGCGATCCGGGTTATAATGGACATGGTATTGAAAGCCCCCAATTAAGCGACAAGATGGGAGATCATCGCTCGCGCGGCGGTCGTGATCAATGCCTTTGATTTCCGACTCTTGGCGCTTTAATTCCCGGCGACTCACGCTAACGGGTAACCGTCTCTTAACGTTGATGGTTCTTTTATTAACGCAGGGTGCGGGCCCATGTGATTCGCGGGGGTGTGTCGCATAGGGTCCCGTACAAACGGGTCGGAAGGTCGAAACGAAATGTCGCTGTCGCTGGTCAAGCCGCAACACACTGAACTCAAGCCCCGCATCGTCGTGTTCGGTGTCGGCGGCGCCGGCGGCAACGCCGTCAACAACATGATCGACGCCGGCCTCGAAGGGGTCGAGTTCGTCGTGGCCAACACGGACGCCCAGCATCTGTCGTTCGCCAAGACCGACCGTCGCATCCAGCTGGGCGCCACCATCACCCAAGGGCTGGGCGCGGGCGCTCACCCCGAAGTGGGCATGAACGCCGCCGAGGAGTCCGTGGACGAGATCCACGAGCACCTCGAAGGCGCCCACATGATCTTCATCACCGGCGGCATGGGCGGCGGCACCGGCACCGGCGCGGCGCCCGTCATCGCCAAGTGTGCGCGTGACCGCGGCATCCTGACCGTCGGCGTGGTCACCAAGCCCTTCACCTTCGAGGGCCGGCACCGCATGCGCCTGGCCGACGCCGGCATCGCGGAGCTGCAACGCTACGTCGACACCCTGATCGTCATTCCGAACCAGAACCTGTTCCGGGTCGCCAACGAGAAGACCACCTTCGCTGACGCCTTCGGCATGGCCGACCAGGTGCTGCACTCCGGCGTGCGCTCCATCACCGACCTGATGATCCTGCCGGGCCTTATCAACCTGGACTTCGCCGACGTGCGCGCGGTCATGTCCGAAATGGGCAAGGCCATGATGGGCACAGGCGAGGCCTCGGGCGAGGACCGCGCCCTGCTGGCCGCCCAGAACGCCATCGCCAACCCCCTGCTGGACGAAACCAGCCTGAAGGGCGCCAAGGCCGTGCTGGTCAACATCACCGGCGGCATGGACATGACCCTGATGGAGGTGGACGAAGCCGCCAACGCCATCTCGGCCGAAGTGGACATGGACGCCAACTTCATCTTCGGCGCCGCCTTCGACCCGGCGCTGGAAGGCAAGCTTCGCGTGTCGGTGGTCGCCACCGGCATGGACGAGGAAGCCACCCAGTCCATCGAGCCCCCGCAACAGCGCCCGGTGGAAACCCCGCGCGCCCCGGCCATGCCGACCGCCGCGACCAGCTACGCCGCCGCGACCCGGCACGAGCCCATGCCGGCGCGCGAGCCTGCTGCGCCGCCCTATGCCCGCGAGCCGGTCCAGCCCGCCGCCCAGGCCCCCGCGGCCCAGCCGAAGGTCGAGGCCGACCCGATCATCCGGCAGGCCCAGCCCGCCGCCGCTTCGGCTGATCCGGAGCGCGTCATCGGCCGCATCGTCGACCCCTCGGTCGATGAGTATGAGGACGAGGCGTCCGAAGCCGAGCAGGGCGATCTGTACTTCGACCGTCGTCCCGAGCCCGCCCCCGCGCGCCGCCCGGCTCCCCAATCGGCCCAGCCGGCCCAGTACGCCGACGACAGCCTGTTCGAGAGCCAGGAGCCCAAGCGCGGCTGGAGCCTGTTCGGCCGCGGCCGCCGGTCTCCCACCAGCCAGAGCTACCATCAGGACGCGCCGGCTCCGGCCGCGCCCCAGATGCGTCCGACCCACCAGGTCCAGCCCATGGACGAGCCCCAGCAGACCCAGGCCGACGACGATCTCGAGATCCCGTCCTTCCTGCGCCGTCTCGCCAACTAATTCGTAACCATCGCGATCCCTTGCGGCGCAAGGGTTTCGCGATGGAGCGAAACAATCCGAAACCCGGATTTCATTTACCCTTTGCAGCCCCGTCATTAACTGCATGACGGGGCGTAGACCGTCTTGTGACGGTAGCATTACGGGTATCTCGATTTGTTTGGACGCGACGATCATCACGAACGCACGCTCAGCGCGCCCGCCATCTGTGCGGGTGTTGGCGTGCATTCGGGCGAGCGCGTGCGTCTGGCCATCCGCTCGGCGCCTGCGGGCACGGGCGTGGTCTTTGTGCGCACCGACGTCACCGACCGCGACAACCGCATCCCGGTGTCGGGCGAGGCGGTGGTCGAGGCACGCCTGAACACCATGATCGAGAACGCCGACGGCGTGCGTCTCTCCACCATCGAACACCTGATGGCGGCCTTTGCGGCCCTGGGCGTGTCCAATGTGATCGTCGAGGTCGACGGCCCGGAACTGCCCATCCTGGACGGCTCGGCCCTGCCGTTCGTCCAGCTTCTGGACCGTGCGGGCTTCCGTCGTCAGCAGGCCCCGGTCCGCTACATCGAGATCCTCGAGCCCATCGTGGTGGAGGAGGGCGACAAGCGCGCTGCCCTGCTGCCCTGCGACCGCTATGAGATGCGCTTCGAGATCGACTTCGACTCGAAGGTCATCGGCAATCAGGTTGTGGATTTCGTGGTCGACGAGGCCACCTTCCGCGACCAGATCATGGCTGCGCGCACCTTCGGCTTCGCCCATGAGGTCGAGGCCCTGCGCCGCGCCGGCCTGGCCCGCGGCGGCAGTCTCGAGAACGCCGTGGTCATCGACGGCGACACCATTCTGAACCCGGGCGGGCTGCGGATGGAGCGCGAGTTCGTCAAGCACAAGGCCCTGGACGCCATCGGCGACCTCTATGTGCTGGGCGCGCCCCTGCTGGGCCGCTACGAAGGCGTCAAGGCGGGCCACGCCCTGAACAACCAGCTGGTCCGCGCCCTTCTGGCCGCGCCCCACGCCTGGCGCGAGGTCACCCGAGTCCCGGAACTGGCCCAGGTCGGCTGATCCAAGGCGGAATCCATTGACCGCCGGGCGTTCCGCGCCCTAAGCCCACCCCATGCTGCAAAACATCGAAGCCCTGTCGCGTGAGGCCCGGTCGTGGCCGTTCGAGCAAGCCCGCAACCTGCTGGCCCACCTGCTCAAACATCGCCTCGACACGGACGGCGAGCGTGATCTGGCCGCGACCCTGATCGGCAAGAACAAGACGGACGAGGCCCTGGCCGCGCTGCCGGCCCTCGCGCGCCCGGTGATCTTCGAGACCGGCTATGGCCCCTCCGGCCTGCCGCACATGGGCACCTTCGGCGAGGTGGCCCGCACCACCATGGTGCGCAACGCCTTCCGCGCCCTGACCGGCGACCATTGGCCGACCCGCCTGATCGCCTTCAGCGACGACATGGACGGCCTGCGAAAGGTCCCCGAGGGCGTGCCCAACCCGGAGATGCTGGCCGAGGACCTTCACAAGCCCCTGACGAAGGTGCGCGACCCGTTCGGCACCCACGACAGCTTCGGCGCCCACAACAACGCCCGCCTGCGCGCCTTCCTCGACGGTTTCGGTTTCCAGTACGAGTTCATGAGCTCGACCGAGGCCTATCGCTCCGGCCGGTTCGATCAGGCGCTGCTGACCCTGCTGGAGCGCTTTGACGCCGTCCAGGCCATCATGCTGCCGACGCTGGGCCCTGACCGCCGCGCCACCTACTCGCCCTTCCTGCCCGTCAGCCCGATCACCGGCCATGTGCTTCAGGTGCCGACGCTGGAGCGCAATCTGGAGCGCGGGACCATCGTGTTTGACGATCCGGCGGGGGGCCGCACCGAGGTCCCCGTCACCGGCGGCCATGTGAAGCTGCAGTGGAAGCCCGACTGGGCCATGCGCTGGGCCGCGCTGGGCGTGGACTACGAGATGAGCGGCAAGGACCTGATCGACTCCGTCAAGGTGTCCTCAAAGGTCTGTCGCGCCCTGGGCGGCGTCCCGCCCGAAGGCTTCAACTACGAGATGTTTCTGGACGAGGCCGGTCAGAAGATCTCCAAGTCGAAGGGCAACGGCCTGACCATGGACGAGTGGCTGCGCTACGGCACGCCGGAGAGCCTCAGCTGGTACATGTTCCAGTCGCCCAAATCGGCCAAGAAGCTGCACTTCGACGTCATCCCGCGCGCCATCGACGACTATCTGCAGGCGATCACCAGCTTCCCGGAGCAGGAGCCGCCCAGGCAGATCGACAACCCGGTCTGGCACATCCATTCGGGCGCGCCGCCGAAGGACGCCAGCCCGGCGTCCTTCTCTCTGCTGCTGAATCTGGTGGGCGTCGCCAACGCGTCGAACAAGGCGGAGCTGTGGGCCTATTTCGCCCGCTACCTGCCCGACGCCACGCCCGGGAGCGAACCGGTGCTGGACCGGCTGATGGGCCATGCGCTGAACTACTACGAGGACTTCGTGAAGCCCACGAAGGCCTTCCGCACGCCCACGGAGGCGGAAGCGGCGGCCTTCCTGGACCTGGCGAACCGCCTGCGCGCCCTGCCGGCCGAAACCACCGACGGCGAGGTGATCCAGAACGAGGTCTATGCGGTGGGCAAGGAACACGATTTCCAGCCCCTGCGCGCCTGGTTCGCGGCCCTTTACGAAGTGCTTCTGGGTCAGTCGCAGGGCCCCCGCTTCGGTTCCTTCGCCGCCATCTACGGTCTCGACCGCACCATCGCCTTGCTGGAACAGGGCGCCCGGGGCGAGTTGGCGAAGTAATTCTCCTCCCTGTCGCGTAGCGATGGGGAGGTGGCGCGGGCGCGATCAGCGCCCGTGACGGAGGGGACGGCGCAGGCGGTCAGGGATTGGCGCCCGTCTTACGCACATTGAGCCGCCCCCTCCACCACGCCCTTCGGGCGCGGTCCCCCTCCCCGCGAGCGGGGAGGAGAGGCGTCCCTGCGCTCAAGCAGCGAGCCGCCGCGCGGCGAGCGGTAGCGCACTAATGATGATGAACCCCACCTGACCGCCCGCGTCTGAACCGCTTCAGCTTCGGGGGCCTAGCCTCTCCTCATCGACCACCATCGAACAAGGAGAGAGCGTCATGTCGAACCTGAAGTCTTCCTCGAAAGCCGCTCTGGCGGTGATCATGGCCGGGGCCATGGGCCTGGCCGGAACCGCCTCGGCCCAGTCGTATGGCCAGCAGCCCCAGCGCCCCGTGGGCTCCGGAATCATTGGCTGCGACGCCCCCGGCGGCCGTCAGCAAGCCGGCGCCGTGATCGGCGGCATCCTCGGCGCGGCCCTGGGCACCCAGATCTCCCGCAACGAGCGTGAGCTTGGCGCGGTCGGCGGCGGCGTTCTGGGCGCAGCGGCCGGTTCCTACGTCGGTTGCCGCCAGCAACGCGCGCGTCTCGACAACTATAACGCCGGCTACAACAACGGCCATGCGGAGGCCACGGCCCAGGCCAACGCCTATGTGGCCACCAGCAATCTGCGCATCCGCTCGGGCCCGTCCACCGGCTACGGCCAGATCGGCTCCATCGGCGCCGGTCAGAGCTTCCAGGTGGCGGGGTCTCAGGGCCAATGGCTGCAGCTGGCCGGCGGCGGCTACGTCCATTCCGGCTACGTCCGCCGCGCGTACTGACTCTCCCATCACACGCGAGGCGAGGGCCGCTCCGAAAGGGGCGGCCCTTCTTCGTGGCTACTGGCTGACCCACAGGATGCGCGCCATCCAGTCGATGTCGCGCGGGTGCAGGGTGCGGGGCGGATGGGCCGGATTGATGGAGCTCAGCTCCACCCGCGTGGCGGTCAGGCGCGTGACCTCCTTGGCCATCACCTCGCCGCCGGTGGTGCGCACCACCACCCGGTCGCCCTTGCGCACGTCGGTCACGGCCCGGTCGACGATCACCACATCGCCCTCGCGGTACAGGGGCGTCATGGAGTCCCCGCTGATCTTCAGGCTGAAGCGCGTATCCCCGCCGGCGGGCAGCAGGGTGCGGTCCCAGCCCTGTCCGGTGGGATAGCCCGCATCGTCAAAGAAGCCGTCCGCCCCCGCCTGGGCCATGCCCAGCAGGGGCACGCTCTCGGCCGAGGCCGCGTCCCGCGCCAGCCGCGCAAAGTCGCCCAAACTGACCCCCGCCACGTCCAGCGCCCGCGTCAGGCTCTCGGTGGACGGCCAGCGTGGCCGGGGCGGCTCGCCGGGGCCGAACCGCTTGGACCGGTTGAAGCTTGTGGGATCCAGCCCCGCCGCCCGCGCCAGAGCCGACGGCGTCAGGCCCTGCCGCGCCGCAAGCGCGTCGAGACCTTTCCAGAGTTGGGCGTGCGTCAGCGCCAAGAGCGATCTCCGATTCGCTCCCTTCTAGCACGAACTAGGAATTAAATCCTCTACTCGAGGCCCGCGGCGCGTCGCTCCTGCCAGGCCCAGAACGTGCCGACGGCGAGGCAGATGAGGACGCCGAACGTCCCGATATTGCCGACGGCGAAATAGGACCACGCAGGGACGCGCATGTCGAACCACGGAATCAGGAGACCCATAAGCAGCAGAAGCTGAAAGCCGATGGCCCAGACAGGCCAGGTTCGCGTGCTTCTCCAGCTCAGGCCTATGAGGAACACCAGCACCACCACGTCGAGCAGGGCGATCATGGGTTGCCAGTGAAACAGGTCGCTTTCACTCTGGATCAGCATGGTGGCGAGCCAGGCCACCAGGTAGACGCCCGAAAACGCACGCTCCGGCTCTTCCCCCTTCACCATGGCGAAGGCCAGCACGGCGACCATGATCACCGCGCCGATCTGGCTGTAGAGGGTGTCCAGCATGAAAAATCGCCCCCGAACCTGTGGTCCGGGGGCGATAATGCTCTGTTTTCCTAACAACCGAAACGGTTGAGAGTGATTGTTACGACGAATTAAGCCACGCGAAGGTCGGGCTGCACCCGGGGCACCTCGATCGGGCGGGTCATGTCGTCGGGCTTGTCCATCGGGCCTGTGGCGTAGACGCCCCAGCCCATGCGGCGGTGATCCTTGGCCAGTTCCTGGTGGGCGGCGACGATGGCTTCGCGGGCCTGCCCCAGGGTGGCGATGGCTTCCATGGCCTTCGCCTGGGCCTGGGCGCCGGCGACGGCCGACACGCTCAGCTCCGCGCGGCTGGCGATCATGGTCTGAACCAGGCTGCTGGCCTGGGCGATGGCGGCGTCGAGCGCCTGTTCCGTGGCGTAGAGCTCATTGGCGACGCCGTTGACGATTTCAGCCTTGTACATGATCAGACTCTCCACTGTGGTTAGCGAAGTGTTAACACGGTTCACCGTGTTTGGGTAGGGCGTTTACTTCTCGTTGACCATGTTCTGCACGCCGGTCGATCCATCCATCGGCGGACGGTCTTCCGGCTTGTCCATGGGACCGGCGGCGAGGGGCTCAAGCCCCATGCGGCGGGCGAGGGCCGCTAGGGTCCGGTGGCCCCCGCCCAGCCGGGCGCGGGCATGGGTCAGCGCCGACAGGCAGGCGGCCACATCATCGAAGGCCCCTTGCGCGGTCACGCCCGACACGCCGGCGCGAATCCGCGCCTCGGGCAGGGCGGCGGCCACGGTCGCGACCTCGATCAGGGCGTGGTCCAGAGCCATCTCGGCGGTGTGGAGCTTGTGGCTCAGATCGCGACCAACGACTTCCGTTTGCATCGTTCACCCCTCCATGGAGGGGTGAATCAGAACACGCAAAATGCGTATTCTGCAACAATACTCGTTTCAGTTGTCGAGCAGGAAGTGGGCGGTCAGGGTGGCGATGGGCTGGCGCCGCGCCTCCTGCCAGGCCTCGACGGTCACCGTCGCCACCCGTCGTCCCGCTTTGCTCACATGGGCGCGGGCGAAGGTGTCCAAGGGTTTGCCCGACCTCAGATAGGCCACCGTCACATTGATGGGCCGGGGCAGGCGCGCGCGTGGATGCAACAGGGCCAGCTGCGCGGTGGCGGTCAGCTCCAGCATCGCTGCGGTTGATCCCCCGTGCAGGGCCGGCAGCATGGGATTGCCGATCAGGTGGTCCGAAAACGGCATCACCACCGTCAGCTCGTCGCCGGACTGCAGCGACTTGAGGCCCAGAAAGCGGGCGTAGGGAATGCTGTCCAGATCGAAGGCGGCGGGCTCGCTCATGCCGCACCTTTGGCGCGCGGGATATTGGCGCCCACGCGGCGCTCGCCGTCGGAGTTGATGATGTAGGCCGCCTGGGCCGCCGCTACGGGATCGTCCGGGTCATGCTCATAGGCGAAGGCCCGGACGAAGCCGATGGAATGGGTCAGGCGATAGCACCGCGCGCGCGCCAGAAGGTCCAGCCCCGGCTCGGCCGCCCGCATGTAGTCGACGCGCAGGTCCAGGGTCGCGACCGGGCGGAACTCGCCGAGCGCCACCCAAACCGCCAGCCCGCCCACATGATCCAGCATGGCGGTGACCAGGCCGCCGGCGAGCACGCCCGCGCCGGGATCGCCCACCAGGTCCTCGCGGTACGGCGCCCGGAGGGTCACGGTCTCGCCGTCCAGCGCCTCATACCGGAACCCGAGGGCATGGGTGTGCGCGGAGCCGGCGGCCAGCTGGGGCAACAGGGTTTCGATGGAGAGGGCCATGACCCAGTCCTAGTCCATCAGGCCGAGGCGTGGAAAGCCTGTCGCCGCGCCCGGCTATCCCGCGCGACGGGCGTCGTCGGATGCGGCCAGGGCCTCGGCCTCGGCCAGGGCGGCGTTGATCGCCATGCGCAGACGTTCGGGCTTGATGGGCTTTTCGACCACCGAGGCCATGCCCGACGCCACGTATCGGCGGGCGTCATCCGGATCGGCGTTGGCGGTCAGGGCGATGATGGGCGTGCGGGACACGGGCCCCTCCAGCGCACGGATGGCCTTGGTGGCGGCCACCCCGTCCATGCGCGGCATCTTGATGTCCATCAGGATCAGGTCGTAGCGGGTCGACTGAACCGCCTCCAGCGCCTCGAGGCCGTCCTCGGCCGTTTCGGAGGTGCAGCCGAACATCTCGCAAAGGGCCTGGGCCACCACGCGGTTGGTGGCGTTGTCGTCGACGATCAGCACGTGCGGCTGGCTCTGCAGCGACAGACCGGCCAGCTCCGACACATTGGTGTCGGCCTGGATCTCGATCACGGCCTGCGGTGCGCACAGGTCAAAAGCCAGGGTGACGCCCTTGCCCTGATTTCGTTCGGCCCAGATGTGACCGTTCATGGCGTGGACGATGTGGCGACAGATCGACAGACCCAGACCCACGCCGCCGCCGGCGGAGCCTGCGTCGGCCACGGTGATGAAGGTGGCGAACAGGTCTTCCTCGCTCAGGCCCGCGAGGGCCGAGCCGCTGTCGCGGACGCGGGCTTCGATCAACACAGAATTGTTGGCGGCGCGCGCTTTCAGGCTGACTTCGACCAGGCCGCCGCGCGAGAACTTCAGGGCGTTGCCGATCAGGTTGTCGAACACCTGTTTGAAGCGGGGCCCGTCCAGATCGCCCGCCAGCTCGGTGTCGCCGTCATAGCCGACCATCAGGCGCACGCCCTGGTTCAGGGCGCGGGGCTCCCACTCGCTCTGGATGGCGTCCATCACGTCGCGCAGAACGGTCGGGCCCGGCGCGATGACGAGCTCTCCGGCTTCGGCGCGGCTCAGGTCCATGGCGTTCTGCAGGATGCGCAGCATGGCTTCGGATGAGTCGAGGATGGTCTGCACGTGGGTCTGCGCATTGGGGGCCAGCGGCTGGCGCTGCAGCAGCTCTCCCACGGCCAGCACGCCGTTCAGGGGCGTGCGCAGGTCATGGCTCAGCGCATTGAGGAAGGCGGTGCGTCCACGGGCGACGGCGAGGGCCTGCGCCTGCTCGTGGGCGCGCGTCTCCTCCTGTTCGGTCAGGGCGAGGATCTGGCGGTCCTTGCCTTCACTGGCCGCGCGCAGCAGGGCCACAGCCGTGCCCACGCCCCAGTACGCCCCGTCGCGCGTGACGATGAAGCCCCGCAGAAGGGCGCCCGGGCCGCTGTGCAGAATGGGGCCGGCGAAGGCGTCGATGTGCACGCCCGCCTCCACCACGGCCGGCTCGGCGTCCATGACCAGATCGACGGTGCGGCTGGCGTATCGGGCATGGCCGTGATCGCCCGCGTATTTCAGAAGGAAGGCGTCGCGCTCGATCAGGCCGATGGGGCGGCCATGTTCGACGACGGGTATGACAAGGGTGTCGGGTTCCGCCTGGAACCGTTCATACACCTCGTGCCCGAGGGTCTTTAGGCCGGCGGGGGCGATCCGTTCGGCAATGGACTCAATCGTCGGCATACGGCCGAGAACTCCCTGTTACCGACAGACTTTGGCCCGCGAGGTTTTGCGGAAGGGTTAAGCTTGGGGATTAATCTGGAAAAGTCAGCGATTTCATCCGTGTAACGGCGATACGCTGTGGCCGATCCAGGCCAGGAAGGGCCCGGACGACCCTTCCGATGATACCGGTAGCATCAGCACGCACGGATTGTCGTAGGGATGAAGCGCGACAATCCGGTCCTTCAGGGCGCCCGCGACCCCGGCGGTGGTCTTGAACAGGGCCGGGGTTTCCGCGCCGTCCTCCACCGCCTCCTCCCACCGGTAGATCGAGCGCATGGGGGACAGGATGTTGACGCAGGCGCACAGCTGTTCGCCCACCAGACTTCGCCCGGCCGACGCGGCGCTTTCCGCATCGGGCCATGTGGTGTAAAGGACCGCCACTTCGTTTTTCATCACTGGACTCCCTTGCATGCGCGCGGCCCCCGGGCCGACCGCAGATTTGTCATGAGCGCTTCCCCGATCAACCCTTCGTCCTCGGCCCTGGTTCTGTTCTCGGGCGGGCAGGACAGCGCCACGTGCCTGGCCTGGGCGCTGGACCGTTTCGCGCGGATCGAGACCGTGGGCTTCGACTATGGCCAGCGTCATGCGGTGGAGATGCAGGCGCGGCTGACGGTGCGCGAGGGCATGGCCCGCGTGCTGCCCCAATACGCAGACCGCCTCGGCCCGGATCACGTGGTGGACATCACCGGCTTCGGCCGCATCGCCGACAGCGCCCTCACCTCCGACCGGGCCATCGAGATGGACGCGCGCGGCCTGCCCACCACCTTCGTGCCGGGCCGTAATCTGGTGTTCCTGACCTACGCCGCCGCCCTGGCCGACCGGCGCGGGCTGCAGGTGCTGGTGGGCGGCATGTGCGAGACGGACTATTCCGGCTATCCCGACTGCCGCCGCGAGACCATGGACGCCATGCAGCAGGCCCTGTCGCTGGGTCTGGACAAGCCGGTCCCCATCGACACGCCCCTGATGCACCTGACCAAGGCCGGGACCTGGGCCCTGGCCCACGATCTGGGCGGCGATGCTCTGGTCCAGCTGATCATCGAGGACAGCCACACCTGCTATCTGGGCGACCGGGATCACCGTCACCCGTGGGGCTACGGCTGCGGAACCTGCCCCGCGTGCGAACTGCGCGCGGCCGGCTACGACCAGTGGGCGGCGGGCGCGTGACCTATACCGTCAAGGAAATCTTCCTGACCGTTCAGGGCGAGGGCGGACAGGCCGGTCGTCCGGCCGTGTTCCTGCGCTTTTCCGGCTGCAACCTGTGGAGCGGGCGCGAGCAGGACCGCGCCACGGCCGTCTGCTCGTTCTGCGACACCGATTTCGTCGGCGTCGGCCCCGACGGCGGCAAGTTCGTCTCGCCGAATGATCTGGCCGAGCGCGTCGCCTCCCTGTGGCGGGGCGGGGAGGGCGGTCCGCGTCTGGTGGTCTGCACCGGCGGCGAGCCCCTGCTGCAACTGGACCCGCCCCTGATCGCCGCCCTGCACGCGCGGGGCTTCGAGATCGCGGTGGAGACCAACGGCACCGTCGTCGCGCCGGACGGCCTCGACTGGATCTGCGTCAGCCCCAAGGCCGACGCCCCCGTGCTCCAGACCACGGGGCAAGAGCTGAAACTGGTCTATCCCCAGACCCTGGCCCGGCCCGAGCAGTTCGCCGACATGGCCTTCGACCGCTTCTGGCTACAGCCCATGGACGGCCCGGACACCGAGGCCAACACGGCGGCGGCCATGGACTATTGCCTGCAACACCCCAAATGGCGCCTCAGCGTCCAGACCCACAAATACATCGGCGTGCGTTGACCTGACATGACCCAGCCTGTCTTCGAGATCACCAAGGCCGCGACCTTTGATGCGGCCCATCACTTTCCCAACGAGCCGGAGGGCAGCCCCTATCGGCGCATCCACGGCCACTCATTCCAGGTGGAAGTGTCGATCCGTTCGGACCGGCTCAACGAGAACGGCTGGGTCGCGGACCTGAACGCCCTGGACGCGGCCCTCAAGGCCGCGGCCGGCGAGCTGGACCACGGCATGCTGAACGAGCATGAGGGCCTCGAAGTCCCTTCCCTCGAACACCTGTGCCTGTGGTTCGTCCAGCGCCTGACGCCGGACTGGCCGGGCCTCAGCCGCGTGGTCGTCAGCCGCCCCACCATCCACGAACGCTGCGCCCTGGAGCTCTGAGGGCTCTGCAGCCTCTCCTCCCCACATTGTGGGGAGGGGGACCGCGCGGGCGACTCAGCCCGCGGGGTGGAGGGGGCGGCTCTGTTTCAGCCGTTGAGCCGCCGATTCCTGCCGCCTGCGCCGCCCCCTCCGTCACGGGCGCTGACCGCGCCCGTGCCACCTCCCCATCCCGAGAGATGGGGAGGAGAAGAGGCGCAGGCCCGTCGGGATCCAGCGTGGCCCTAAAGAAAAACCTCCCCCGCACGGGGCGGGGGAGGCGAGGCGGAGTGTCTCTATCGATTGAGGATCAGAACCGGCCCTTGAGCCCGATGGCGAAGGTGGCGCCGTATTCCTCGAACTGCAGGGTGGTGTCCGGCGTGCCCTGGTACAGCTCCAGCGGGTCGTCCAGCAGGTTCTGCGCCTCGAACAGCACCTCGATGGCGTCGTTCACGCGGAACGAGGCGGTCAGGTCCAGTTGCTGGCTCTCCATCACATAGATGTCGAACTCGCGGCTGTCGCCGATCTCCTCCAAGTACTCGCCCCGGAAGGAGTAGCTGACGCGACCGCTGAAGCGGCCCTGTTCATAGCCGACGTAGAAATTCGCGCTCTCTTCCGCCGCCTGGGGCAGGCTGAAGGTCTCGGTGCGGCCGTCCACGGTGAACTCGGTGTCCAGCAGGGTCGCGTTGGCGCCGATCAGGACGCCGTCCAGCGCCGGAGCCCAGCGGCCCAATTCCTGTTCCATGTTCAGCTCGACGCCGCGGATCGAGGCGTCGCTGCCGTTGACCGGCCGGGTCACCTCGAAGCCGGGGAAGTCGGCGTCGTTCTGGAAGGTGCGCTCGACGATGTAGCTGTCCAGCTCCTTGGAGAACACGCCCACCGACATCACCGAACCGCCGCCGGGGTACCAGTCCAGCAGGAGGTCGAGGTTGCTCGACTCGTAGGGCTCCAGGTCCGGGTTGCCCATGTTGATCTCGAGATCTTCGTTGTTGATCTCGAACCGGGGCGACTGGTCGCCGAAGCTGGGCCGCGCGATGGTGTTGCTCCAGGCCGCGCGGATGACCAGGTCGTCGCGCGGGGTGAAGCGGGCGTGGATGCCCGGCAGCACGTTGGTGTAGCTGGACTCCACCGCGCGCGGGTTGATGGTCAGGTCGCCGTCGTCGTCGAAGTTCAGCTCCGAACCTTCAGCCGAGTACTCGGTGTGCTCGACACGGGCGCCGACGATGAAGCGCCAGGCGCCGGTGTCCCAGGCGCCCATCAGATAGCCGGCCGAGACGTCTTCGTCGGCCGAATAGTCTTCAGCCGTGTTCAGGATCAGGTTGTCCTCGATGTCCTGGGGCCGCTCGATGAAGTCGCCCAGGTTGGCGTTGTAGAAGTCCACGAACAGGCCGCTGCTGATCCCGTCGCCGATGGCGCCGAAGGGGTAGTCGGGGGCGCCGGTGGTGAACTGGTCCAGACGGATGTCCGGCACGTTGCGCAGTTCCGTCTCGCCCACATCCGTCACCTTGCGCTTGAAGCGCAGGTCCACGCCGCCGCTCAGGGTGAAGCCCGCCACGCCGAAGGCTTCCGCCCGCTCGACGTTGAAGTTCAGGTTGGTGTCGTCGTCGTCCACGAACTTGGGCGCCAGAACGACGCGGTCGAGGGCGTAGTCGGCGTTGTCCAGATAGCTGGCGTCCGCGGCGCCGCCCGACAGGATCTGGAAGGTCGGAATGCCCGCGCCCTGGCGCACGATGGCGTCCAGCGGCGACTGGTCGTTCTCGAACCGGCCCTCGATCTCGTCCGGCACGTTCTCGTCGGTCATGGAGTGGCCGATGCGGTAATCGAACGACCACAGCCCGCGCTGATGCTCGCCGCCGAAGGCCAGGGCCAGGGTGTCCTGGTCCTTGGTGCGGAAACGGATGCGGCGGCGGAAGCCGTCCTCGTCGATGTCCTCGAAGGTGGCGGTCTCGCCGTCGAAGGACGTCAGGTCCCCGTCCTCAAACACGATGATGCTGCGCTGGCGCGTCTCCGCGTCGGTGAAGCGGCTGAACAGGGCGTTGGCGAAGAAGGTGTCGTTCGCCGTCGGGCGGTATTCCAGGTTCAGGTTGGCCCCGAAGCGCTCGCGGTTCACGAAATACTTGCGCAGCTGGACTTCCTCGACCACGAACTCGTCGTCGCCCAGGTCGTCGTTGAAGCCGTAGGCCGCCTCGATGTTGTCCGACTGGAAGTTGCGATCCAGGTAGTTCATGCCCAGCGAGACGCCCAGGTTGTCCTCGCCGCCGCCGACGCTGAACAGGCTGGTGTAGTTCAGGCGCGCTTCCGGATTGAAGTCCTCGCTCAGCTCGCTGTACGAGCCTTCCAGACGGTAGCGGAAATTGTAGTTCTGGTTCTCGTTGAACGGCGAGCCCGAGCGCACGTCGATGGAGCCGCCGATGGCGTCGCCGGGCATGTTCGGGGTCGGAACCTTGACGATCTCCAGCAGGTCGATGGAGCCCGACGGGATCACGTCCAGCGGCACCGCGCGATCACTGTCCTCGGGGGTGCCGATGCGCATGCCGTTGATGGTCACGGTGCTCAGGCCGGCGCCGACGCCGCGCACGCTGACGAAGCGGCCTTCGCCCTGGTCGCGGGTGATGGACACGCCCGGCAGGCGCTGCAGGCTCTCGGCCACGTTCTGGTCAACGAACTGGCCGATGTCGTCGGCGGCCACATAGTTGGCGATGGCGTCGGCGTTGCGATAGCGGTTCAGGGCGTCGTTCTGGGCAATGCGCTGCGACATCACCACAACGGCGTCCACGGTCACGCTCGCCTCGCCGCCGAGGGCGATGTTGAGGCTGGCCGCGCGCCCGGGGGCGACGTCGACGGCGGCGCTGGCGTCCGCCAGACCCAGATAGCTGACCGTCACCGTGGCGGCGCCTGCGGGCACACCCGTCAGGGTGAAGGCGCCGGCTTCGTCGGTGAGGGCGACGACGGGGTTGCCCGCCACGCTCACCCGGGCGCCGGTCAGGGGCGCGCCGGTCTCGGCCGAGGTCACGCGGCCCTGGATCTGCCCGGCGGGAGCCTGGGCGTGAACGGCGGCGGGGGCGAGCAGGGCCAGCACGGAGGCTGTGGCGAGGGCTCGGGCGGTCAGGGTCATGGTTGCGGTCCTCGGTGGAGGCCGAAAACCGGGCGGGATTGGTCCGCACCCGGCCTAACGGCGTTCGAGGTCCGCTAATGGCCAAGCTCTGTGACGAGGCCGTTTGAGTTATGTAACAGTCCTGCGAAGCCGACGGTCTGCGGGCGGGCAGCCGGCCAGGTGATGCATCATGGCCACGGTGCTCGCGCTCACCGGGGGGCGAACACGGCGCCCAGCCCCGGCTCCCCGTCGCACACGACGGCTCCCCGCCGGGTCAGGTCGATCAGGTGGGCCAGCACCGACAGGGAGGCCGCCGGCCACAGGCGCTCGTCCACCGCCGCATAAAGGACCGGGACCATCGCGCTGATGGTCCGGTCGCCCGCCTCCAGCCGCGACAGAATCTGCGCCTCCCGCGCCAGCCGGTGCGCCTTGTAGGCCGTCAGGAACGGCGCCACGTCCGTCACCGGGGCCCCATGGGTCGGCCACAGCGTATCGAACTTCCGCGCCGTCACCCGCTCGAGGCTGTCCATATAGGCGCCCATGTCCCCGTCCGGCGGCGCCACCACGCTGGTGGCCCAGCCCATCACATGGTCGCCGCTGAACAGGGCGTTCTCCTCGATCAGGGCGAAGGCCAGATGATTGGACGCATGGCCGGGCGTGGCCAGCGTCTCCAGCGTCCAGTCCGGCCCCGCGATCCGGTCGCCGTCGTTCAGGATCACGTCGGGCCGGAACGTCTGGTCCTCGGCCTCGTCCAGCGCCCCCGAGACGTGGGTTTCCCGCGCCGGCGGGCGGGCCGCCAGCACCAGCGCGCCCACCGCGTTCGCGAACGGCCGGGCCAGCGGCGCGTGGTCCCGGTGCGTGTGGGTCACCAGCACATGGCTGACCGTCTCGCCCTCGACCGCCGCCAGCAGCGCCTCCAGATGCGCCGGATCGTCCGGACCGGGGTCGATCACCGCCACCGTCCCGTTGCCCACGATGTAGGTTCCGGTCCCCGTAAAGGTGAACGGCCCCGGATTGTTCGCCGTCACCCGCCGGATGCGCGGCGAGACGCGGCGGCAGACGCCGTATTCCGGATCGAAGTCTTTCACCAGCGGGATCATCTAACGCCTTCCTCTGCGGCGGCCCGGACCTTGCGCCTGTGGACCCGAGACCATCGTGGAGTCCCGGAATTGACCAAAGCCGCCGCCCTCAACGCCGCCATTGTCGCCTCGAACCGGCTGCAGCCCCTCGTCGCCGCCGTCCTGTGTCTCATGGCGGCGCAACTGATCACAGCCGCCTGCACGCCCGAACCCGCCGCGCCCTACGCAACGCGCGTCGCCGTGGTCCGCTAGAGCGGCAGACCCGACAGGTCGAAACCGGCCCGGGCCGCCGCCGCACGCGCGGCCTCAGGCTCGCTCCGGCCCGCCTGCACCTCCGCCATGGCCCAGGCTGCGGCCGAACGCAGGCCCGAGCGGCAATAGATCAGCGTCGCCGCCCCGTCGTCCAGCAGGGCGCCCATGGCCTGGGCGTCGCGGGGCGACGGCCGCCCCATGATCGGCAGCCAGGCGTAGTCCATCCCCGCCTGACGGACCCAGCGCTCCACCTCCGCCGAGTCCGGCTGTCCGGGGTCTTCCCCGTCCGTCCGGTTGTTCACGACCCTGCGGACGCCCTGCTCGCGGGCGCGGGTCACGTCTTCCGGCGTGATCTGGGGGGCGACGCTGACCTGGTCGGACAGGGTGTTGAAGGTCATGAAGGGCCTCTGCGGTTTGCATTTCGCGCGTCGGGCCATAGCATCCGGGGCGGCGGGTGCGTAATCGCCTGCGTGATTTCGCCGCCCCAGAAAAACCACCTGAGCCGTTCATGCGTTGGGATCATTCGCCGCGCGCCGTCGCGGCCCTGACCCTTCGCTATTCCGGGAAACTTCATGTCCGCACTGTTCGCCCTGATCGCCGCACTCGCCGTCCAGCCCGTCGACGACGGGCCCATCCGCACAGGCGGCACCGCGGCGGAAAGCGCCGAGTCCGTGCGGGTGCGCGAGGCGATCGCCTACGCCAACCCGATGCCCCCCGGCGCGCCGACCAATGACTATGCGCTGACCGCCTGGTGCGACGCCCTGGTCTCGGGCCATGTGCGTCTGGGCGAGACCCTGACGGATCCGTCGGATCTGGATCTGGAGATCATGCGTCTGGGCCGGCTTGAGGCCGCCGACTTCCGCGCCGGTCTGACCGCCGCCCGCGACCGCCAGTCGCCGGAGACCCTGGCGGCCGCCGAGGCCGCCGCCGCCGAGCGCACCGCCCTGTGGGACGCCGCCATCGCCCGCGAGGAGGAAGCCTCCCGCAGCCAGGTGTTCGGCCTGTTCTTCGGTTTGCCCGGCCGCTGCGAGCACGCCGCCCGCCGCCTGCGCGACAACATCACCACCCCGCCGGCCACCCCCGAAGAGGTGGGTCTGGAGTAGGGCGGTCACGCCCTAAGCGGCCGGCTAACCCGCTTTTTCGGTCGTCAATCCCTTCTGGAGCAAGGGTTCACGCCCCTGAGTCCGCCTTTTTTCGCCCGCTCGTTCCCGCGGCCCTATAATGGCGGTCGGACCACGCGCGGGGAGGGGCGATTTCAACAATCCAACAATTCAGACACTGTTTTTTTCGGCCCGCGTTAGACTCCGTTGCACCCCAGTTGCACTGTTTTTCCGGTTCGGAGTCTCCCGCCCACCC
>Ga0114900_1000256_pt1 | contig 44353 bp, 46 predicted proteins | sample MalvireepMed_231_FD_89685 | JGI IMG/M metagenome (GOLD analysis project Ga0114900, IMG submission 89685) | Marine viral communities from the Global Malaspina Expedition - Malaspina viral metaG DeepMed_231 | ecosystem: Environmental > Aquatic > Marine > Oceanic | place: Mediterranean Sea...
CGGCGGGCTGAAAGGCGTGCGAAAGGGCAAGCGGCGTTGAGCCAACCCTTCGACGCCGCCCAGGACCTGAAGGACGCGCCGCACACCGGCGTGCGCATGCGGCCAAAGGATGCGGCGACCCTGATCGTGACGAGGACGTCGGGCGACCGCACCGAGGTGCTGATGGGCCGCCGGGCCGCGGGTCACGTGTTCATGGCGTCGAAGTGGGTGTTTCCGGGCGGGCGGATCGATCCGTCGGACTTCCGCATCGAGGCGGCGGGCGACCTGCCGAAAGCCTCACAGGCGCTGTTGGCCCGCGAGATTCCCGCGCGCCGGGCCCGCGCCCTGGCCCTGACCGCCATCCGCGAGACCTTCGAGGAGACCGGCCTGCGCCTTGCCCGCCCAGCGCCGCCTGCGTCGGTGGCCGGGCCGTGGCGTGGCTTTCGCGCCGTCGGCGCCCTGCCCGACCTGTCGGCCCTGACCTATATCGCCCGCGCCATCACCCCGCCGGGCCGCACCCGCCGTTTCGACGCCCGCTTCTTCATGGCTTCGGCCGAAGCCCTGCTGGACGTCCCCGCCGCCCGCCCGACCGAGGAGCTGGACACGGTGGCCTGGATCCCCATGGACGAGGCCCGGGCCCTGGACCTGCCCGCCATCACCCGCTTTGTCCTGACCGAAGCCGCCGAGCGCCTGACGTCGCCGGATCGCCCCCTGCCCTATGTGCGGCAACTGCACGGGCGGCATCGGGTGGAGTATCTGGAGCAGTAACGACCAGAGGCGCCGCCGCCTTCCGCTCCTACAGCCAGCGCGCCCGCTTGAACCTCACATAGAGCCCGACGCAGATCCCGCCGATGGCGAGCAGCACCGCCGGGTAGCCCAACGGGCTATCCAGTTCCGGCATGTGCGTGAAGTTCATGCCGTAGATGCCGGCGATGGCGGTCGGAACGGCCAGAATGGCGGCCCAGGCGGCGAGCTGACGGGTGATGGCGCCGGTCCGCTGCTGTTCCAGAAGATTGCTGAACTCGAAGACCGAACTGAGGATATCCCTCAGCCCGTCGACCATCGTCTGAACGCGCCGCACGTGATCCATGACGTCGCTGAAGTACGGTCGTGACTCGGGATCGATGCCGGGAAGATCCAGACGCGTCAGTTTGGAGACCAGGTCGGACGTCGGCGCCAACACCCGCTGAAAGCGGATCAGCTGGCGTCGAATTTCGAAGATGCGGTTGATCTCGCTGCGGGCCAGAAAGGTGTCCACGGCCCGCTGCTCCATGGCCAGCACCTCGTCCTCCAGCGATTCCCCGAGCGGCAGATATCCGTCGACGATGAAATCAAGAATCGCGTGGAGCACATAGTCGACGCCATGGCTCAGAAGAGCCGGCGACGCCTCCAGCTGGTCGCGCAGGCTGGCGTGACCACGGCTTGACGTCCTTCGGACGCTGATGAGGTGGCTGTGGCCGACGAAGATGGCCGTCTCGCCATACCTGATCTGGCCCGTCTCCAACCAGGCTGTCCGGGCTACCACGAACAGCTGGTCCCCGAAGACGTCGAGTTTGGGCAGTTGCTCACCCTTTGCGGCGTCCTCAACCGCAAGCGGATGAAGGCCGTAAGTCGCCTGCAAGACCCGAAGTTCGTCGAGCGTGGGGTCGACCAGACCGATCCATACGAACTGCGACTTGTCCTCCGGACAATGCACGCGCTCGTCGATGGTCACGGGCCGCACCCGACGGCCGTCCTGATAAAGATAGGCGGCGACGACGCTCACGATCCGACGCCGAGCACTGACGCGAAAGGAGCGGTCCCGTCGGCTCCCGAGCCCCGGTCAACGAAGGAGCGGGTCACCCGATCAATTCCCGCGCCGCCGCCCGCGCGGCGTCCGTGATCTCCGCACCCGCCAGCATCCGGGCGATCTCTTCCTGCCGCGCCTGATCCGTCAGCGTATCCACCGACGTCCGCGTCTCGCCCTCGACCTCGGCCTTGCGGACCTTCCAGTGGGCGTGACCCTTGGCGGCGACCTGGGGGCTGTGGGTCACGACCAGGACCTGGGCGCCGTCGGCCAGACGCTTGAGGCGCAAGCCCACGGCCTCGGCCACGGCGCCGCCCACGCCCTGATCCACCTCGTCGAAGATCATCACCGGCTGGACCCCGCCGCCGCGCTCGGCCAGGGCCGCCTTCATGGCCAGGGCGAAGCGGGCCAGCTCCCCGCCCGACGCAATGGCGTCCAGCGGGCCGAAGGCGGTCCCGGCGTTGGTGGCCACCTCGAACCGCACGGCCTCGGCGCCGTCACGCCCGCGCCGGTCCTCGGGCAACGGCTCCAGCGTCACCCGGAACTGCGCCCGCTCCAGTTTCAGCGGCGCCAGCTCGGCCTGAACCGCCGTAGCCAGCCGGTCGCCGGCCGCGCGCCGCGCCGCGGTCAGCACCGCCGCCGTCTCATCATAAGCCGCGCGGGCCGCCGCCGATTCCCCCTCGGCCGCCTTGAGCGCTTCGGCGCCGTCCTCGATCAGGCGCAGCTGCTCGCGGAACCGGATCCGCTGCGCCGGCAGGGCGTCCACGGTGACGTTCAGCTTGCGGGCCGCGGCGCGCAGGGCGAACAGGCGCTCCTCGGCCTTGTCCAGTTTCCCGGGCTCGAACTCGAAGGCGTCCGCCGCCGCGTCCACCGCCGCCACGGCCTCGGTGGCCTCAACCAGCGCCCGGTCAATGGCTTCACCCGCCGCCGCCAGCCGCGTGATCACCGGGTGGTCCTCGCCGGCGCCCGACTGCACCGCGCGGGTGCGGGCGTGCTCCACAGCCCGGAAGGCCTGGGCCAGCTTCTGCGACAGGGTGTCTCCGCCCAGCGAGTCCCGCGCCGAGGCCAGATCGGCCAGCGCCTTTTCCGCCGCGCCCAGAATGGCCCGCTCGCCGGCCAGATCGGCTTCCTCGCCCTCGCGCGGGTCCAGCCGGTCCAGTTCGGCCAGCGATTCGCTCAGCTCCTCGAAGCGGGCCCGGGCCGTCTCTGCTTCAGCCCGCAGGGCAGCCAGCGCAGCCTCGGCCGCTTTCAACCGCTCATGGGCCGCCACCACCACGCCGCGCTCGGCCGACAGTCCGCCATAGGCGTCCAGCATGCCCCGGTGGGTCCTGGGGTCCAGCAGGCCGACGGTCTCGTGCTGGCCGTGCACCTCCACCAGCCGGGCGCCGATCTCGCGCAGGGCGGTGACCCCCGCCGGCTGATCGTTGATCCACGCCCGGCTGCGGCCGTCGGCCGTCAGGGCGCGACGCAGGATCAGGTCCTCGCCGGGCGCGGCCTCGAAGCCGCGCTCGGTCAGCATATCGAGAAAGGACGGATCGTCCGGAGCGCTGAACACCGCCGTGGCCACGGCCTGTTTGGCGCCGCTGCGCACCAGCCCGGCGTCGCCGCGCCCGCCCAGCGCCAGTCCCAAGGCGTCCAGAATGATGGATTTGCCCGCGCCGGTCTCGCCGGTCAGCACGGTCAGGCCGTCCCGGATCTCCAGATCCAGGGCCTCGACCAGCACCACGTCGCGAATCGACAGGCTTGAGAGCATGACACTCCGTCCGGCCCCCTCAGGCGGCCATCAGTGGAACGGGACGCGAACGTCCCCTCCCCCCGACTAGCAGATTCGCGGGGCTGCGACCGTGATCAACCGGGAATGAGACGGCTGAGCCAGCCCTCGCGCTCGCCCTCGGGCTCCACGTCCGGCTGCTGGCCATCGTTGGTGAGCAGGACATAGGCGTCCTGATACCAGCGGCTGCCGGGGTAGTTGTGGCCCAGCACGGCGCCGTTGCGGGTGGCTTCCTCGTCCAGGCCCAGGGTCAGATACAGTTCGACCAGGCGATAGAGCGCCTCAGGGGTGTGGGAGGTCCGCTGGAACGCCTCGTTGTCGATCACCGTCCGATAACGGTTGATGGCCGCGAGCGGCTGCTCTTGGCGCTGATACCAGCGGCCGATGGCCATTTCCTTGCCGGCCAGCTGATCGTTGACCATGTCGATCTTGATCAGGGCGTCCGCCGCATAGGGCGTGTCAGGATATCGACGGACGACGTCGCGCAGGGCCAGAAGCGCCTGACCGGTGGCGGCCTGGTCGCGGCCCACGTCCACGATCTGCTCGAAATAGCAGACGGCCTTCATGTAGAAGGCGTAGGAGGCCGACGGGCTGCCGGGATAAAGCTGGATGAAGCGGTCCGCCCCGGCGATGGCGTCCTGATACCGGCCCTGCCGGTAATAGGCGTACATCTGCATCAGGATCGCGCGGCGCGACCATTCCGAATAGGGATGCTGGCGCTCCACCTCCTGGAAATAGGCCACCGCGTCCAGCCAGCGTTCCCGCTCCATCCGCTGATAGCCGGTGTTGTAGAGCAGATCGACGGGCCGCTCCTCATAGGCCAGCTGCGGACGCTCGTTGCGCCCGGCGCAGGCGGACAGGGCCGTGGTGGCGGCCAGCACGACGGCCAGGGCGCCCATACGGGTCGACAAACCGGAACGCGATTTCCTGAGAAGCAAAGTCCGACCTCACATGGCTGCGTCCGCCCCCGGCGGCCGCTGAAAAGACAGTCCGGCGCTTCTACACCAGCGATTTGTTCACGCCAATGCGGCGCGGCGTGGGTTGCTACACGCGCGCCGGCTGGTAGAAGGCGCCTCAAGTAATCGTGCCGATGACGGCGAAAGGATGACAGCCATGAAGCTGCTGGCGGGAAACTCCAACCGCACTCTCGCCCAGGCCATCGCCGATCACCTGGACGGTCCCCTCACCCGGGCCCAGGTCAAGCGCTTCGCCGATAACGAGGTTTTCGCCGTCATCGACGAGAACGTGCGCGGCGAGGACGTCTTCATCATCCAGTCGACCAGCTATCCAGCCAACGACAATCTGATGGAGCTGCTGATCATCACCGACGCCCTGGTGCGGGCCTCGGCGCGGCGCATTACGGCGGTGATGCCCTATTTCGGCTATGCCCGTCAGGACCGGAAAACCGGAGGCCGCACGCCCATCTCGGCCAAGCTGGTGGCCAACCTGATCACCCGGGCGGGCGCGAATCGGGTCCTGACCATGGATCTGCACGCGGGCCAGATTCAGGGCTTCTTCGACATTCCGACCGATAATCTGCTGGCCACGCCGGTTCTGGCGCAGGACATTCGCGAACACTACGACAAGACGTCCGACCTGATGATCGTTTCGCCCGACGTGGGCGGCGTGGTGCGGGCGCGGTCCCTGGCCAAGCGGCTGGATGCGGACCTGGCCATCGTCGACAAGCGCCGGCCCAAGGCGGGCGAGAGCGAAGTGATGAACATCATCGGCGACGTCGAAGGCCGCCGGTGCATCCTGTTCGACGACATCGTGGACTCGGGCGGAACCTTGGTGAACGCCGCCCAGGCCCTGCTGGAAAAGGGCGCGGTGGAGGTTTCGGCGTACATCAGCCACGGCGTTCTGTCGGGCCCGGCGGTCACGCGGGTCGAATCCTCGTCGCTGAAGGAGCTGGTCATCACCAACTCCATCGAGCAGCCGCTTGAGGTGAACAACTGCAGCCGCATCCGCCAGGTCAGCGTGGCGCCCCTCATCGGCGAGGCCATCCGGCGAATCGCCAACGAGGAGTCTGTTTCCAAGCTGTTCGATTAACGGTCGAAAAACCAAATCAGGAGCGATATAAGGGCTTTGGTATCGGACGCCGGATTTGGGGGGCGTTTCGCGTCCAGTCGTAAGGATCGCTTGATGCAACAGGCTCTCGTTCGTCGTGGACTCGGCATGGCCGCCGCCCTGTCCGCCCTTGTGCTGGCCAGTTGCGAGACGCCTGAGCCCCCGCCGCGATCTATGTGGCCTTCATGCGCGACGCGCGCGCCATCGATCCCGCCATCACGGACGCCGCCACGATCGAGATGATCATGACGCGCGGCGCGGCCTATGAATCCAATCAGCTGTCTCGCGGCATGGTGGCCTACGGCGCCGTTCTGGCCCTGCAGTCGACGGCCTATGTGGAAGGTGTCCGCGGCTTCGCCGGCGACCCGGATCAGCGTCGCGAGGTCATCGACGCCATTATCGCCAATCCCGCCTACGCCGCACAGCTGCCGGGCGCTGCGGACGCCGCCGGGCTGATCGTCGCCACCCTGCGCGCCGATTCGGAGGCGCTGGCCGCCATCGCCCATGTGGTGGCCGAGGACGCCTACACCATCCAGGAACGCAACGATCCCCGCCGTCGCTGGGCGCAGCAGGCCGTGCCGGACAGGGACTCGCGCCTTGAAACCATCCGGCGGCTGTCCGAGGCCCAGATGATGCCGAACGCCGAGGACGCGGCGCGCCTGTTCGCCGCCGCCCATGACGGCGCGGGCCTGGATGTCAGCGCCGACGCTCTGCAGCCGCCCTACACGCCCGCCGTGGCCAATTCCCTGGCCATCGCCGCACTGGCCGCTCTCGGCGCCGGCGGCGAGGAGTGGCGCCCCAACACCGACGCCCTGACGCTGGAGCGCAACAGTCAGTTCTGCCTCAGCATGTCCAAGCTGAACCTGTACCAGTGCATCGCAGCGGCCCGTCCGCACTACGAGCACATGTTCTGCGCCGGTCGCCACGTCATGGGCGACCTGGCCGTGTGCACTGCCGAAGCGGTCACGCCCGAAGCGCTGGCGCTGCCCACCGCCCTGGCCCAGTCCACGCCCGTCGCGGCCGACGCTGCGGCCACATCCACCGAGGCGATCGAGAACGGAGCCGCGTCTCCCAACTGATCACCGGGCGACGGGCCCGTCGCCTTTCCGTGCGGCCATGGTTGCGCTTCCTGAACGAAGCGTGTAATGACCCGCGCTCTTGAATTCGAGGGTTTCGACCCCCGCCGCGCGGGCCGTTTTGCGCGGCGGTTTTGTTATTGAGGCGAGCCTGATGGCTGAGATCATTCTGAACGTGGACGTCCGCAAGGACGTTGGAACCGGCAGCGCCCGCTCTGCGCGTCGCGAAGGCTTTGTGCCCGGCGTCCTGTATGGCGGCGGTGAAAATCCGGTGGCCATCTCGGTCAACGAGAAGGACTTCCGCAAGTCGCTGTACACCGGCAAGCTGCTGGGCCACCTGGTGACGCTGAAGTACGGCGAAGAGACCCAGCCGGTCATCGCCAAGGACATTCAGTTTGACCCCGTGTCGGACCGTCCGATGCACTTCGACCTGATGCGCGTCGACGTGAAGGGCGAGGTCAAGATCTCGATCCCGGTTCACTTCAAGAACCAGGACGAATGCGCGGCCTTCCGTCAGGGCGGTTCGCTGGAAATCGTCCGCCACGAAGTCGAAATCGTCGTGCGCGCCGACCGGATCCCCGAAGAACTGGTCGTCGATCTGGCCGGCCGCGAACTGGGCGACGCCATCCGCATGTCGGACATCGCCCTGCCCGAAGGCGCCCACGCCACCATCACCGACCGCGACTTCATGATTGCGTCGATCAAGGTGTCCTCCGCTGCGCAGTCGGAAGCCGCCGACCAGGCCGCTGACGCCGCCGCCGAGGAAGAGGCCGCCGCGCCGGAAGCCGAAGCCGAAGCCGAAGAGACGTCGGAAGACTGATCCCGCTTTACGGATCGCAAGCTTGAAGCGGCCCCTTCCGGAACCGGAGGGGGCCGTTTCCTTATCTGGGCTAGATTGACGCCATGCTGATTCTCGCCGGCCTGGGCAATCCGGGCGACAAGTACCGCAACAACCGCCACAACATCGGCTTCATGGCCGCCGACGCCATCGCGCGCCGCTGGCGGTTTGGGCCCGAACGGGCCAAATTCCAGTCCGTGGTGTCCGAGGGGGTGATCGAGACGCCGAAGGGCGAGGTCCGCGCCCTGCTGATGAAGCCCCAGACCTATATGAACGAAAGCGGCCGCGCCGTGGGCGAGGCGGCGCGCTTCTACAAGGTCCCGCCGGCCGAGGTGATCGTCTTCCACGACGAGATCGACCTGGCCCCGGGCCGCTTCCGCATGAAGACGGGCGGCGGGGCGGCGGGCCAGAACGGGGTGCGCTCGCTGATCAGCCACCTGGGCCCCGACTTCCGCCGCGCGCGGCTGGGCATCGGCCATCCCGGCGAGAAGCATCTGGTGATGCCCCACGTGCTGGGGGACTTCCACAAGGCCGAGCAGCCGTGGGTCGAGGCCCTGCTGAACGCCGTGGCCGACGCCCTGCCCTTCGCCGCCATGGGCGACGACGAGCGCTATCAGGGCGAGGTCCTGCGTCTGGCGCCGGCGCCCAAATTCAGCCCGCGCCAGGCGGCGCGAAACGACGACTAGACCGATCGGGCTCTAGCGCTTGTTCAGCGCCACCATGAAGACCTCGGAGGAGTCCTTGCGGCTGGCCTCCGGCTTGATGAATTTCACCGTCTCGAACTCGGCCCGCAGCCGGTTCTTGAGGCCGCCCAGATCCGCGCCCTGGAACGCCTTGGTGACGAAGGAGCCGCCGGGCTTCAGATAGGTGATGGCGAAGTCGGCCGCCGCCTCGATCAGCAGGACGATTTTCATGTGGTCGGTCTTGCGGTGCCCGACGGTGTTGTGGGCCATGTCCGACAGCACCAGGTCCGGCGGGCCGCCCAGAAGCTCCAGCAACCGCTCGCCCACCCCGGGGTCGGTGAAGTCCCCTTCGATCAGCTCCGCGCCGGTGATGGGCTCGATGGGCAGCAGGTCGACGCCCGCAACAGCCAGGGCCCCCCGCTTCAACGCCACCTGCACCCAGCCGCCGGGCGCCGCGCCCAGATCGATCACGCGCGAGCCGTCCCGGATCACGTGCAGACGATCGTCGATCTCGGTCAGCTTGAAGGCCGCGCGGCTGCGCCAGCCTTCGGCGCGGGCCTTTTCGGAAAACTTGTCCGACAGCTGGCGCTTGATCCATTCCTGGCTCGACAGCGACTTCTTGTCCGCCGTGCGGATTTTCTGGCCCATGCCGCGTCCGGCGGCGGTGCCGCCGGTGGGCAGGCGCACCATGCGGCGGCGTTCGGGCGGTTTTTCATCCTGGCTCATGAACGCTCCATAGCCCTCACGCGCTTCAACCGCTATGACCCCCGCGAGTTTAGACATGGAGAGCCCGAATGGCCGACACCCTGACCTTCACCCTCGACACCGGCGCCGGCACGGGCGACGTGGTCATCAAGCTGCGTTCCGACCTGGCCCCCGGTCACGTGGAGCGCATCACCGAGCTGGCTTCCGAGGGCTTCTATGACGGCGTGGTGTTCCACCGGGTCATCCCGGGCTTCATGGCCCAGGGCGGCGATCCCACGGGCACCGGCACCTCCGGCTCGTCCAGGCCCAACCTGAAGGCCGAGTTCAGCAAGGAGCCGCACGTGCGCGGCGTCTGCTCCATGGCCCGCACGGCGAACCCGGACAGCGCCAACAGCCAGTTCTTCATCTGCTTCGACGACGCCACCTTCCTGGACGGCCAGTATACCGTCTGGGGTCAGGTCGTCGAGGGCATGGACCACGTGGACGCCCTGCCCAAGGGCGAGCCGCCCCGCGCTCCGGGCAAGATCGTCAAGGCGACCGTCAGCTGACTTTCTTCCTCCCTGTTCGCCCAGCGAATGGGGCGGCGGCGCGGGCGCGGGTCAGCGCCCGTGACAGAGGGGGCGGCGCTGAAGGTCCAGGACCAACCGCCGCAATTCTGACCGGCCGAGCGGCCCCCTCCCCCATGCCCTGACGGGCGCGGTATTCCTCCCCGCCCGGGCGGGGAGGAGATCACTCAGTCCCCCATCCACCAGCGGAACTGCTGGCCTTCGAACACGCGCTCGCCGACGGTGAGGGTTCCGGTAAGCACTGCGCCCTCGCTGGCGCCCAGGTTGCGTCGGGCCTCGCCCAGTTCGTCACCATCCAGCGCTGCGTCCAGGGTGACGACACCGAGCTCCGGAGACCGGCCGCGGAAACGGACGCGGGTGTCCGAGACCTCATAGGCCTGCGGCAGCACCCGCGCCGTGACCGTGTGGTATTCGCGGCCCATCTCGTTCACGCCGGTGGGGCTGGCCGTGTCGTCGAATTCGATCATGACCGGGCCATAGACGTCGCCCTGCTCGCCGCCTTCCCACGCGTCCATGTCGCTTTGCGGCAGCACGCTGATGCTGGTGAGCCGCCAGGTTCCGACCTCGACCGGCGTCGCCGGCATGTAATAGCCCGACACGTCCTGGCTGATCTGGTGGCTGAAGCCGCTCAGGCTGTCCGTTTCGGTCGTCCCGGCCTCAACCGGCTCCGCATCCACGGGCGTTTCGGCGGGTTCCCGCTCACAAGACGCCACGGCCAGCGCCGCGGCGCCCACAATGATCCATTTCCGCATGATATCCCCCTTGCTTCACGCGCGAGGAAGGTGGCGCCGAACGCCGCCGCCGTCTACCGCGCCAGACCCTGATCCATGGCGCGGAAGCCCTGCACGATCAGCTCCGTGGCGGCGATGAAACGCGCGGGCTCGACCCGCTCATAGTCGTCGGTGGGCTCGTGATAGTCGGGGTGATAGTCCACGCCGAAATAGACGAACGGGATGCGCTCGCGGTGAAACACCGCGTGGTCCGAGCTGTTGACCCAGTTGTCCGCGCCCGTGTCGTTCGGCGTGTCCTTGCCCATCACCAGCCGCACGCTGCCGACGGGCTGGATGGGCTCCAGCATCGGGCGCAGCTGCGGATACTGCCAGGTCCCCGTGGCCCACAGATAGCCGTCGTCGACCCGCGCGGTCATGTCCAGATTGACGTTCAGGGCGATGGATTCCAGCGGCACGGGCGGGCGCTGGATGAATTGGTCGGCGCCAATCAGGCCCCGCTCCTCCCCGTCCAGGGCCACGAACAGCACCGAGTGGGCCGGCGCGTCCGTCTTCAGCCGCGCGGCCAGCTCCAGCATGGAGGCGACGCCCGAGGCGTTGTCGTCCGCGCCGTTGTACAGCCGCCCCTCGTAGGTCCCCATGTGATCGTAGTGGGCGGTGACCACGATGTAGCGGTCCGGGCGCACGGTCCCGCGGATCAGGCCGACCACATTGACCCCGTCATAGCTGACCGCGCCGATGCGGCTGCGATTCGGGGCGCTCCAGGGCTGCAGCCGTCCGGTCAGGGGGGCGTCGACGCCCAGAGCCTCCAGCCGCGCGACGATGTAATCCCGCGCCCGCTCCCCGCCCGGCGATCCGGTGTCGCGCCCCTCCATGTCGTCGTGGGACAGGATGCGCAGGTTTTCGAGCAGTTGCCGTGACGCCGCCGGAATGGCGGTCGCTGCGGCGGGGGCCGATGCGACCGGCGCAGGGCCCGTTTGGCAGGCGGCCAGGATCAGGGCGGCGACGGCGGCCGAAAGGACGGAAAGGCGCATCGGGAACTCCGTGAGGTTTCCATCCGCTGTAGCGGTTCGCGGCCGCGTCGTCAGCTAACGAACTGTCATTGCGCCTGCCCCGATGACGCCGCCCGGCAAGGGCCCTAGATTGCGGCCCAACCAGCGGACGAATCCCCGATGCCTGACACCCCCGTCGAAAACCTGACCGAAGCCGAGGCGGCGGACGAGCTGCAACGCCTGGCCGAGGCTCTCGCGCACCACGACCTGCTGTATCACGGCCAGGATGCGCCGGAGATCAGCGACGCGGACTATGACGCGCTGAAGGCCCGCAACGCCGCCATCGAGGCGCGCTTCCCCCATCTGATCAGCGCCGATTCGCCATCCCTGCGCGTGGGCGCGGCGGCCTCGACCCAGTTCGCGCCGGTGCGCCACGGCGTGCCCATGCTGTCGCTGGACAACGCCTTCGACGAGGGCGAGGTGCGCGACTTCGCCGCCCGCGTGGCCCGGTTCCTGAAGCTGCCCGGCGACGAGGTCGTGGCCTTCACTGCCGAACCCAAGATCGACGGCCTCTCCGCCAGCCTGCTCTATGTGAACGGCGAACTGGCGACCGGCGCCACGCGCGGCGACGGCCGGACCGGCGAGGACGTCACCGCCAATCTACGCACCATCGCCGAGATCCCGCACCGCCTGTCCGGCGCCGGCTGGCCCGACCGCATCGAGATCCGGGGCGAGGTCTATGCCCCCACCGAGGCTTTCGACGCCTTCAACGCCGCCGCCGAGGCCGACGGAAAGCGCACCTACGCCAACCCGCGCAACTTCGCCGCCGGCTCCCTGCGCCAGAAGGACCCGGCCATCACGGCTCAGCGCCCGCTGCACTTCTTCGCCTATGCATGGGGCGAGTTTTCCGACGATTTCGCCGAGACCCAGTGGGACGCGCTGCAAAAGCTCAGGGCCTGGGGATTTCGCGTCAACGAGCGCTCGACGCGCGTCGAGGGCGCTGAGGCTCTGATGGCGCTGTATCGCGGTCTGGAGACCGATCGCGCCACGCTGGGCTATGACATCGACGGCGTGGTCTACAAGGTCGACCGGCTCGACTGGCAGAAGCGCCTCGGCTTCGTGGCGCGCAGCCCCCGCTGGGCTGTGGCCCACAAATTCCCCGCCCAGCAGGCCACGACAGTGCTGGAGGCCATCGACATCCAGGTGGGCCGCACCGGTTCCCTGACCCCGGTCGCCCGCCTGCACCCGGTCACCGTGGGCGGCGTGGTGGTGCGCAACGCCACCCTGCACAACGAGGATGAGATCGCCCGGCTGGACGTGCGCATCGGCGACACCGTGATCCTCCAGCGCGCCGGCGACGTGATCCCTCAGATCCTGGGCGTCGTCTCAGAAAAGCGGGCCAAGGGGTCGAAACCCTTCGACTTTCCAGACCACTGCCCGGTCTGCGGTTCTGAAGCCGTGCGCGAGGGCGACGAGGTCAAACGGCGCTGCACCGGCGGTCTGGTGTGCGAAGCGCAGATCATCGAACGCCTCAAGCATTTTGTCAGCCGTCGCGCCTTCGACATTGAAGGTCTTGGAGAAAAACAGCTGACCGCCTTCCACGGACGCGGCTGGATCAACGAGCCCGCCGACATCTTCCGCCTCGCCCGCGACGCCGAAAAGCTGGACGTGCTGCGCGAGGAAGACGGCTACGGCGAAACCAGTGTGGCCAATCTGGTGTCCGGCATCGACGCCCGTCGCATCATAAGCCTCGATCGCTTCCTGTTCGGCCTTGGCATCCGGGACATCGGCGAACAGACCTCGCTGGTTCTGGCCCGCGCCTGGGAGACATGGGATGCGCTGAAAGCGGCGTGCCTTGCCGCGGCCAGGGGCGTGCCCAGCGACGCCTGGACCCGCCTGTCCGAAACCCACGCCATATCGCCCCGGGTGCTGGCGCTGATGGCCGAGGCGAGGCCTCCGGCCGAGGACCCGTGGCCCGACGCCCCGCTCGACCAGAAGATCGCCCTCGCCTTCCCCGGCATGGCGGCGCCCGCCCGGCGCGGCCTGGCCGAACTGGCCGCCGACTGGCCCGCCATCGTCGAATGGGCCCGCGTCGCCCGCGAGCAAGGTCCCTCCGAAATCCTCAACCAGATCGCGGGCGTTTCCGGTGTCGGCCCCGTCGCCGCCCGCGAACTGGCCCGCTTCTTCCACGAGCCGCACAATCGTGATGTGGTCGCGGCGCTTGAAGCTGAGCTGACCGAAATCGAGCCGGTCGAACGCCCGGTCCAGGACTCCCCCGTCTCGGGCAAGACCGTGGTCTTCACCGGTTCACTGGAACGCTTCACCCGCGACGAGGCCAAGGCCCGCGCCGAGAGCCTGGGGGCCAAGGTCTCCGGCTCTGTTTCGAAGAAGACTGACTATCTGGTCGCCGGGCCGGGCGCCGGCTCGAAGCTCAAGGACGCCGAAAAGCATGGCGTCCGGGTGCTGACCGAGGATGAGTGGCTGGCGCTCACGGCGTGAGCGGGGCGAAACCGCCGATCAGGGGATGGTAGGCGGCGACGGGTTCGAACCGCCGACCCTCTCGGTGTAAAGGCTATCGAATACAGTTTCTCTACATTTCAGATTTTTGCACAGAATCTGTAAGTGACCGAAATTAGTTAGAATTCGTGTTTCATCGCTTTTCAGGCGTTTTCAGCGAAACTCGCAGCGTTTGCCCCACTACTGCCCCAGTGATTAGGATGGCGGGGTGTGATTTGTTTCGTCAGGCGCCCCCATGGCTGTCCCGCCTCTCACCACAGATCGTCAGCTCGCGAGCCTGAGGCCGCTGGCCAGGCCCTACGAACGCCGGGTGTCCGGCGCGCGCGGGTTCGGCATCCGGGTCTTCCCCTCCGGCGCAAAGCACTTCGAGCTACGATACGCCCTCAAGGGAGGGCCCCGACGCCGGCAACCGCTGGGAGAGTATCCCGAGGTCTCGCTGGTCGAAGCCCGGCGGGCGGCGACGGCCCTGCGCGCCGAGATCCTGAAGGGCGTGGATCCAATCGCCGAACGTGAAGCCGCCCTGCCCCCGGCCGGACCGCGGGACACCCTGGACCAGTTGGCCGAAGCCTACTGGGCTGCTGCGGCCATGGGTCTGCATGGCGGCCGGCGAAGGCCGAAGCGGGCGATCACCATTTCCAACGAGCGGCATCTCTGGAAGCGCCATATCCAGGCCGATCTGGGAGGCACGGCCGTCGTTGAGCTCAAGCGATCCGCCGTGAAGACCTTCATGAGGGCCCTCGTCAGCGAGAAGGGACTGTCGGCCGCGAGCGTCGCCTCCATCGGCGGCCTTCTTCACAGCGTCATGGCGTACGCGCTGCAGGAAGAGATGGTGGAGGCCAATCCCGTGACCGGCCTTGCGCGCCCGCTTGCCCTGACGTCGCGGGACAGGGTTCTTGACGATCCGTCTCTTCGCCTGGTCTGGGAGCTCGTGCTCGAGGCCGCTGCGCCAGGGCGAAGAAAGACCACCAATGTGGCGCTGGACGCCCGTCCGGAGCCGGTCATCGCCCTGGCGATCCAGCTGCTGATGCTGACTCTGACCCGCCGCAGCGAGGTGGCCGGCGCGCTCAAGGCCGAGTTCGATCTGGACGCCGGCCTCTGGGTGATCCCTGCGGAACGGGCGAAGGCGAACCACAAGCACGTGGTTCCGCTGACGCCCCCCGCTCTTGAGGTCGTCTCAGAGGCGTTCGCCCTGGATCCGAAAAGCCGGTTCGCCTTCCCGTCGCCCCGCGTCCCCGATCAGGCCATCGACGCCCACGCCATCACCCGCACGTTCTCGAGGATCTTTGAGCGGCGGGAGCTCCCGTTGCGCTCCCCCCACGACGTGCGGCGCACGGGCGCCACCGTGCTCACGGGACAGTATGGCGTCACCCGCTTCATCGTCGGCCTTGTACTGGGTCATACGCCAAACGACGGCGCAGCCGTCACCAGCGTGTACGACCGGCACACCTATGTCCCGGAGAAGCGCGACGCCCTGCTGAAATGGGCGGGGCATCTCACAGGTAACGCCGCGGCACACATCATTGGTACTGCCTCATCCGCGCCAGGCGCTCCCGGCGGGAACGCGAAAGAACTGGAGGCGGCGAAGACCGAAGCCCTGAGGCTGTGCGCCGAAGGCCAGCTCCATCAGTCGGTCCTGGTGATGTGCATGGCCGCGACCCGGCATGGCAGCCTGTCTCCGATGCATCTGACCCTGCTGTCCGAGGCCGGAACCCGTTTCGCCGCCCAGGACGACCAGCAGGCACTGGACGCCTGGATCGGCGGTTTCGGGGGATGAGGACTCTGAATGAGCGCCCGGCCGGGCGTCTGCCTACTAGGCGGTCGAGCGCCAATCGTGATTAATGCTGAACGGTTGTCAGTTTTGCGGATCACGGCATGAGTTCCACCAAGCTCCTTACGCCACGTGAACGCGAGTGCCTTCGTCTCGTCGCCGCCCACTTGCAGTCCAAGCAGATCGCTCGCCGCCTGGGCATCAGCCCCGCCACGGTGGATCGGCACTGCGAAAAGGCCATGCGCAAACTCAATGTCGCCCATCGGGTGGAGGCCGCCCTGCTCCTGGCGTCGGAGGAAGGCATACCGACTGATCCTGAATGGGGATCGCTCCCAATCGATCCGGAGCGCCGGATCGCGCCCCCTCACCTGGCGAAAGGGAGCGACAATGACCCGGATATCCGATCTTCAGGACGAACTGCCGTCCATGACCTGGACCCAGCTCGAGACGGTCATGCTCAGCCTGGCGAACAGCGACACCAAGAAGCTGATCGTCACGCATCTGGTGGAAGGCACGCGCAAACAGGCGCCGTTTCTTCCAGCGGAGGAAGTCATACGGGAAATTCTCTGCATCGGCTTCGCGCTGATGGACCAGGACTTCCAGCCGCCGGTCCCTGGGCCGAAGGCCCCCTTGCGCGCCTAGCCATGGTGGTGATGATCGCGGCGCTTCTTGTCGCGGTCGCCGCCATATTCATCGGCGCGGAACAGGTCGCCTTCCTCTTTCAGGATCTCCGTCCCGGCGGAGCCGGCCCCTGACACGCGCCTCTTTATGACGAGAGAAGAGAGCGAAACAATGAAGCGATCTGAAGTGGCGACCGATCTCGCCCAGCAGCTGTTCGCGGCGGAGGCCGCCGTGGAGCAGGCCTTCCTCCAGCTCGGCGCCCTGGCCCAGGCCCTGCCCGAAGCGCGGTCCCGGTCCGGAATGGCGGCGACAGTGGGCCAGAAGGCGTTCGAGGCGGTCCTGCAGTCCATGGACGGGCAGGTCCAGTCCCGCCGGGCCATGATCGCCCTTCATGAAGAACTGGCCCGCCTCAAGGAGCAGTCGCCGTATCGCAGCGTGGCCATCGGCGGCGGAGAGAAGACGGAGGAATGGGTGCCGCGCGAAACGCGCCTTGCGGTCGTGGCCGGATAACCTGAAGATATGGCGCGCGCGGGGAGGCGCGCGCCATGTTTTCCATCTATCACGCCGGTTTCGTCGCCCTGGCCCTGGTTGTCCTGCTGGCGTTCATCAAGGGAGGCCGGCTGGAGCGGCAGGCCGCCGTCGTCGTGGCTGTCGCCTGGATCGCCTCGGCGCTCGTGCCCGTGGCGAATTTGGCCTCCCCGTCCTGGGCGCTCATCGGAATCGACAGCGCGCTGACGGTCTACCTCCTCTATCACGCGCTCTATTCCAGACGCGCCTGGACCCTGGCGGCCGCCGCCTGCGCCCTGTTGCTTCTGGCGACCCACGCCGCATTCGCGTTGCGGATCGAACTGGAGCAATGGGCCTATTTCTCCGCCTACTACCTCTGGAGCTGGGGTGTGCTGGCGAGCATCGCCGCCGGCGCGCTCTGGAGACCCAGACGGCCTGCATGATCCGCAGGCTTGAAGGCGCGCTCCGGACGCGGCAAAGGTGCGGGGATCGGAGATCGCATGCCTCGAAAAGCCCCTGAAACCCCGGATGTCGTCGATGTCCACGTGGGCGCCCGCGTCCGCGCTGAACGAGTCCGCCGCGGCCTGAGCCAGACCGAGTTGGGCCAGGCCATCGGGGTGACCTTCCAGCAGATCCAGAAATACGAACGCGGCGCCAACCGCATCTCGGCTTCGATGCTCGTGCGCATCGCCCGCGCCGTCGATGTCGCCATCGAGGATTTTTTCCCGCAGACGGACGCGGCCGCCCAGCCCTCGCTGGACCTTGGCTCCATCAAGGGCGGACTTGAGCTGGCCGAGTGCTATGCGAAGATGTCGCCGGGCCGGAGGAATACACTTCTTCAGGTCGCCCGCGAGTTCGCCGCCCCGGAAGGCTGAAGCGAACCGTCCGCATCCCGCCATCACGGGCGTCCGGAGGCCTTGATGCGGTTATGCAGCCAGACCCCTGATCACCTGAAGTCCGCCGGACAGCCCCAGGACAAGAAACCAGGCGGACGTTCCAAGAAGCCCGGCCCCGATTGCCCGAAGGAATGTTCGCGCTCCCTTCTGGCTCAGTCCTGTCTTTGAGTCCGCGACGCGAAACGCCACCGCCGAAAGCGCCGCCGCGACGGCTCCGCAGGTCACGATCGCAAGGCCCTCTACCACCACGCCGGGCAGGGCCGCCTTCTCGACGAAGCCCGAAAAGAAGCCGGGCGCGCCGACGCCGAGCAAAATGTGAGCGGCGCCCAGAAACAGCGGCGCCCCGAGGCTGAGGGGCCGGTCCCGCCAGGTTTTCAGCGCCATCGTCAGCATTCTGGTCTCCACATCCATGAATGGTTGGGCCGGAACCCCGGCGCCTTCAGTCCTCGCGCCGCAGGTTCGGGAAAAATCCGTCTATGCTCGAAAAGATCTCGACGCTGATCTCGGCCCCGCAGTCGGCGATTGGCCCGCCCTTGTCACAGGGCGTCCGTGCCGGCGGCGCGGCGCGTCGCGCCTCGTAGGCGGCCAGCTCGCGGGCGCCCTGACGTGCGAAGCGCGCGTCGCGTTCAGCGTCGCCGGTGCCGGTGATGCGCCGCGCGCCTGCCGTCACGAACCTCTGGTCGCACCGGTCGCGCTCCTCCGCCGTGAGTCGGTTGGCCGGCGTGCAGTTCAGGCCCCCTGCGCGAAGGGCCTGGGCGACACGATCCCCCTCGGTGGCGGGGCGGACCCGCCAGGTATCGCTGATGGCATCCGCGCCGGAAGAGGAAATCGGGCGAGGGGCGGCGGGAGCAGCCGACGTACTGTCGTCGTTGTCCTCGTCATGGTCGTGAGACTCCGCGGTTCGGGCCGTTTCGGGTCGGTCGGCCCCGCTTCGTCCGTCCGCCGCCGCAGCCAGCCGGGAACGCCGGGAGGCTGGCCAGGGCTCGATGCGGGCATGGATCACCGTCTGCGGGGGCTCCGCCGCCGGACCGGCGGTTCTGACCTCCCGCAGCGCGAGGGCGCCCAGAAGCGCGCCGTTCAGGGTGAGCGCCGCAAGAAAGGCGGCCACGCGCCGATGAACTCGGGCCAAACTGATCCATCCCGTGACAACCGTTAGCGTCGGGATGATCGATAAGGCGTCCGCTCCAGGGTGTCCACCATGGATTGCATTGACAACCCTACCGGGTATCCGCATGGTCCTGCTTTCTACAACCTAGGAGGGCTACTCATGTTTGTTCTGGATCAGCAGGCCGACCTCGGCCGCGTGCGTGAAGTCGCGGGCGGCCATGGCGTGTTCGCCGCGCTACGAGACATCGTCGTAGGAAAGCCGGAAGTCAGCGAGATTCCCTGCGACTGCGGCGCCCTGCCCATCGTGGGCCCGATCTTCCAGCCGTCCGGCCCGCTGCCGACCGACAACGGGTGAAACGACGGGGCCGTCCACCAGGGCGGCCCCGAACCTGGGGGCGATGGATGGCCATCGACGCGCCTGTGTCCTGTCCGCCCCCGGTGACGCCAGCCGGCCTCGCCCGGGACATGGCGCTGCTGCTCATGCTGAAGGCGCCTGGCCTTTCCCCCGGCGTTCTGACGACCGCGCTGCTTGACGAGCTCCAGGCCTGGGCGCGACGACAGCCGGCTCCGGTGTTGACGAAGGACGCGGCTCAGCCCGTCACAAACGCCCCGCGAACGGATGCGATTGATCATGACGCGGTAAAGGATTTCCGGATCGCGAACATGGACAGTCTGGAGCGCGCGATGCGCCCGGACTCGGTTTCGCGGTTCGTCGATCAACTCAGGACACGGCGTTCAGGGCTGGTCCTCGCCATGCTTCGACAGCACCACATCGTCGCATCCTGTCTCGCGCTCGCCCAGTTGACCCGTGGCGGCCGCGAAGCGGTTTTTGTTTTTGATCCCCCGGACAGAAGCGACGCCAGCGCCCGGCTGTGGGCGTTGTTTGAGGGTCTGGACGATCACGTCCGGGTCGTCTCCACGTCGCCCCGGGATGTGGCCCGGGCCGTGCGGCATGCGCGGGACGGCGCCGCGATCGCCATCGCCGCGGATGTGGTGTCGGATTCCCGAAGCGCCGTTTCCGTGCCCTGGGGGGAGGGAACGAGATCGGTCATGATGGGGGCGGCCTATGCCGCCGCCGCCGCAGGGGCGGCGCTTGCAGCGGTTTCGCCGGTCCGCGCAGATGAAAACCGGGGAGATGTGCGGATCGACTTCCTGCCCGACGCTTCCGACCTCTTCGACCGCAGCGCCCCGGGGCTGTACCGGCGCACGCTGACACTGTGGGAGGCTCTCGAGCAGCAGGCTGACACGCCGTTCCCGCCGCCGGGCGGTCTTCCTGTGAGGGAGCTCGCCGCCCGGATCGACTCTGCCGGGACCCTGCGCGGCTGCCTGGCCAACCTGGCACTGGCGTATCCGCCGCTTGCCTCCGAGTGTCCGCATCTGCTGGCCTGGCTGAGCGAACCGGAAAAGACCGGCGGGGCTTGATGCGGGGCCATGAGGCCACTGCGGTGTGCCCGTCCCGCATGGCGCCGGGCTTCGGCGTTGGACACGCCACTCGCAGGATCAGGCAACAGCTGCGTGGGATCCGGCATGGAAGGCGCCCGGGCGCCGGTCACTATGGACCGTCGTCTCCGCTCGAGCGCAGGCGACTGGCTTGCCAGCAGGAGACGAGCATGAGTGACGACCTTGTCCGCGATGTCCGCATCGCCCGCCTGATCACGGCCGGCGAGATGGAGGTGTCCGGCGACAATCTGGAAGACATCGGGGAGTACTTTGATGTGGACGCCTTCCGCTTCCACGGGCCCGACGGCTTCGAGACCGATTTCCAGGGCCTGAGCGAGTTCTTCGCATCGCTCCGCCACGCCTTCGACGATCGTTCGATCCGAAGGGGGATCATCGTCGCCGAGGGCGACCTGATCGCCTGTCAGACCTGGATCGAGGGCCTCTTCGTGCGGGAGTTCACCCATTCCCCGGCTGGCCCCCTGCCCCCCAACGGCCAGCGCGTCGTGATGGACCTCATCAACATCTTCCGCTTCGACGCCCATGGCCGGCTGATCGAGGAGCATGTGCGCACCGACAACCGCAGCCTCCTGCGCCAGCTCGGTGCGGAAGGGCGCTGAGCGCGGGTGTTTTCCGGCGGAAGGAGTCTCCACCACCCGCGGAACGCCGTCGCGGTCCGGTCTCGAAACCGGGACGATCACGAAGGGATCGGGCACGCCCGCGCATGGCCCGTGGCCGCTCCGGCGGCCATACAGGACCGGTTCCGGCCTGATCCTGTCAGGCCCTCCAGGGAGCCCGAGCATGAAAGCCGCCATCGTCCAGTCCTTCGACGCGCCCCCGCAGGTCGGCGCGTTCGCCGAGCCCGTCGCGGGCGACGGCGAGACCATCATCACCGTGAGCGCGGCCCCGCTCAGCCCCATCGTCAAATTCCTGGCGGCGGGCCGACACTACGCCGGCGACGGGGCAGCGGGGTTCGTGGCCGGGGTGGACGGCGTCGGCACGGACCCGGAGGGCCGAAGGGTCTATTTCCTGTTCCCCAGGGCGCCGCACGGCTCCATGGCCGAGCGAACGCTCGTGGCGTCGAGCATGACGATCCCGGTGCCTGACGCCCTGGGCGATGCGGCCGCCGCCGCCATCGCCACGGCGGGCGTCGCGGGCTGGGTGGCCCTGACCCGCCGCGCGCCGCTCAAGGCCGGCCAGACGGTGCTCGTGAACGGCGCCAGCGGCGCAGCGGGCGCCATGGCCGTCCAGATCGCCCGCCACCTTGGCGCCGGCAAGGTGATCGCGGTGGGCCGCGACGCCGCAAGGCTCGCCGGCGTCCAGGCCGACATTCGCATCGCGCAGGATGAAGCGGCCCCGGGGGCGCTGCGCGCCGCTTTCGATCAGGGCGTCGATGTGGTCCTGGACTTCGTCTGGGGGCCGTCGGCATCGCTTCTGCTCGAGGCGGCCGGTCTCCGGCGCGGCGCCCGGACCGGCGAACCGCGGCTGCGCTACGTGGTCCTCGGCAATACGGGCGGCAATGAGACCCCGCTGCGGGCGGACATGCTGCGCGGATCGGGACTGGAACTGCTCGGGTCCGGCCTGGGCGCCGTCAGCCTTGAAGATCTGCGGCGCGGGGCGGCGGCGCTGCTCGCCGCCGCTCCCGGCGCCGGCTTTGCGCCGAACTTCCAGCGCGTTCCCCTGGACGCCGTGGCCGACGTCTGGGGCCACGGGTCAGAGGTCCGCTACATCATCGAGCCTTCCGCGGCCTGAAGGCCCGACGACCAGACAGCCGTGCAAAGCGCGCAGCCAGGAAAGGATCGGTCATGACGCAGACATACGAGGACGGGGTGCAGGAGGTGGTGGTCAGCGGGCTCATCGACGCGGACGCCGACCGGACCTGGGCGGCCCTGCGGGACTTCAGCGGCCTGCACAATTTCGCCCACGACGTGGTCTCCAGCGAAATCGAGGACGGCTGGCCCGCCGACCGGATCGGCGCCGTGCGCCGCATCGTGCTGGCCAGCGGCGGCGTGGCCCGGGAGCGCCTGCTGGGCCTGTCCGACCTCGAGCGCCAGCTCCACTACATCCTGGTCACCCCCGGGCCCTTCCCCCTGGAGACCTATTCGGAGCGGCTGCGAGTCATCCCGGTCACCGACGGCGACCGGGCCCTGGTGGAGATGACGGGCGCCTTCAAGGCCCCGCCCGGCGGCTCGGAACGAACCCGGGTCATGATCCGGGGCATGTACGAGGCCGCGCTCGTGGGGATGCGGGCCTGGCTCGGCGGCCGGGCCTGAGCCGATCAGCCGGCGGTCCGGGTAAGGGCGTAGCGGCGCGGCGAGAGTCCGGTCACCCGGCGAAACGTCGTGCCGAATGCCGTCTCGGAACCGTAGCCGACCGCCTCGGCGGCCTGCGCCACGGTCGCGCCGGCGTTCAGCTGTTCGGCGGCGAGGGTCATGCGCCAGCGGGTGAGGTAGGCCAGCGGCGTCTCCCCGGTCTTTTCCCTGAACCGGCGCGCGAACACCGTACGCGACATGCCGGCCTCCGCCCCCAGGGCCTCAAGGGTCCAGCGCCGTGCGGGATCCCCGTGCAGGGCGTTCAGGGCCCGTGCGAGGCCCGGGTCTCCCATGGCGGCGAGCCAGCTGACCGCACCGTCATCCTCGCCCTCCAGATACAGGCGAAGGGTCTGAACCAGCATCATGCTGGCCAGGTTCTGGGCCATGGCGTCGGCCCCGGGGCGCCCCCGCCGCAGTTCGTCCATCATCTGCCGGATCGTCCAGCGCAGGGCCGCCTGGTCGGCGGCGCCGCGCAGCAGCAGGATCGTCGGGAGAGTCTCCAGGAGCTTCGTCGCATGCAGACCGCCGGCCTCGAACCGGCTGCCCCCCAGAAGGACATCGCCGCCCCCGTTGTGGACCACGGTCTCGCCGCTTCGATCCGGCGCCAGCGCCTCGCTGACCAGGGTCGGGGCGAGCCCCGGCGCGCTGCCGATGGTCACCGCCCGGCCGCTGGGCAGGATGAAGGAGTCTCCTGCCGTCAGTTCGATCGGGTCCGCCCCCTCCTCCGGCGAGAGCCAGCACACCCCCTCCACGACGGCGTAGCATTTGACGCGTCCCTTCAGGTCATCGAGGCGAAGGCACCAGTCGCCACCGGCGTCGAACCCGGCGGTGATGTAGCTGCGGGGCTTCAGCAGCGCGAGGATCTCGGAGAGTGTGTCCATGAAGGGATGCCCATAAAGCTGCGCCCGACGCGCCTTCGGGAGCGATGCCGTAATCGGTGACTGGCGTCCGCACGCGGATGAACCGGTCCTGACGACCTTGATCATCCACGCAAAAGAGCGGGCATGTGGCGAACAGACTGGACGACCGCCTCGTCGCCGGAAATCCCGGATCGGCCGGATTTCGTGCCCATCTCTCGCAGGAGTGCTCACCCGCCTCGAGCCGCCCTGGTTGCATTGCAAGAGTTTCGTCCGCCGGGTCAGGCGTTTCCCCGTCCGCGCGCGTAGTGGATCGGCGGTATTCCGACCGAGCGGGCGAAGGCGACGCTGAACGTGCTGGCCGAGCTGTAACCCACCCGTTCGGCCACCTGGGCCACGCCCAGCCTCTCCCGGCGCAGCAGGTCCTTGGCCAGGGCCATGCGCCAGCCCAGCAGGTACTCCATCGGCGCCACGCCCACCTCGCGCCGGAACCGGTCGAAAAAGGTCGATCGCGACAGCGCCGCTTCCCGCGCCAGTTCGACAACGGTCCATGGGTGGGTCGGACGCGCGTGCATCCGCCGCAGCGCGACGGCCAGATGGCGGTCGGCCAGGCCGCGCAACAGGCCCGGCGAAGCCGTGGGGCCGGCCGACGAACGCAGGGCCTCGATCAGCAGCACCTCAAGCAGCCGCGCGAGCACCACGTCGCGACCAGGCCGGTCTGCGCGCGTTTCGCCGTTCACCTGCTGGACCAGGGTGGTCAGCCGCCCCTGACCCCGCACGTGCACCAGTTGCGGCAGTAGCGAAACCAGCAGCCTGGCGTCGTTGGATGCGAAGGCGCAGTGGCCCACCAGCATCCGTACGTCCGGCGCGGCGTCCAGATCCCCGAGCCGGAACACGCCGGGGCTGATTTCAGTGCGCTGCGTTTCAGGGCCTTCCGGTAGCGAGCCCAGGCTGGAGGTTGAAAAGTCGAAGGCGGCGGGCACCAGGACAAAATCGCCCTGTTCGAGCGTGACCGGCGCCTGTCCGGCCACCGACAGGCGGCAGACGCCTTCCAGCATCGCGCAATAGAAAGGCAGGCCGTCGCCATCCGAGCGGCGGACGGTCCAGGCGCCTGAGGCGATGACCAGCTTGGAGAATGAGGCGCTGGGCTGCAGCAGGCTCACCACCTGGGTGAGGGGATCGGACATTCGGACTGACGCCAATGAAAACTGGACTGCGACTTGTAGCAGGTCCGGGCGCCCCAGCATACCTGTCGTTCTCCTCAAAGGAGCAGTCATGAACACCATTCTCATCACGGGTTGCTCATCCGGCTTTGGACTGGAGACCGCCCGCTACTTCGTCGACCGCGACTGGACGGTCATCGCCACAATGCGCAAGCCGAACCCCGATGTCCTGCCGCCGTCTGACCGCCTGAGGATTCTGCCGCTCGACGTCACGGACGCGGCCAGCATCGCCCGCGTCGTCGACGAGGCAGGTCCGATCGATGTGCTCGTCAACAACGCAGGAGTCGGCCTGCTCAACGCGGTGGAGGGCGTCTCCCTGGACCAGGCGCGCGAGGTGTTCGAGACCAACACGCTCGGGACCATCGCCATGACCAGGGCCTTCCTGCCGCAATTCCGGGAGCGACGCGCGGGCGTGATCGTCAATGTGACGTCCTCGGTGACGCTGCGACCGCTGCATCTGCTTTCGGTGTACACGGCCAGCAAGGCGGCGGTGAACGCCTTCACCGAGTCCATGGCCCTGGAGCTGGAGCCGTTCGGCGTTCGCGCGCGGCTGGTGCTCCCGGGGCAGGCGCCCGCCACCGCGTTCGGCGCAAACGCCCGCGCCCGCATGGGCATGAACATCCCCGAGGCTTATGCCGACGTGGCGGCTCAGGTTTTCGCCGGGTTTGAGAACTGGGGGGACGTGACGCATCCGGCCGATGTCGCCGAGGCGGTATGGCGCGCAGCGACCGATCCCTCCTGCCCCATGCGGCTTCCCGCCGGGGCGGACGCAGTGGCGTGGGCCAGGGCAGGATGAGCCTTCGCGGCATCGTTCGCGGAGATCGCGCGACGCATGCCCCGCACCATCAGGCCGCCCGGGCGGCTATCGCCAGATCGGGAACGACCGCCTCCTCCCCACTCAGACCTTCTGACGTGACGCGCCGTCGCGTTTCCGGGGTTCACAAAGACATCGCAGCGGCAGGCTGATCGCCGCCGGAAAGGAAACGCAGGCATGCCGACAGTTCTGATCACGGGCGGTCATGGCGGGATCGGCCTTGAGTGCAGCAGACATCTCGCGGCGCATTATGGCGCCAATCTCCTGCTCGCCGGGCGCAGCCTGGAACGCATGGAACCGGCCGCGAGGGAGCTGGCGACGACCCACGGCGTCAGGGTGAACACCCTTGAGCTCGACACCTCTTCACTGGCGTCGGTCCGGGCCGCCGCCGCCAGATGTCATGCCTTGCTGGACGACGGCACGGTCGATTCTCTCCAGGCCATTCTCTGCAACGCCGGCGCCCGCATCCAGGACCTCAACTACTCAGTCGACGGTTACGAGGAGACCTTCGCCACCAATCACCTGGGTCACTTCCTCCTCCTCGAATTGCTGATCGACCGGCTGGCCGCGAACGGCCGGGTGGTGTTCACGGCCAGCGGCACCCACGATCCCGATACGGCGGACGGAAGGCTCGTCGGCCCGGCGGTCGAGCCCGACGCGCTGATGCTGGCGAACGACGGCAGGGACGGTCGCAAGCCCACCCCGGCCGGAAAACGGTACGCCACATCGAAGCTGTGCAATGTTCTTACGGCCTATGAACTGCACAGGCGCCTGAAACGGTCGGGAAGCGCGATCGCCTCCATCGCCTTTGACCCCGGCAGCACCGCCGGCACCGGGTTTCTGCGCGCCATGCCTGCGCCGGTCCGGTGGCTGTCGAGAACGGCCTTCTTCAATCGCTTTCAGAAACGCCTCGGCATAACCATGGGCAGTCTGGAATTCTCGGGCGCTTCCCTTGCCCGGCTCGCCGCCGATCCCGTCTTCGCAGACGCCTCTGGCAAATATCTCCAGTCAAACGACGGACGACTGATCGAAACGCCATCATCGGTCATGTCCTACGATGAGGAGCGCGCCCTTAAGCTCTGGAACGATTCCAGGCAGCTGACGCATCTCCGGTCCGACGAGGAATCCCCATTGCTGCGGTGACATCCGTCAAAGGCAAACGGCCCGACCCCATCCCGGTCCGCCTCATCAAAGGCGCCCCGGGGCGGATGGGCCCGGCTTCAGCGGCTTCGCCGGGCCTTCAGGCGTCCTGCGCCCCCTCCTCCCGGGTTCCGCAGCGACGGCCGCAGGATCATGCAACGATCTCGGCGGATCGGGCGCGCGCAGGTCCGGGACGCGTCCTACCCTCTGCGTCCCGTTCCGACGGCGCCTCCGAGCCCGTCTTTTCCAAGGGAGACACTCATGTCGACCTCCGCCGAAGCGCTCCAGCTCGCCCAGGACTATATCCACTTCGTCGAGGTCCGCGACAGCGACGCCGTCGCCGCCCGCCTCGCCCCGCACGCCCGCCAGGTCTTCGTCATGAGCCGCGACCCCGCCCACCCCACAGCGGTGTTCGACGGGAAGGACCAGGTGCTGGCCTATACCGAGGGCCTGTTCCGCAAGTTCGAGCGACTGGTCTGGACCGACAAGGACTGGACGGTTTCGGCGGACGGCGCCCGCGTCTTCCTGCAGGCCCAGAGCGACGGCGTCGCCCGCCATTCCGGCAAGCCCTACCGGAACACCTATGTCCTGCGCTTCGACATCGCCGAAGGCCTGATCACCCAGATCCTCGAGTACGCCCTGGACGAGCTGTTCCTTGCGATGGAGACCCCGGTCTTTGACTGGGACCGGAGGGCGGTCGCCCTGGCCCACGCCCTGCCCTACGCCACGTCGACGCCTGACTGACGGTCGGAGAAGGGTCCGCGCCGCCCCGGCGATGGGAGCGGCCTGGACCCTCAGGCGCCCTGAAGCGCCGCCGGAATGAGGTGATCGTCCAGCAGCCGGTGAAGCGCGTCGACATGGCCATCCCGCTCGGGCCGCGGGCTCGGATCCGAGATCATCACCACGGTCAGGCCCAGGGTCGGGACCACAAAGAGCATCTGGCCGCCGTACCCCCACGCGAAATGCACCTGATGGCCATGAGCGCGCTTCGTGAACCAGCCGTAGCCGTAGTCGTGACCGCTCCAGGGCGACCGGGTCCGCGCCCGCCAGCTCTCCTGGGCCCAGCCTTCGGGCAGGACGCGCTGGCCTTCGAACATGCCGTCCTGCCGGTAGAGCTCGCCGAAGCGAAGCAGGCCCCGCGGCGACATCAGCATGTCGTTGCCGCCGAAATAGACGCCCTGGGGATCGCGCGGCCAGGGCGGCAGGTTTACGCCGAGTGGCTCAGCCAGCCAGGCGGTGGCGAGCTCATGGGTCGAGCGGCCCGCCGCCCGGGTCAGCACCGCCGACAACAGATGGGACGAGCCGGTGGAATAGATCATGCGGCCGCCGGGCTCGTCCGTGAACGGGCGCGAGAGGGCGTGCCGCACCCAATTGGGGCTTGTGGCCCAGGCGCCGTAGTTCTGCCCTGACGTGGAGCCCAGCCCGGCCTGCATGGACATCAGATGGCCCACCGTAATGCGCCCGATGCGCGGATCGGCGCCGGACGGCAGATCGGCCGCCAGGATCGGGGCGATGGGCTGGTCGGCGCCCTCCAGAACCCCCCGCTCGATGGCGACGCCGGTCAGGGCCGACAGGACCGATTTGGACGCGGACTTGATGTTGACCGGCGTGTCCATATCCGGGCCGCGCAGCCGCGCCTGCAGGAGGGTCTCGCCGTGTCGGGCGACCAGGAGCGCGTGCAGCGGGCGCAGGTCCCGCGCCGCCTCAAGCGCACGGGCCAAGCCTTCCGCGTCCATGCCCCGGGTGTCCGCAGCGGGCCGCGGCTGAGCGCCGGACCCGTCCGGCGCCGGCGAGCACCCGCCGAGCAGAAGGGCGGCGGCGAAGGCCAGGCCGATGCGGCGCAGGGTCTCGGATGGCATGGCGCTCCTTTCTTCTGACGGCTCTGTGCGGCTGTGTACGATCATTAACGGCTGAATACGGCTCAGGCCGCCTCCCGGACGCCTGGGCGTCCAGGGGCGACCCCTTGCTGCCGCTGTCAGAGCAGATCCTCGATCCGCATGGGCAGTTTGCGCACCCGCACGCCGGTGGCGTGGAACACGGCGTTGGCCACCGCCCCGGCCGCACCCACCATGGCCACCTCGCCCAGGCCCTTGGCGCCCATGGAATTGATCAGCGGGTCCGGTCGGTCCAGCAGACCCACCTCGATGTCGCCGATGTCCGCATTGACCGCCAGCACATACTCGGCGATGTCGCAGTTCAGCCAGCCGCCGTAGCGGGGGTCTGTCTCCGTCTCCTCCCGCAGGGCGGCGCTGATCCCCCAGGTCACGCCGCCTCGCACCTGGCTCTCGGCGGTGCGCGGCGAGATCACCCGGCCGCAGTCGGCCACGCTCACCACCCGGGGCACGCGGATGCGCCGCGTGCGCGGCTCGACCCGGACCTCCACGAAGTGGGCGATGTAGCTGTAGGCGGTGAACTCCGGATAGGCCGGCCCGTCCAGGATCATGCCGCCGGCCCGCAGGCCCGCCAGGGCCCGCTCGTCCTGGCCCGGTCCGACCCGGGAGACCTCCACCTCGATGGACGGCCGGCGGATGGCCGCCAGCTGCCGGTGAAGGTTCCCCGGCACGGAGCGGCCGTCCAGCAGCTCGGCCATGCGCGCCTTCAGGGCGATGGCCGCCTGCAGGGCCGTGGGCGCCGTGGAGGCCGTGCCCCAGGATCCCGCCGTGGTGTGCTGGGGCGCCCAGCGGGTGTCGCCGATGGCCAGCTCCAGCCGCTCCGGGTCGATGTCCAGCTCGCGGATCAGGGTCTGGGCCAGGATGGAGCGGATGCCCTGCCCCATCTCATGCGCGGCCACGGAGAAGCGGGTAGTTCCGTCCGCGCTCACCTTGAGGGTGGCGATGGTGGGATGGGTGATGGCGGGATAGGCGCCGCAGCCCACGCCCCAGCCCACCTGGGTTCCGTCCGGTTCAACCATGGATCCCGGCGCCAGCGGCCGCCCCTCCCAGCCGAACCGGCGCGCGCCGTCGCGAAGGCAGTCCTGCAGGAAACAGGCCGACAGCGGCCGGTCGTGGATCGGGTCCCGCCGGGCCTCGTGCTTCAGGCGGAAGGCCACCGGATCCTCCCCCAGTCTGAACGCCAGTTCGTCCATGGCGCTTTCGAAGGCGAAGCAGGACGGATGGGGGAACGGCGCGCGCATGTAGCCCGGGCCCTGGGTGTCCAGCCGGATGTTGGCCGCGGTCCCCAGATAGTGGTCGATGCCGTACATCTGGGGCACCGCCTCATGGTACTCGGGCGGGAACTGGCCGTGGCGCGACTGCTGGTGATCGGCGTCATAGCGCACGGCGATCACCCGGCCCGTGGCGTCCGCGCCCAGCTCGACCCGGTGTCGGCTGCGCGGCCGGAAGGTGGCGTTGTGGAAGATCTGGCTGCGCGGAACGACCAGCTTCACCGGCCGGCCCATCAGCATGGCGGCGAGGGCCGCGATGGCCGTCTGTCGCTGCGGCATGCCCTTCTGGCCGAAGCCGCCGCCGATAGTGTGGCTGCGCACCTGGACCGCCGCAGGATCGAGCCGCAGGTTCCGCACCAGGGCCCCCTTGACCAGATTGCTGCTCTGGGTGCCCTCATGGATGGTCAGCACCCCGTCCTTCCACTCGGCCGTGGTGGACAGCATCTCGATGGCGTTGTGGTGCTGGGCGGGACTTTCGTAGGTGGCTTCGTGCCGGGTCACGGCCCGCTGCATGGCCTGGTCGGCGTCCCCGCCCCGGGTGTCCTCCACCGGATCCCGCTGTGCCCCGTCGCTGGTGATCAGGGGCGAGAAGGACGCGGCCCGTTCATACCGGGGCCGCAGCGCCTCGACCCCCTCGATGGCGGCCTCCAGGGTCTCGGCCACCACCAGGGCCACGGGCTGGCCCCGGTAGGCGATGTCCCGGGTCAGGGTCGGCGGAGGGGGCGGCGCGCCCGGAATGGGCTCGGGCGGCGGCGGGAAATCCTCCGCCGTCAGCACGCGCACCACGCCCGGCACGGCCAGGGCCGGCTCAAGCGGCAGGGCGACCAGCCGGCCCCGGGCGATGGTCGCCGGCAGGGTCATGGCGAAGAGCATGCCGGCGGCCGGGGTGTCCGCGGCGTAGCGGGCCGCGCCGGTCACCTTTTCCCGCGCGTCGACGCGGGGGCGGTCCTCAAAGGGGGCGACGCTCATTGTCCGGTTCTCCCAGCGGCCATCATCAGGGCGTCCGCGACGGTGCGCGCGCCCAGCTCGATCTTGAATCCATTGTGATGCCCGGGCCGGGCCTCCGCGAAGGCCGCGCGGCCCGCCTCCATCGCCGTCTCGGGGGTCAGGACCCGCCCGGCCAGCAGGGATTCCGCCGCCGACGCCCGCCAGGGCCGTGTGGCCACCCCGCCAAGGGCGATGCGCGCCCGGGTGACCCGCCGCCCGCCCATCTCCAGCGCCACGGCCGCCGACGCCAGGGCGAAGGCGTAGCTCTCCCGGTCGCGGATCTTGTGATAGGTGGACAGGCGGCCCGCCGGGGTCTTCGGAACCACGATGGCGGTGATCATTTCGCCCGGCTCCAGATTGAACTCCAGGTGCGGGGTCTCCCCGGGGAGGCGGTACAGCTCTCCGACCGGAACCGACCGCGCCCCGGACGGGCCCAGCAGCTCCACGCGGGCGTCCAGGGCCACCAGGGCCACGGGCCAGTCGCCGGGCGAGACGGCGTTGCAGCTGGAGCTCTGCCCCAGCACCGCCTGCCCCCGGTCCAGGCCGTCCATGGCCGCGCAGCCGGAGCCCGGTTCGCGCTTGTTGCAGGGATAGGCCCCCTGGGGCCCGCCCCGGAAATAGGCGCACCGGGTCCGCTGCAGCAGATTGCCGCCCACCGTGGCCATGTTGCGAAGCTGCTGGGACGCCGCCTTCGCCAGCGCCTCCGCCAGCACCGGATAGTCCCGCAGCACGACCGGATCCTCCGCCACATCCGCCATGGGCGCCAGGGCCTCGAAACGCAGCTCGCGGCCCCCGGTCTCGATCCGGTCCAGGCCCTCGATGGCGGTGACGTCGATCAGATGGCCCGGGCGCTCGATGTCCAGCTTCATCAGGTCATAAAGGGTCGTGCCGCCCGCGATGTAGCGGGCCTCCGCCCCGGCGGCGGCGAACGCCTCCACGGCGGCGGCGGGCGTGTCGGGCCGAACATAGCTGAAGGGTTTCATGCGCCGGCTCCCATGACGCGCGCGGCGTCCTCGATGGCGGCGACAATCCCCACATAGGCGCCGCAGCGGCAGATGTTGCCGCTCATGTATTCGCGGATGCTCTCGCGGCTGGCGGCATGGCCCTCCTGGACGCATGCCACCGCGGCCATGATCTGGCCGGGCGTGCAGTAGCCGCACTGCAGGGCGTCATGATCAATGAAGGCCTGCTGCATGGGATGGAGCCGGTCGCCCGTCGCCAGACCCTCGATGGTGGTGACGGCCCGGCCGTCGACCTTGGCCGCCAGGGTCAGGCAGGACGCCACGCGCCGCCCGTCGATGTGCACCGTGCACGCCCCGCACTGGCCATGGTCGCAGCCCTTCTTGGGCCCTGTCAGATCCAGCCGTTCGCGCAGCAGGTCCAGCAGGGAGGTCCGCACATCCGTTTCGACCGTCACGGCCCGGCCGTTGACCATGGCGCGGATCGGCACGGTCGGCCCCGACGAGACCGGCGCCTGCGAAACCGCGGCCGCCTCGCCCTGACCTGAGGGCAGCGAGAGCGCGACGCCCAGGGCGCCGCCCGCCCCCAGGGTCGTCCTGCGACTGATCTGGAATGTTCTGGTTTCGGTATCGTCAGTGGTAGGCATCGGCCGGATCCATGTCTTTCGGGTCGGACGTCGCCGCCCCTGGCGCGGGGTCGGCGGCTGGGGCGTCGCTCCCCATGTGCTGGCGCGCCAGGGGAGGACTCGCGTCTGCGCATGCTTGCGTCGACACGATCCCCAGCATGATCGCCATGGACAAAATGCGAATGCCGAAACCCCCGAAATCCTTGCCCGATCCGGGAACATCAAGCCTGCCGCGCCAACCTTGGCCGTTTTTGGCGCGGGCACGCGCTCAGGCGTTTCCCGCGCACCCGGCAACCCGGATCGGCTCCGGGCGCATCGTAAACCGAGGCCATGGGGACATCCCGCTGCGGGTGTCGCGCCAGGTGATCGCGGCGTATGCAGGGCCAGACAGTCGTGAAGGGCCATTCCGGCGCGCCCAGTCATTTCCCTCCCCCTGCAGTCGTCCCAGACGTCGCACCACAAACGGGGGTCCCGCCGAGCCTCAGGAAGGCCGTGGCCGGAAGCCGGCGCGTGCGAACGGACGGGCGTGGGGAGCAGGTTGCATCCGACGATTGCGCCCACGGCGGATGCGCTGCTCGCCCTGAGCGCGAGGGGCGCCCATTGCGATCAGCCAGGGGCCCGGACCTCAGGCCTGCGGCCGCAGCCCCGATGGCCGCCGGCCGGGATCATGCGAAGGTCAGGGCCGGGGGATGCGCAGGGTGGCGCCCGCCCGCAGCTTGGACGGGCTCTCCATCTTGTCGCGGTTGGCTTCGTAGATCTCCATCCAGCGGGTCCGGTCCCCCAGCTCCCGCCCGGCGATGGCCTCCAGCCTGTCGCGGGGCTTCACCCTGTACTGGCCAAAAAGGGCCGGATCATTGAGTTCGCTCAGCGGCCTGTCGACGCCGTAGTAGACGGCCGACAGGGTGTCCAACTGCGCCGCGACAGGATCCAGGGTCGCCGGCCGGTACTGGCCGCCGGGAAGATTTCCGGAAAGATCCAGCCAGCGTCGAATGGCGCTCACATGGACCTCATGCAAATCCCTCGGTCCTGATCGATCCGCCGTTCGAAACAGCCCCTGGACCCAGCCAAACAGGATCTGCACCAGACCAGGGTGCTTCGGCGGGCTGACGTTCTGCAACGGGGCCCGGTGGTCGGGGACGATCTCATAAATCCGGGACGACGGCAGGGCGTCCACGTCCAGGCCGGCCGCCCGGGCGCCGTCCACGATCCAGTCGAAGGCCGCATCGGAGAGGCCCTCGATGTCGCCTCCGCCGCCGACCGAGCCGTGGTCCCCCGGAAACCACTTCTGCTGGTAGGGCGCGTCAGGCGCCTTGGAGGTCGTGTTCCGGGACACGTTCAATTCGTCCACATTGTCCCAGAGCGTGGGCGAGAAGGCCATGCGCCGCTCGTCTATGGCCACCGCGTGGCGTGCGTTCAAGACGATCGGCGCCAGCCTGGCGTCATGGAAGGCGTACCGGGCCCGGTCCAGCCGGGACAGCCACCAGTGGGCGGGGATGCCAAGGGCGGCGACCGTGTCCCAGACACCCAGGTAGTGAATCTGAAGGAGGCGCGCGTCGCCCCGCTCGTAGTTGGGCACCGTCCGGCAGCGCCATTCATCCTCCATGGGATCGACGCAGACCTCCAGGGAATGCTTGCGCCGGTACTCCATCATGCGGTCGCCCAGAGGATGGTCGTTTTCGTCCCGGCTTCTGTAGAAGTCGATGGCCGCGGCGATCTCTCCGGCGTCACGCCTGCGCAGCACGCCGCAGTTGTAGATCAGGCCGACAAAGGACCGGGCGGTGAAGGCCCCGCGACTGAATCCGAAGACGTAGATCTCGTCGCCCGGGGTGTAGTTGAACAGCAGGAAGGAATAGGCCTCGTACAGGTTCTTGTCCAAGCCGTGGCCAAGCGCCCCGCCGCGCACCTTCTCCCCCGCGTCGGAGCCGACGCCGCGGTCATAGTAGATCAGCTGGGCCACCCCATCGGCCATGGGCGCGATGCTCTGGGCGAGCTTGACCACATTGGTGGGAAACCGTGCGTCCAGGGTGTTGGTGGTGCCGTCGAAGCAGAAGACGAGGCGCTTGACCGGCGCCTCACCTTCGGGTTTCGCGTCCTTCGCTGAAGCCGCCTTCGCCATGCCGTCACCTGTGATTGAGTCCACGCGCGACTCGGCGCAAAAAACACAACCTTAGGAGAGTCTTCCATGCGCTGCATTGTCAACATGGCCATGACGGCCCTGGCGTGCCTCGCCGTTCCGGCTCTCGCGGACGAGGCCGAGATTCACACCTTTCACTGCCTGCACGGCTGTCCCATGGGCGCCTCGGCGACGAACGACCTCATCGTTCGCGAGATCTACACCCTGTCCTCCAATGACCGGACCAAGTTCGCCGACTGGGTGGCCTACCGGGTTACGGCGGATTCGATCGGCCCGTCCCAGGGACGCAGCTGGCGCGCGGATCCCTGGCTGGGCGTGAACGAGACCCTCGCGCCGGACGACTACCGGGGCGCGCCGGACGCGCTCGGCGTGGACCGCGGCCACCAGGCCCCGCTGGCGGCGTTCTCCGGAACCCCGTTCGCCGCCGACACCAACGTCCTGTCGAACATCACGCCGCAGGGCTCGGCGCTGAACCAGGCGTCATGGCAGCGTCTGGAGGCGCAGGAGCGACGCCTCGTGACCACCCCGGCGAGCGGGACGGCTGTCGGCGCCGTCTACGTGCTCACCGGCCCCCTCTACGAACGGCCCATGCCCGAAATGCCGATGCCAGACGGCCGTCGCCGGCACCGTGTCCCCTCCGGTTACTGGAAGGTGCTGGCCACCGATGACGGGCGCATGGCCGCCTTCATCTTCGATCAGGCGACGCCGCGCAGCGCCGACTACTGTGACTTCCGGGTCTCCCTGGACGCCGTCGAGATCCGTGCGGACCTGACGCTCTTCCCGCGCCTGCGCGAGCGGACGTTCGCCCCCCTGGACAGCGATCTCGGGTGCGCCCTTCCGCCCGCCTGAGGCGAGGGACCTGGTCAGGATCCCCTCCTGTGGCGCTGCGGGCCTGAACCGGCGCCCAAAGTCGGGAGGTACGTACAGATACGGGCAAGAAATCGCTCAGAACCGGCCTCGCCCATGCAGCTGCGTCCCCTACCCTCATGGGCCTCAGTCCAAGGAGGCCCCTCATGTCCATGGTTCCCGACCCGTCGGCCCTCGCCCGGCGGCCCGCGCCCGGCGAGGCGCCCTCCCGGCGGACCCTGCTGCAGCTTTCCGCCGTCGGCGCGGCGGTCAGCCTCGTCCCGGGCTGCGTCCAGGGTTCGCAGAACCGTGACGCGGCCCCGGTTCCCGACTGGGGCGCCGCGGACATTCCGGACCAGACCGGCCGCCGGGTGCTGGTCACCGGCGGCAACGGCTATCCGCAGGACGGCCGCAGCGGGCTGGGTTATCACGTCGCCCTGGAGCTGGCGCGCGCCGGGGCCGCGGTGACCATCGCATCGCGCCGCCAGGACAGGGGCGCGGACGCCGTGCGCCGGATCCGCGCTGAAGTCCCGGGCGCGGTCATCCGTTTCGAGCCCCTGGACCTGGCGGATCTGGGTTCGGTCCAGGCCTTCGCCGGCCGCATGAGCGCGTCCGGCGAGGGTCTTGATCTCATGGTCAACAATGCCGGGGTCATGGGCCGTCGCGAGCTCGAGCTGAGCGTCGACGGATTCGAGCGGGTGTTCGCCACCAACACCCTGGGTCATTTCGCCCTGACCGCCCTGATGCTGCCGATGCTGCAGCGGGGCCAGGATCCGCAGGTGGTGTGGGTGTCCAGCCTACGCATGGCCGGCGGCCTGTCGCTGACGGACCTGCCCCGGCCGCAGGCCTATGACTATGCCGCGGCCTATGACAACTCCAAGCTCGCCAATCTCCTCCTGGCCCACGAGCTCGATCGCCGCAGCCGGGCCGAGGGCTGGGGCGTGGCCAGCCTCGCCGCTCATCCGGGTGTGGCGCGCACCAACCTGATTCCGGACGGTCCCGGCCTGGACAGCGCCGAAGGCTTCCGGTTCCGGTTCCTGCCCTTCATGTTCCGGCCGGCGGCCCAGGGCGCCCTGCCGATCCTCTATGCCGGCGCCGCCCCGCAGGCGGAGGCGGGCGGCTACTACGGCCCCACGGCGATGGGCGGATTGAGAGGCCCGCCGGGCCCCGCCCCCGCGCCGTCCGCGGCACAGGATCCGGACGCCGCCGCCGACCTCTGGACCGTCCTCGAGCGGTTGGCCGGAGTGTCCTTCGGCTAGATCATGTACTCAAGATTGATCCGGCGCCGCCTGCCGAACAGCAGGTGCGCCGAACGGCCGCAATGGGTGGGAGGCTGACGTTAAGGCAAATGCTGTAAGAATAGTTGGACAGTGTGATAACGACGAGAGAGAGCATCTATGCACCGTATTTGGTTTGTTGCAGCGGTCCTCGTCCTCTTCAGCGCAAGCCAGCCGGCCTTTGCCTGTCGCATGCGCGCCCAAATCGATCTTAGTGACGTTCGTCACGCCGACGTGGTTTTGGTCGGACAAATATCCAACTACCGGATCATCCGAGACGAGGCTTTTCGTGATCGGATGCTGAGTAACCCAAATCTGACGCCAGAGCGGCGCGAGATTCATGAGGGGCGACAGTCGCTTCTGCCGGATTACGCGCTCTTCGATATCGAAGTTGGTGAGGTTTTGGTCGGCACCACACCAAACCGCCTATCAGCAACTTGGGATAACTCGACGTTTGGGGAGCCCGAAAGCATGCCTCCCGGCCCATTCCTCATCGCCTTACGTAATCCCCTGCCTCCAACCTCACCGCTTGGCGGCCCCAACATTTTTCCAAACCCCGACATTGCCTTGCCCACCCTTCTGCAAGCTCCCTGTGCCAGTCCCTTCCTCTTCGAGAACGACAGCGATCAGGCCGCTGAGGTTCGCCGGATACTGGGCGTCCGGCAGCCACAGGAATGACTGCTTAGGGTGGGAAGCGGACATTCAAGCTCCCTAAGTCGCTGGGGCCGAAGAAATGGCAGCGGGTGGCGAAGCGGTAGTGGGGCCGACCGCCAGCACGCCGTCGTAAGCCCCGTCGCTGGTCGGCGTGAGAATGATGCCTCGGGTCCCAGGATCGTAGACTCCGGTCATCGTCTGCTCTCCACACCCGTCTTGATCGCAACCCCATCTTTCACCGCCCTGCTGCGCCATACGTAGGGTGAGCGTATCTGTCCCGTGTAAGTGCCCCGCTGCTGGCAGGCCGACGTCGGGCCACGGCGCAATCGGCGTCTTTCGGGCGTGAAGATCACCGACGAGGATCAGCAACCGTGCCTCGGGGCGGGCGACGAGAGCACGGCTCATGGCATAGCCCATCTCCAACTCGTGCCAAGCCTGGTCACGTCGCTGAATGCGGGACATCAGCGGCAGGAATGGATGGAGCGTGACGTCCCGGCCTGCAGCCCGAAGCCTCCAGAACCCGACCATCATATCCATCATCGCTTGACTGTGCCGTCCGTCATCCCGGTCGGCGCGACCGAAGTCTCCATACCGAAGCAAGCCCCTTGCCGTAGCTTCATCCGGCGACGCCATGAAGCGATCGAACAGTGGGCGGTCAGCTTCGGACATCTCCAGACCGACCGTGACTGGACCTCGTTCAGCGGCCTCGCACACGACGCCCAGGAAGGCAGCGGGGGCCTCGACTGTGCCGTGGGACTCCCCCACGACGATGACCTGCTGCGGCTGGCTCAGCAGGGTCACCGTGCCATCGGGTGACGAACAGGTGGGGGACGAGCCCGCCAACAAGGCAGAAGCGAGTAGTGCGATCATTATCATCTCCAGCCACGAGGTTCAGCCGCTGCAAACTACATGACCGGGACGCGTCCGCTATGGGTCGATCTACGACGTTGGTTTTCTGCCTGTGAGCGGACCCTTGGCGGCGGCGGCTTTATAGGTGCACGCCCGAGGACGCCCGCGCCGTCAGCCCGCCAGGCGATCAGCGAAGAAGGGCGCCAGGTGCTCGATGGCCTGATCCACATAATCGGGCGCATGGTACATGTCGTAGTGGCCTGCGCCCTCCACCACAATGAAGGCCTTGTCCGGGTTCGGCGCCAGCTGAAACAGCCGCTCGCCGGCCTCGTACTGGCCGGTGGCGCCCCGCTCCCCGCCCACGATGACCTGCAGGGGCTGGACCAGCAGTTCGGGCACGAGGCTGAAGGGGTCGAAGCCCAGGATGTGGCCGAAGCTGGTGAACAGCAGACGGTTGGTTGATCGAGAGTGACGATGGGGCGGCTCGCGGTAGAACCGCACCGCCGCCAGCACCTCCTGATCGGTGACACCCTGCGCCTTCGCCGCCTCCAGACTGTCGGGAATCCAGGGCTCGCGCCGGGCCTCCCCGCCGCGCGCCTCCGCCGTCCGTTGTGCGCCCACCGCCTGCAGCAGGTCCATCAGACCCTTCCGGTCCTGCATGCCACGCATCGCATGGCCGATGTCGCCGCCCACGACCGTCCCGACCGCCCTGAAGCGGTGCTCGGTCAGCGCGGCCCTGACGGCATAGCCTCCGCCGGCGCAGACGCCGAGCAGGCCCACGCGGTCCTCCGCGACGAAGGGCAGCGTCATCAGATGGTCCAACGCGCAGCGGATATCCTCCACGCGGGTCTCCGGATCCTCCAGATCCCGGGGCTCTCCCCCGCTTTCGCCCTGGTGGGCCGGATCAAAAGTCAGCGCCAGGAAGCCGCGCTGCGCCAGTCGCCCGGCGTAGTTCCGTCCGATCTGCTCCTTCACGCTGCTGCCCGGCGTCGCCAGGACAATGGCGGTCCAGGATCGTGCCTCGTCGAAGTCGTCAGGAAGGTGGAGCTCGCCGACGATCTCGAGGCCACGGTTGTTGAATGTGACGCGCTTCATGGGGAAGGTCCGGGGCTGGGGGAGACGGTGTCGGAGGGGAATTCCCCTTCCATACACGCCTGCGGCGCAGACGTTCCTGGGCCTGAAGAAACAGACAAGTCTTTCCCCGGATCCGGCAAACAACGCTCAGAACCCGAAATCCATTTGACGGGTCGGCGCCCGGGTCTTGCGCCGCTTCCAGGCCCAGCCCGCTCCGGTTCTCCGACCGCCCCGTCCGTCCGAGGCGCCCTCGGACCCCGCAGCCCGGGCGTCCGGGAGCGGTCTTTTCTCGGGGCCCAGCGGTGGCGTGGGCCGCGCCGTGCCGGGCAGGCGGGGGGCGCGGGCCGGCCTGCGCGGGGATGGAGGGAGCCTGCCGGACCGGGACCGTTTCCAGTCATCAAGTTCGCTCTCCCACCACCCGACCCGACCGGGGGACACCCGGACCCGCGCCGGAAAGCCCCCTTCCCGCTCAAGCCGCCAGGCGGTGGAGCGGCTGATGCCGGCGATGCGCTGCACCTGCCGCCAGGACAGGAGCCGGTCGTCGCGCCCGCCCGCGTCCCGGGCCCCGGTGAAATCCCTGGAGTCAGCCATGACGCCGGGGCCTTGCGGCGGGCGGCGCCCCGGCCCGCACCTCGGTGATCTGGCTTCTGGCCCAGTCCCGCAGCAGGCCGCGCGGATAATAGGGCTTGGCGCGCACGTGGCGACAGGGCGGCCCTTTCGATCCCCTCGACCAGAGTTTGGCCAGGGTCGCCGGGCTGAGGGAGATTCCGCACTTCGCCAGGAAGGCAGAGGCCTCCTTGCGCGTGAGCAGGTCCTCGTCGTCGCCGACGAAGGCCGATCCGTCGTCCGCCCTGATCATGGCGGCCCTCCCGCATCCCCGCCCTGCGCGCTTCTGGGACCGCACTGCCGGCTGTCGAGGGGGCGCCGGCCCGCCGTCAGCGCCAGGTAGCATTCAATGACGGCGGCGACGTAGGCCCGGGTCTCTGCAATGTCTGGCACGCGGCCCAGGCGGGCGACCCTTGAAGGGCCCGAATTGTACGCAGCAAGGGCAAGGCGAAGGTCGCCGAACCGCACGATCTGCCGGGCCAGGTAATCGGCCCCGCCGCGCAGGTTCTCCACCGGATCAAACCGGTCCGTCACGCCCAGCTCCCGCGCGGTTCCCGGCATTAGCTGGGTCAGGCCGCCCGCTCCCGCCGGCGAGACCGCGCCGGGATGATAGGCCGACTCCGTCATGACCACGGCGTGCAGCAGCTTCTCGTCCAGGCCGTGGCGGTCAGCGGCCAGGGCGATCTCCGCCTGAAAGGGCTGACTCAGAGGCGCCACCCGAGGCAGCGCCTCGGCCGACGCCGCGCTGTCAGACCTGTCAGCGGTCCGGCCGAACAGGTCGCCGCCCGCAGCGGTCCAGTCCAGGGACTGGCAGGCCGCTGGTCCGGCTGCGGCGGTCAGGAGCAGCGCCGTCAATGTTGATTTCACCATCTGAAGACCTCCCGATAGACGCCGGTCACCGCGGTCCGATCCACCGGGCCGAAGTATCGGCTGTCAAAGCTGCCGGGCGTGTCGCCCAGCAGGAACAGCTCCCCCTCTTGAAGCCGCCGGCACCCCGACCAGCGCGGCAGTCTTCGGCCCCGGCTGTCGCGGCTGTGCGCGGTCCGCACCGTCTCGCCCGCCACAACCCGGTCGCCCTGCACGCAGACCCGGTCCCCGCCGACCGCGGCGACGCGCTTGATCAGGACCACCTCCGCCGGCATGCCCAGGCCTGCCAGATAGGGTCGTCCCCGGTCCGGCTGGGGCGCGGCCACGATCGCGCCACGCCGGATGTCGTCGCCCAGGCGCCGGTAGACCCCCATGGGCAGGCTCGGGCTCTCGTTCACCAGCAGGGGCGGCGGTCCGTCCCTCGGCGTCGCGAAGGCCGCCCAGCTCATGGCCCCCGTCACGGCGGCGGTTAAAGCAAGAGGGCCGACTGTCCGCTTCCGGGTCATGGTTCATAGGGCTCCAGGATCAGGTCGCGGGTGATCAGCACCCGCACCGGCGCGCCCGGACGCAGCCGGATGGACGGCCGCACCTGCAGTTCCCGGTCAATGAGCCGCCCGCCCACCTGCGCGCCCTCGATCGCCGCGGCGTCCCCGGCGTCGCCCAGAAGGCCGCCCTCCTCCTCCCCGTCCCGCGCCGCCTGGCCCAGGGTGGTGATCGCGCCCGCGAACAGTGTCCCCACAACCAAAGGGCCCAGCCGCCGGTCCACCGCGCCCTCGACGCCCACGGCGCCCTGGGCGTCCACGCCGGGCTCGGCGGACTGGATGAGGCTCCTGCCGTTGGGCAGGATCAGCCGATCCCACGTCAGGAAGGCGCGCCGGTCGCCGTAGGCGCTGTCTCCATCGTGGCGGCCGATGAGCCGGGCGCCCTGGGGGATCAGCAGATGGCGGCCGCTGACCGTGTCATGGATGGTCTGGGTCACGACGGCGACCACGGGCCCGGCCCGGGCGGTGTCCACCGCGGTCAGCAGGGCGGCGGGAATGACGGCGCCGGCTTTCAGTTCGTAGGGCGACAGGGGCGCGGTCAGCCCGTGGGGATTATAGACCGGCGATGCGGCGGTGATCCCGCCGCTCGCCCCGGCCGCCGAGGCCCGCACCCCGGTTGGGCCCGCTCCCGCCCCGCCTGCGTCCGCGAAGAACAGTCCGGAGCGCGCCGCAACCTCCCGGGGATCGGGTTCGGCAGGCCCGGCCTCCCGCGACGGTCGCGCCTCAGGCGCCCCGCCCGCGACGGGCTCCGGGCCCGGCGCCTCGTCGCCGCCCCCACGCGACCCCGAGCGGGGTTCGGGCAGGCGGTCGTAGCTGGCCGGCTGATCGGTCACCAGCTCGGCCGGCCGCACGGCGCCCCTGGCAGGATCCTCCCGCGCCTCGGCGGCCCGGGCCCTGGCCCCTTCACGAAGGGCCGGCTGGACCACGAAGGCCCAGGCCAGGGATCCCGAAACCAGCACCGCCCCGCCCAGGACGATGGCCTGGACCACGGATCGGCGCAGGCGCACGGCCGCCGGCGGGGGTGCGCGCGTGGCCAGGTCCGGCGCGGGCGCCTTGGGCCGGGGGGCGTCCGCCGCCACGTCCGGGGCGTCCGGCTCCAGGGGCGCCGCCAGGGGGTCGCGGGTCATGGCCGATCTCCTGCGATGCGCCGGATGCGCACCACCTGGGGCCGTCGGCTCCCCAGTCTCAGCTCCGCCGCCTCGATGACCCGGTCGACGATGAACAGACCCCCGGACTGCCGGTAGTTGGTCAGCTCGATCCCGCCGTCCGGCGCCGTCACGAACAGGGCGGGCGCCTCGTCCATGCGCACGTCCGGGTGAAGGGCGATGAAGGTGCGCAGGCCGTCATTGAACACCGCGCTCGGCATCCAGCGCGGCGTGCGCCCACGGGCCTCGATTCGGTAGCGGGCGTCCAGCGGGCCCTGTGGCGTCACGACCGGGTCCGGCCCCCGCCGCTCCGCCCCCGCCGCCAGCGCCGTCGGCGGCGGGGCGGGGACGCGCCAGCTGACGGCCGTATTGAAGGCCTCCGGCCCGCCGCTGCGCAGGTCCACCAGATAGATCCGCTGGTTGGTGGTCAGGACCAGATTGGTCTCAAGCCCCTCCTCCAGCGGCTTGAGCAGGACATGGGTGCGCTGACGGCCGCCTTCGCCCGACACCACCTCCCCGATCTGCCAGCGCACCGTGTCCCCGGCGGCCCGGGCGATCAGGGTCTCGCCCTCGCCCAGGGTCAGGGTGGTGACCCTCAGGGGCGCCGTCCAGACCTCGAAGACCCGGCCCGGCGACCAGGCGAACACCTGCATCCCGCCCTCGAACCCGTCCGACCGCGAGGCCGCGCGCGCAGCCCTGTTGGCCGCCGCGATGGCCGGGGGACCGGTCACGACGGCCGCCGCCGCCGCGCCCTGGTTCCCGCCGGGCGCCGGATCCGGCGCCTCCCGGGCCGACAGAGTGGCCCCGGCCGGCCGGACCGGCTCGGCAACAGGACCCTCTGCCGGGAGCCCGACCGGCGGGGCGTCCGGGGACATCTCTTCCGCCGGCCCGACCGGCGCCTCATGCCGGCTCACAGCCGTCACCGGAGACGCCGACAGGGCGGCCGGGGCCAGGGGAGCGGGTTCGCCGCGCAGCATGGCGCAGCCGGACAGCAGCAGGCCTGCGCCTGCCAGGATCAGGAAGCGTCGGGGGTCCATGATATGTCCTCGATTGTCAGCCCCAGGGGGTTTCTCATCAGCTCGGCTTCGGTCCGGGGCGGGCGCAGGCCGGTGGTGATCAGGGCGCGCCAGCGCCCGGTCCCGGCGACCTGGCCGTCCACGAAGCGCGTCTCCCGCCACTGAAGATCAAATGTCCGCTCTGAGCGTCTGACCACATTGAGGATTTCGACCGTGACGGCCTCGCGCCCCACCTCGGCGAACGGGTCATGCTCCTGGGCCCAGCCGTTCAGAAAGGCGGCAGCCCGGGGGGTGAGAAGGTCATAGGCCCGCAGCCAGTTCTGGCGGATCACGACGGGATCCACGGACTTGGCGCGCACGTCCCGGATCCAGCCGGCAAGGGCGTGGCCCACCTGGGCTTCGCTGGGCTCGTATCGGCCGTCGAGGGCGGTGATCCGCTGGGTCTGGCCCCAGTCCGAGACCTCCACCACGAAGGGCTTGACCACGGCGCGCTCGGCCTGGACCCACCAGCCGGCCCCGAGGAAGCCCGCCAGAACCAGGTTGGCGAAGGCGATGCGGCGCCAGTTGCGGGCGTGGGCCAGGGACAGGCCCATGCGGTCGTCCCAGACCTGACCGGCCCGCTGATAGGGGGTGGTCGCCGGCGCGGCCGACAGGGCCCGCTTCGGCCGGAAGAAGGGATGCATCTCAGCGCTCCTCTCGCTTGAGGGTCGGCGACAGGGCGCCGCTGGTCTCGCCGGCCGGCATGAGGCCCCGGCCCGCATTGGCCACGAAGAAGGCCTGCAGCGCCGCAGCCCGGCGAGTCCCCGGACCGCCCGTGGACCCCGACGAGGTCCCGGGCGCCGATCTGTGGAACTCCGCCTCGGCGGCCCGGGCCTCCCGGGCGATCACAGGGGCCGGGCGCGCAGCGCCGGCGCTGGGTTCGCCCCCGGTTCCGCCGAAAGCAGGCGCGTCCGTGGACTCCGGCCGGGCCGGCGCCGGTCCGGTCCGCCCCTGCCCTGCGCCCGCCGCCGGCGTCCGCGCCGGACCCGCACCGCCGCCGGCGCCGCCTCCCGGCGCCCCGGGTTGCGGGCGGGCCGAGGGGGACGGTCCCCCAGGTCTGGGGCCAGCGCCGCCGCCGCCCATGGATGCGGCCCGCGAGGACCCGACCAGGCGGGCTCCTGACCCGGTCAGGGCCCCGGCGCCCTGGCGGCGGCGGGGGTGGCGGGCGCCGCCCATGGC
>Ga0114900_1000271_pt1 | contig 42997 bp, 37 predicted proteins | sample MalvireepMed_231_FD_89685 | JGI IMG/M metagenome (GOLD analysis project Ga0114900, IMG submission 89685) | Marine viral communities from the Global Malaspina Expedition - Malaspina viral metaG DeepMed_231 | ecosystem: Environmental > Aquatic > Marine > Oceanic | place: Mediterranean Sea...
GACCTTTGAGGGCACCATGGAAAACGTCGAGACGGCCAGAATCCGTGGCGTTGAGGTTTCTTCCGGTATCGAGACGGCTGACTGGAATCTGGCGGCAGCAGTAACCTACGCGGATACCGAGAACCGCGATACCGGCGCCCGTTTACCACGCCGCGCGGAAAAGAACCTGCGTCTGGATATCGATCGCCTGTTCTCCCAGTGGTCTGTGGGCGCCAGCTTTATTGCTGAGAGTGACCGCTATAACGATGCGGCAAATACCAGCCTGCTGCCGGGCTATGGCACGGTAGACCTGAGAGCGGCCTGGAATTTCCAGCCTGGCTGGTCGGCCTCGTTCAAGGTTGATAACGTGCTGGATCGTCGCTATGCCACCAGCATCGGATATGACAGCGCGACCTTCGCGCCCTTTGATTATCTGGCCGCCGGACGAACCTTCATGGCCTCGGTGCGCTATGATTTCCAGCAGTAAATTCATTGATATGAGAGGCTTCCGCCCTCTATGAGGCACCTCTGGCTCGCTGCACTGTGTGTACTGTCTCTGCTTGCGCCCTCGTTGGCGCTGGCCGAGGGACCCTGCGCACGCGATGCACTGAACCAGAAGGTATGCCTGGCCGAGCCAGCGCAGCGTATTGTTTCACTGTCACCGGGCGCCACGGAGCTGTTGTTCTCCGCCGGTGCCGGCGAAAAGGTCGTGGCGGCGAGTGCCTGGAGCGACTACCCGCCAGAGGCGGAGAACTTACCGCAGGTGGGTGACAGCAATCGTCTGGACCTGGAAGCGATCGTTTCAATGGCACCGGACCTGGTGGTGGCCTGGGTGGATGGCAATTCCCGCAGCCAGCTGGCACGGCTTTCGGGTCTTGGTATTCCGGTTCTCTGGCTTGCTCCGCGAACCTTCGACGACATTGCGATGGCAGTATCGGATCTGGCATTGCTGACGGGTTCACCCGAACTCGGCAACGAGCGGGCCGAAGCGTTTCGCGCAGAGATGGCCGAACTGAAAGCCCGGTATGCCGATGCCAGACCGGTCAGGGTGTTCTATCAGATATGGGACCAGCCCCTGATGACCGTGAACCGGGAAGAACTGATCAGCAAGGCCATAACCCTGTGCGGCGGCGTGAATGTGTTTGGCGAGCTGCCACGGCTGGTGCCCCGGATCAGCCGGGAGGCGGTGCTCGAAGCCAACCCCGAAGCCATTATCACGGCCGGCTCGTCGGATGACAGGCAATGGCTTGAGGCCTGGCGAGAGTTCCCGGGCCTTGCCGCGGTAGCCTCAGGCAACCTCTTTCTGGAACCACCCGATCTGCTGGCGCGCCCCACGCTACGTATGGCAGACGGCGCCAGACACCTGTGCCAGACCCTGGAGCAGGCCCGTGCCAATCTCTAGCCCGTACAAACCGCTTTTTGTTCTGCTGCTGGCCGGGTTTCTGGCGGCTCTGCTTTCCGTCAGTATCGGCAGCACCGCCATCGGCTTTGGGGACACTCTGCGGGTGATAACCGGCAGTGGCACTGAACTTCAGCAAACGCTGATTCTTGAATTGCGTCTGCCCCGCACCCTGAGTGCCTTTGCAACAGGCGGTTTGTTGGCCGTAGCCGGGGCTTTGATGCAGGTATTGTTGCGAAATCCCCTGGCAGACCCTTATGTGCTGGGGCTGTCTGGCGGTGCCGCCGTGGGTGCGTTACTGGCCATGCTGGCCGGCGCTGCCGGTTTCCTGGTGTCCGGCTCCGCGTTTGCCGGTGCCATGCTGGCCACCTTGCTGGTGTTTGGTCTGGCCCACGGCAGTGGCAGCTGGACGCCCTCGCGGCTGTTGCTCACCGGCGTGGTGGTTGCCGCCGGCTGGGGCGCCATCATTACCCTGATCCTCTCGATGACCCCGGCCAGTCGATTACCGGGCATGCTGTACTGGCTGATGGGCGATCTTTCCAACGCAGCCACGCCCTGGCCGGGACTGACTATTCTTGTGGCCGTGTGCCTGATGGTGTTTCCGCTGGGCCGGGCCCTGAACGTGTTGGCCCGGGGTTCCCTGCAGGCGGCGGCGCTGGGCGTTTCGGTGCGGCCACTGGAATGGTCGATTTACCTTATGGCCAGCCTGCTGACCGCATCCGCCGTCACCATGGCCGGTTCGGTTGGCTTTGTCGGCCTGGTGGTGCCCCACATGTTGCGGCTGGCGCTGGGGAACGACCAGCGGCTGATTCTGCCGGCCTGCGCACTGGCCGGCGGCACGCTGCTGGTGCTGGCAGACACGCTGGCGCGGGTAATGATTGCACCGGAGCAATTGCCGGTGGGCGTGATCACCGCACTGATCGGTGTGCCAACCTTTCTGTACCTGCTGTATCGGAGCCGATGATGACACGCCTGGCCACCGAAGCGCTGATGATCGATATTCCCGGGCGAGCCTCAGGTGCCCCCCTGAATCTGGCCATAGAGCCCGGGCAGGTCTGGGGCGTTCTTGGCCCTAACGGTGTGGGTAAAACCACCTTGTTGCATACCCTGGCAGGATTGCGGGCGCCCAGAAGTGGGCAGCTGTTACTCGACGACACCTCGCTGCACGACATCCGCCGCAAGACCGTCTCGCAGCAGATGGGCCTGGTATTCCAGGACCGACAGGATGGATTCCCGGCAACAGTCCTTGAGACCGCCCTGATTGGCCGCCACCCCTGGCTGTCGCCCTGGCAGATGGAGAGTGGCGAGGATCTCGCGATTGCGGAAAAAGCACTTGAAGCGCTGGACGTCATCCACCTGAAGGATCGCCTGGTGAACACCCTCTCCGGCGGCGAACGCCAACGGGTCGCCATTGCCACCCTAATGACCCAAAGCCCGGAAATCTGGCTCCTCGACGAGCCGACCAATCACCTGGATTTACAGCACCAGACCGCCGTTATGAAACTGCTTCGCCAACAAGCGGTGGAGGGCAAGGCAATCTTCATGTGCCTGCACGACCTGAACCTGGCCGCCCGATGGTGCGACCAGATCCTCCTCCTGTACCCCGATGGCCAGGCCTGCTGGGGCCCGGCGCGCGACATGCTGGTAACCTCTGCACTTGAGAGCCTGTTTGGTCAGCGTTTGCTATCTGCCGAACTGGATGGCTTTCCGGTGTTTGTGCCGGGCTAGATTGCGAGGCTTTATCCACGCCTCAGTTACTGGTTATATAGTCACTACATTCCCAACAAGGCCAACACCATGACGTCCCCACTTGTAACCACCGACTGGCTGCAGGAAAACCTCGATAACGACCGTTTGGTTTTGATCGACGCGAGTATGGCCACGGTGATTGGCAAGGAGCCGATCGTTTACGACCAGCCGGTGTGGATACCGGGGAGCTACAAGATCGACCTTGAAGGAACGCTCTGCGATACCGAATCGTCCCAGCTCCATGCGTTTCCAACCGAAGACCAGTTCACGCAGGAAGTGCGCAGATTGGGGATAACGCCCGAAAGCATGGTGGTGCTTTACGACAACCAGGGAATCTACTCAGCGCCCCGGGCCTGGTGGATTCTGCGGTCGATGGGCCTGGACAATGTTTTCGTGCTGGATGGTGGCCTGCCTCTGTGGCTGGCGGAGGGGCGTGAAACGGTGTCGGCTCCGGTTCAAGAAGCGGCTTTTTCCGGCTCCTTGTCGGGCCGTCTGGACTGTGAACGGGTTCGGGATTCCGCGTTCGTGTATCAGCACCTCGACGACGAGCAAGTCTCGGTAATTGATGCGAGATCCCGGGCGCGGTTCCTGGCCCAGGCGCCGGAACCGCGTCCGGGTGTGCGCGGCGGCCATATACCGAACTCTCTCAACCTGCCGTTTACCGAGGTGCTGGATGGTTACCGGTTCAAACCGGTCAGTGAGCTGAAAACAACGTTCAACCAGCTTGCGCCGAATCTTCAGCCTGGAAACGGGCATCAACTGGTGTTTTCCTGCGGCTCCGGCATCACCGCCTGCATCATTCTGCTGGCGGCGGAGCTGGCCGGGTATGACCAGCTCTCTCTATACGATGGTTCCTGGGCGGACTGGGGCAGCGACGAATCGCTGCCGGTGGCTTGAGCCAGGAGGGTTTCCGTTTATTCCGGGCTGTCAGGCCATGCGCTTAATGATCCGGTCGCCCAGCAGGTACTGATGCACCAAAGCGGCCACCACGTGTACGCCGATCATGAGCCACAGCACGTTGGCCAGTACCTCATGGACGTCTTCGCCGCTCTCTTCCAGCCATTCCACTTCCGGGCCGTAGCCAAAGACTGTCCAGCCGAAAAAGGTAACCGGATCGCCCTCGCCGAGGGACGTCGCCAGGCCTGACAGCGGCATCAGAATCATCAGGGCATAAAGCGCCAGGTGTCCCAGTTTGGCCATGGTTGCCCAGTGGGCCGGTGGTGACAGTCGTGCGCGGTTGAGCCAGCGCCAGAGACCGCGAAAGATCACCAGCCCGAAGATGGTCAGGCCCAGGCTCTGGTGCCAGGCCATCAACGACGCCTCGGAGAGGGAATGTTCCAAAGCCTCAAACCAGACTTCGCTGGCAAGCATGACCAGCAGCAGAACCGCCATGATCCAGTGCACAGCCCGGGAAACGGCACCATAGCGGTCGTCAGCGTCCATCAATGTCATCGTGATTCTCCTTGATCAAATGATGGCGGGGCACCCTCCGGGCCCCGCGCCTGCTGATGGTGATCAGCTCCGGTGTCCGCCGCGAACCGGGGCGCCGTACTGGTTGAACTCATGCTCCCGGATCAGATTCTGCTCGGCATCTCGCAGTTGAACCCGGTAGGTGCCATCGGTTGTTTCCTCAACGGACACTTCCACGCCCGGGCCGAAGCGTCTCAATGCCTGGCCATAGGCCATGATGCGCATTTCTTCGGTGCTGTACTGTTTCAGATCGGAACCCATGGCTTTGCCGTGGTGGCGATTCTCGTATCGATCGTCACAGTCACCTCTCCCGTGGTCGTCATCGGCAGACGCAAATAGTGGCGTGGCGCTGAGCAGTGCAGCGATGGAGAGAGCAGCAATGGTGGTAGTTTTCTTCATGGTCGAACTCCCTGGTTGGTGAAACCCATGACGGAATGTCATCGTTGGTCGGGAGTTATTGCACCAAGGAAACGTCGCAGAATTGTCTCGGTGACCCATCGAGTTTGTCGCAACTTGTCGCAAGGCCGGGAATTGCGACGGATTTTGACAAGATCGCGCCCAAGCGAGAAGTCGACTCTCCTATAATCGGAGCAGACGGTAATTCAACGGAGTAACGAGTGAGCGACTCTCCCACCATCCTGGTCGTCGATGACCATCGAGACATTCGCGATCTGGTCGGTCGCTATTTGCAGGAGCATGGCCTGCGGGTGCTGCTGGCGGATGGCGGCGATGCCATGAAGCGTCAGTTGCGACAGCAGTCCGTCGATCTGGTTGTGCTGGACATCATGATGCCCGGCGACGATGGCCTAACCCTCTGCCGTTACCTTCGCGAGCACACCGAATTGCCGGTGATTCTGCTCACTGCGATGAGCGAGGAAACCGATCGCATCGTCGGCCTGGAAATGGGCGCAGACGATTACCTCACCAAACCCTTCAACCCCCGAGAGCTGTTGGCGCGCATAAAAGCGGTTCTGCGCCGGACCACAGCGCTACCACCGCAACGCAGCCCCATGGCCGGGCAGTGCCTGACGTTTGAAGGCTGGACGCTGGACGTGGACCGTCATCAGCTCATCGATCCCGAGGGTGTCGAAGTTTCACTGAGTACCGCCGAATACAAACTTTTGCTCGCCTTCCTGGAACACGCCGGTCGGGTATTGTCTCGCGATCAGCTGATGGATCTGACCCTCGGCAGAGAGGCGGATGCCTTTGACCGCAGCATTGATAACCATGTCAGTCGCCTGCGCCGCAAGATCGATCCGGATGCCCGCAGCCCCAGGCTGATCAAGACGATCTGGGGCGGTGGCTACCAGTGGATCGCACCGGTCGAAGGGGCTGAGCAATGAGACTCTGGCCAAGGCGAGCTGGCGGGCAGCTGGCGCTGTTACTGATTCTGGTGCTGCTGGTGGCCCAGGTTATCACCATCGTTATTCTGGCGGGTGAACGCCAGGGCGCGTTGCGCAGTGCGGGCCTGGAACACGTCCTCCAGCGGGTGTCTGATGGCTACACCCTGGCTGATACCACGGATCCGGAACGTCAGGAGCGTATCCTGCGGGCACTCTCCAGCCCGACCCTGCGGCTTTCCATCGATCCTGAGCCCTATCTGACCGAGGACCAGGCCTCCGGCATGACGCGCCGGCTGGCCGGGGAGCTGGGGTTGCCCGTTGAGCAGGTTCGAACGGCCATGGAGGCGGACGAGGATGACTGCCGGCCCGATCGCGATGACCACCGGAAACGTGAGCGGCATGACGATGAGGATGATGAGCACCATGAATATGAAGAACATCGTGATGACGACCATCGGGATGACGACCATCGGGATGAACGGCATGAATGCCCCCCGGTCCTTGGTGTTTCCCTGGCCATGTCCTCTGGCCAGTGGTTCAACGCCCAAGCGAGGCCACCAGCGCCTTCCTGGCTCTGGCTAAAGGCCACGCTCACCAGCGTCGGGATTACCGCCGTGCTGCTCACGCTGACCCTGTTGCTGGCGGTCCGTCGAATTCTGAGGCCAATGAATGAGCTGAGCCGGGCCGCCCACGCGTTTGGGCGCGGGGAGAAAGTCCGGATTTCTGAAAAGGGACCGGAGGATGTTCGTGAGGTAACCCGCGCCTTCAACCGGATGCAGGATCAGGTTGGCCGGGCCCAGGAAGACCGGGCAAGACTGCTGGCGGCCCTGGCCCATGACCTCAGGACACCTATCACTTCCATGCGGCTGCGGGTGGAAATGCTGCCGGAAGGCGAGGACAGGGACCGCCTTCTGGATTCCCTCCGGGAGATGCAGCATCTGGCGGAAGCCACCCTGGACTTCATCCGGGGGAGCACCACCGAACAGCACCGCCGCTATGATCTGGCCACCCTGCTGGACAGCCTGTGTGGAGACCTACAGGAAGTGGGGCTGGCGGTTCACTGCCAGGACAGTCCGAGATGTGTGCTCCAGGGGCAGCCCGAAGCCGTCAAACGTGCCCTGCGTAATTTGATTGAGAACGCGGTTAATTATGGCGAGCAGGCGGAAGTAACACTGGCAACCACAGACACAGAAGCGGTTGTCACGATTGTTGATCAGGGGCCGGGTATTCTGGAGGCGGACCGGGAACGGGTTTTCGAGCCATTCTATCGGCTGGAACACTCACGCAGCCGCGAAACCGGTGGCGCAGGCCTGGGCCTGGCTATTGCCCGTACCCTGATTCGGGGGATGGGTGGCGATATCCGGCTGGATGCTGGCCCGGGAGGTCAGGGCCTGCAGGTTTCGGTGACTTTGCCCAAAACCAGGTAGGGCCTGTCAGAACAGCACTTCGGCACGGGCAAATCCCAGAGCGTCGAGTGCCTCGACGGTCGCATCCAGGTTTGCGTAGCTGCAAACATGATCGTCGTCGGATATCAGGAAAAAGGTCTTTCCTTCAATATCCTTAAAAAGTATGACCCATTCGTGCGCATTCGAGGGGGATCGTACGATTTTCACGGAATCAACACGGTTTTCTTCCCGACGGGCTTTAATTTCATGCTTTTTCATCGTTTCTTCTTCTCTTAATCCCTCGCCAGCTCAATCCTGCCAACTGCCGGGCTCAGGCGTGGTAAACCGTTTGACCATGTCTGGTGGTGCGCAGCTGGGGTTCATTTGTTCATCCGTCAATAATAGGTAGCTGTCCCGGTGGGCCGTGCCCACGGGAATGGCACCCTCTTTGGTGAAGCAGGGTAGCTCAATCTGATCGGCGACGAGGAGATAGCTGTCCTCGGTTTCGCTCATCCATAACCAGGCATTGCGATTTTCCTGTTCCCGACCGGTAAAGAAGCTGAAATGGGTAAAGTCGCGTTTGGAAAACAGCAGGAACTGTTCCCGGAAGTCGATCATGCCGAGCTGCCCGCCGAGCGGGATATGCTGTTCTGCGGCGGCCAGCACGTTGCGAGGAGTTCGAAGCGGCTCAAGAATTCGATAGCCCCAGGTGCCCAGCAGCAGCCAGGTGATCATCATGGCCAGGAACAGACGCCCCAGCGCACGGGAGCGCCAGAACCCGAACAGAGTGATCAACCAGGCCAGTCCTATGACGAAGACGAACGTCCCCGCCTCGTGCAGTTTGGCCGGGTCGGTGCTGTAGTCGGCCACTTTTTCAACCAGCCTGGGGTGGTCGTTCCAGGCCAGGACGCCAACCGCCATCAACGCGATACCGAGCAGGAACTGCACACCTGTCAGGAGCGGCGGAAACCACCCCGCCGGTTTCTGGCTGCTGAGCAGCGGGGCGAGAATCAGGGCCAGCATGGGCAATGCTGGCAACAGGTAAACACCGCGCTTGCCGGGGCTGAGGCTGAAAAACACGATGACCAGGGCAATCCAGCCAAGAAGTACAGGAATAATCGGTCGGTAACGGGCGGTTTCAGACAGGGGCCGGATCAAGGCTAGGAGCAACAGCGGAAGAGGAAACCAGAGCGAGGGAATTACGCTGGTGAGGTAATAGTACCAGGGCTGGATATGGCCCCATGAGTCGGCATAGCGCTCGCCGGTCTGCTTGAACAGGATATTGTTCCGATAGGCCAGGGCCTCTTCGGTGCCGAGATTGTTAACGTAAAGCACCATGGGAATCAGCCAGGCGGCAACCACTGCCAGCATGGCCAGCGGGCCCAGTGCGCAGCGCCAGGTGAGCGTGCCACGGAACAATGCGCGATCGCGAAGCTTCATGACCACGATCGGAATGAGCATCAGCGCCGGCAGGAAGCCAACCCCTTTGGTGATGATCCCGAGCCCCATAAACGCCCAGCCGACGAAGTACCAGCCCCAGGCGGGCCCGGTGAAAAAGTGTCGGATCAGGCCGTAGCAGGCAACCGCAATCCAGCAGGCGACCATGGCGTCGATCTGGGCTTTCTGGGCCTGGATCACGAACTGGGGCGCAAGCATCAGCAACATGACCGCGATGGCACCGGTTCGCTGGTTCCACAGGCGGGTGCCCAGATCAAAGACCAGTCCCAGTGTCAGCAGGCTACACAGCGCATTGGGCAGCAGGAATGCAATCTTCAGGTTGCCGGTCAGCCAGTAAAAGAAGGCAATACTCCACATGAACACCGGTGGCTTGTCCGGGTAGAACTCACCACCCCGCATGGGGATCAGCCATTGCCCGGAGGCGACCATTTCGCGGGCCACTTCCGCGAACCTCGGTTCGTCGGCAGGCCAGGGGGAACGTAGTCCGATCCCGGTAAAAATTACGACTGCGGCAAAGGCCAGCAGTAACAGCAGGAGTTGATTGCGGGACAGGTTAAACACGGTGTCCGGCAGGTGGCGGACGAAGGGTGATGCAGGCATGGTTCGGTCTCAGAGAGAGTCGGAAACGGAATCGGCCAGCGTCCTGGCCCTCTGGTTGTGATAGAGAAAAGCACCAATCAGCGAGGCGAGAATGAAAAAGCCGATGCTCACGGCAAGCTGATAGGCATTGGCATTGCCGATACCGGCACCGGCCAAGGCAAACACCAGCATCTGGGGCAGATAGCCCAGGGTGCTGCCGAACAGGAACGGTGAGAAACGGATCCCGGAGCAGCCTGCGACAAGGTTGGTCACCAGGTTACTGCCCACCGGCAGCAAACGCACCATGAGAACCTTCAACAGCGTCTGCTCCCGGAACAGGCGATCAAACTGCTGCATGCGATGGCTGAACCGCCGGCTCAATGGCGTTCGCAGCAGCCAGCGGGCGGTCATGAAACAGCCGGTGGCCCCAATGGCGGCGGCCAGGGTCGACAGCAGTGTCCCGTTGAGCCCGCCCAGCGCAAAACCCAGCACGAAGGCGAGCAACTGGCGTGGAGCGCCGAGGCCGGTAAACAATGCGCCGGCGAGGGTAATCACCACCAATCCGCCGACACCATGACTGTGGAGATAGTTCGCCACTTCATTCTGGTCGGCAATGAAGTCGAGCCAGCCGTTGTGGATGGTCAGATAGCCAACCAGCACCAGGGCTGCGAAGGCCAGCCAGCGGGAACCGTTGATCATGTCAGGAGCGCTCCGCCACCGATCCCTGTGGATCGGCCTGACCGGCACTGCTGATAACAGGAACCCGGGTGCGGTGCAGCAACCAGAGTACACCGAGCAGATCCAGGATGCCGGCCCAGGTCCGGTTCCAGGCGTTGTATTTGGAAATTCCTGCGGTGCGTGGGCGGTGGTTTACCTCCACGATGGCAATGTCACCGCCGATCCCTCGTACCAGCGCCGGGATGAATCGGTGTCCGTGATCGAACCAGGGGAGTTTGAGGAAGGTTTCCCGGGGAAACAGCTTCAGGCCGCAACCGGTATCGGGCACGCCATCATGAAGCAGTGCATCCCGCACGCGATTGGCCAGGCGGGACTGGAAGCGCTTCCACGCAGTGTCCTTGCGATTCTTGCGATAGCCGGCAATACAGAAGTCCGGGTTCCGCATGGTGTTGGCTTTCTGCAGCATGGCGGGAATGTCGGCCGGATCATTCTGGCCATCGCCATCCATGGTAACAATCAACTTACTCCGGGCCTGTCGGATACCCGATGCCAGGGCACCGCTCTGGCCGATGCTGCGCTCGTGGCGAATGGTCAACAACCGGCCGCCGAGGGCCCGGGCTGTCCGAACGGCTGTGTCCAGCGTGCTGTCGGTGCTGCCATCATCCACCAGCACCACCTCAAAGCCGTGATAGTCACGCATTACCCCATAGGCTTCGGTCAGCAGGGTAGCGATGTTGGCTTCTTCATCCTTGGCCGGTATAACCAGCGAAAGAGTTCTTTCCTGACCCATGTAAAGACATCCTCGAAAACGGAATATCAACCGGGCCGTCTGTCGGCCCTGTTCAATTGGGCCGGAGTATCCTCCTCAAACCTTAAAACAACCTTAAACCTTCTTGAGACGAGAGGTGGCACGGGCCGGGAGCCAGATGCTGACGCACAGGCCCGAGTTGCCATCCGGCCGGTCGCCCAGGGTGAGCTGGCCACCATGAAGTTCAGCGATGCGCCTGGCGATGGCCAGCCCGAGACCCGCGCCACCACCGAGTCGCTGGTCCAGCCGGACAAAACGGCTCAAAGCCCGCTCACGTGCCTCGGCGGGGATGCCGGGGCCCTGATCGCACACGGTTATGTGGTATCCCTCGCCGGAAGGCGTGAGGTGCGTTTCAATGCTTGTGTGTTCGGGGCTGTACTGGATGGCGTTCGCCAGCAGAGAGCGCATGAGGGTGTTGATCAAGGCACTGTGACAGGAGACCAGGGCCTGACCGGCATCGTCCTGCAGCACGGGGTCGATGTCCTTTTTCAGGGCCAGCGGTGCCACATCGGCAATGCTCTGTTCCACGATGGCAGACAGGTTGTGGTATTCCGGGGTGAAATCGGCACCAGAGTCGACGCGGTTGAGCAGCAGCATCTGCTCAACCAGGTGCACCATGCGGTCCACGGACTGGATCAGATCGCCGTATTGCTCCGGGTCGTTCTCGTAGACTTTTTCCAGATTCAGGCGCAGGGCCGTAAGCGGTGTCCTCAGTTCATGGGCGGCATCGGCAGAAAACCGCCTCTCCCGTTCCAGGGCCTGGTTGAGGCGTCTGAGCAGACCATTCACCGCCTGCACCAGACCGGCGACTTCCTTGGGCGCCTGTCGGTCGTCCAGGGGGTGGATATTTTCCGGGGCCATGTTGCGTACGGGCTTCTCGAGCTTTCTCAGTGGCTGGAAGCCCACCTGGATCGAAATCAGCACTGCCAGAGCCAGCACGGGCAGCACGATCAGGAAAGGCAGTACGTTGCCGAGAGCAATTTCCTGGCTGAGTTCATCCCGGACATCTTCACGCTGGGCCGTGCGGATCCAGAAACCGGTCGCCGGATCTTCAAGGGTGAAGGTTCGCCATTGATATCCGGCTACTTCCTGCCATCCGAAGCCACGCTCCAGGCCCTGCGAATCGTTGGCGCGCAGGGTATCCAAAATCGGCTCCCGGTCCGGCGACCAGACCTCAAAGGCCAGCTTCCTTTCGTATTTGTGGCCCGCGCCGCCGGGCAGGATTTCATTTTCCTCCTCGTCTCCCTGGTACACGCCGTCTGGCAGTTGGAGCGTCTTCTCCAGGGTATGACTGATCTGTTCCATCGACTGTGTGGAAGAGAGATGCTCAACCAGGCCCTGGACAATGCGGGTGCTCTGGGCCAGCTCCGCATCGAAAAGCTCTTCCAGTTGATGATCGCTGACGTAGAAGCCCCAGCCGGCAGCAATCAGAGTGATGAAGAACACCGTGCTGGTGATCAGAAGGATCAGTTTTCGGGTCAGGCTCATTCGGGAGAAACCTCCGCAGCGGCCTTGCTGTCCAGCATGTAGCCAACGCCTCGGACGGTGCGGATGGTCTGTTTGCCAACGCGCCGGCGCAAATGATGGACATGCACCTCAAGGGCATTACTCTCTGCACCCTGCTCCCAACCATACAGCTGCTCTTCCAGCCGACGGCGGGTTGCCACCTGGTCGGGGTGGCGCATCAGGTAGTGCAGAATCTGGAATTCGCTGCGCGGAAGGGCCGCCGTTTCGGTCCCCAGCTTGAGCTGGCCTGAATCGGGGTCCAGAATCAGCCTACCCACCTGCAGACCGCCTGTCCGGACACCGGCTCCGCGCCGTGTAACGGCCCGAATTCGGGCTTTCAGTTCCGCCATGGCGAAGGGCTTGGTCAGGTAGTCGTCAGCACCTGCATTGAGGCCCTGAAGTTTTTCGTCCAGATCGCCGCGAGCGGTGAGGATGATGACCGGCGTCTCGATGCCCTGGCTGCGTACCTTTTTCACGATATCCAGCCCGTCCACGCGGGGCAGCGTCAGATCCAGGATAGCCAGATCGAAGCTATCGTTCAGGAGTGCATTGAGCGCCTGCTGGCCGTCATCCAGCCAGTCAACGGTGTTCTGCTCGTCGCGCAACATACCCAGCATGGTGTTGGCCAAAAGATGATCATCTTCAATCAGCAATATTCGCATACAGCAGGAATCCGGTTGGTTTTCAGCTAAGCGGGTGATCGTTGGATGCATTGTAATCGATACCGCCGGTTTTGCTTTTCTCCTGAAAGCTGGTCGCGGTATTTCCCGATGATGGCTCCAACAGGAAAAGCCGGTAGCGAAGGTTTTCCTCAATCGGTCTGGTGAGGTCTTCAAGGCGCCTGATCATTGCGGTATTGCCCTTCTCTACAGCCAGTGCCATGGGTTCCTGCAGGTTGCCCGATTCAATGCGATCGATAACGTCTTCCTGGGCAATGGCATGGGCATCGCCACGACTGTAGAAGCGTGCCGAGAGCGGGGCCTTGCCCAGGTAAAACAGATTGTCTGCGCTCATGCCGGGGAGTTGTTTGACTTGCGCGACCAGATCCCGCTCGGTTTTCAGTTGCTCCGGGTGCAGGGTAAGCCAGCCTGCGGCGGCGATCCCCATCATGGGGATTGTCAGCACTGCAGCCAGGCTGGAGGCCGGCATCCGACCGGAAAGTCCCCTCGGCCAGAGGCTGGATGCCAGCACGGCAAGAAACGGCAAACCGGGAAGCACGTAGGTCCAGAGAATGTTGCCGGAGAGGGTGAAAAAGAGGGCAGGACTCAGCGCGGATGCCAGAACCAGCCCGCCCACGCCTTTCTCAACGGGCTGCCACTGCTGTGGTGCAGGTTGATGGCGCCAGCGGCTGATGCCAAAAGCAACAATCGCGATCAGACCCCAGGGGAAACTGGCGGCCACCAGGTACAGCCAGATGGTGCCCCGGGTAAACTCGTGTGCGTTGCCATACAGATCACCCTGCCAGCTACTGACAAGGAATCGCTTGATGTGCTCTCCCACGATGAAGTAATCGAGAAAACCGGGTGTCTTGAGCTCGGCAAGAACATACCAGGGGGCTGCAATGGCCATCATCAAAAGTGAACCGCGTAGCCAGGGCAGCTGCTGCCACAGGACCAGCCAGCGTCGGGTCGTCGCAACCCAGAGAAAAACCGGCAGCCCGGTCAGAACCAGAATCAGCGGGCCCTTGGCGAGCAGGCCGATGGCAAGGCCGATAAAGAAGAGCCAGCCCCACACCATGGGGCCGCCCTGGAGACGAACCACAAGACTGGTCAGCACCAGCGTTGAGCCGAGGGCAAGGAACGAATCGGTCATCACCGTGCCCGCCGTAAGGAAGCCCAGGGCCGTGGTGGCGTAAATCAGGGCGGCCCAGAGTCCGGCCGACGTTGCCGCTTCGCTGTGGCGTTCGGGATGCAGGTAACGACGCAGGGTGAAGACCAGGTAGACGATAATGACATTGGCCAGCCAGGAGGGCAGCCTGCCCGCGAATTCAGAAACACCCAGCAATTTGAACGACAGTGCCTGCGTCCAGAACGACAGTGGTGGCTTGCCCCAGAACGGCACTCCGTAGTCGAACCATGGGGTTATCCAATCTCCGGTGTGGGCCATTATGCGGGCAATTTCGGCATAGCGCGGTTCGGTGGTGTCCGCCAGCGGCAGTATCGCCGCCAGTCCGAGCCGTGCGGCAAGCACGGCAAACAGTAGCCAGAGCAGGGTGTTAATGTTTCTGGTCATTACCCGCTACTCGCAGTTGGGTGAGAACCGGCTGGGCAATGTCGTCGCTGTCTTCCGCAACAATAAACACCGGGCGCTGCTTGGTCTCCATGTAGATCCGACCAACGTACTCCCCCAACAGGCCAACGCATAGCAGTTGAACCCCTGAAAGGAACGTGATCATGGCAATCATGGAGGCGTAACCCGGTGTGGATATGCCGAAAGCCAGTGCCCGGATAACTTCCCAGGTGCCGAAAAGGCCTCCGGCGCCGGCGGCAAAGAGGCCGAGGATCAGGGCAATCCGCAATGGGCGCGTGGAGAACGAGGTAATCCCTTCCATCGCCAGATGCATGAGCTTCAGATAGTTCCACTTGGTTTTGCCTGCCAGGCGTGGATCGCGGTCAAATTCGAGAGTGACCGTTGGCATGCCAACCCACGCGAACATGCCTTTCAGGTAGCGGTTGCGTTCGGGTAACCGGTTGAGGGCATCGACGGTGCGCCGGCTCATCAGTCGGAAGTCGCCAGTATCCACCGGTATCGATGCGTCACTTATATGGTTGATCAGGCGATAGAAAATGCTCGCAGTGGTGCGTTTCAGCCAGCTTTCACCGGCCCTTGATCGCCGTTTCATCAGTACGACGTCTGCCCCCTGCTGCCATGCCTGAACCATCCTCGGGATCAACTCCGGGGGATCCTGGAGATCGGCGTCCATCAGTACCACGGCATCGCCACGGGCGCTCTCCAGGCCCGCGGTAACGGCCGCTTCCTTGCCAAAGTTCCGGGAGAGCTGAACGACACGGATTCCGGAGTAACGGTCCCTGGCCCGTAGCAGCTGTGCAACAGAATCGTCCCGGCTGCCATCGTCCACGAACAACAGCTCAACCTGGCCCGGCAGTTGGCGGCAGACCAGATCCAGCCGTTTCAACAGGGTCGGAATGACATCGGCTTCGTTGTGAACCGGGATAATGATGCTCAGCATCGGGTTACTGAACGTTGATTGTCTGTTCTTCATGGAAAACAAACCTCTGTGCAAAGAGATAGTTGGCAAAGGCAACCAGGCCGGTCGTGATTAATTGCGAGGGGGCGACGCTGAGGCCCGCAACCAGGAGTAGCGAAAAGCCCGCTAAATTGAGGGCCCAGCCCAATGCAGCCCCGGTGAGATATCGCGGGAACGCAATTCTATGGGGCAGGTTGGAACAAAAAGCGTAACGATGCTGGCCAACATAATTTGCCAGCAATCCAGCCGTGGCACCGGTGGCGGTTGCGAGAACGGCGTTCAGTCCCCAACCGATCAAGACCAGCATGGTCAGCCAATGCAGCAGGGTGGCGGCGCCACCGGCCAGCAGGAAACGTGGCAATCTGCCCCAGCCATTTGACCGCAATAACGGGAATCTCATACAGCCTCACTTAAGAACCCGGGCGTTATCGGAAGAATCCGAATGATGGCCGGCACGTTACCGGGCCATCCTTAAGCAAGCCTTAACCGCGACCTCTGAAAAACCTTAAGCTGGCCTTAAGGTTTCTCCCGGCCGTCCTTAAGCCTGGTTTAAGGCTTTGCTCCTAATCTGGTAACCGTGATCAAAGCGCCCACGGGGAGCGAAACTGGAGAGCCCATATGACAGACCCGCTGATGATGTCCACATGTTGTCCCCCGGACTCCGGGGAGGTGGTTCCGGTCATCCGTTGTGCCGGTCGCTGGTTTAACGAGATCCGTCCCGAGACGGCAATGGCTGGGACGGTCGCGGATTTTATCCGTCGGCGCTTCCTGCATGCCTATGGTGCCGAGCCTTCTCTGCGCATACCGGCATTGCTTGCCCTGACAACGGCTCAGGGCAGTCTTCTTGCCGCGGTCGGTGTTCGTAACGCCGCGCTGGAAAAACTGTTCCTGGAAGATTATCTGTCGGTGCCGGTGGAGTCGGTGATGCCGGTTGCGGGCATCGAGCGACATCGGATCGCGGAGATTGCCCATCTGGCGGGCGTTGAAGCCGGCGTCAGCCGTTTTCTGTTTGCCTCGTTGTCGGTGTGGCTGGATGGGGCCGGTTATGACTGGGTGGTGTGCACCGGCACGGATCAGCTACGCAACAGTTTTCATCGCCTGGGCATTGCCACTCAGGTCCTGGCGACTGCCGATCCCGCCATGTTGCCCGATGGCGGTTCCGGCTGGGGGCGTTATTACGACCATCATCCGGTGGTGATGGCCATTCGTGTCGCCGATGGCATGTCGGCACTGCGGAGCGCCGGTTTGCTCCGGTTGATTCAGCCGGTTGAGTCCGAAGCCCCCGGGGAAGAAGCGATGGCAGGAGGTTCCTATGGCCACATTGCCTGAACTTCTGCAACGCCAGGCGGCCGACCAACCCTCGCAAACGGCTCTCCAGGGGCCGGAGTCGGCCTTCACTTACGCTCAGATGATGCAGGCGGCCGAGGCTCTCGCCGACCAGTTGACCCGCCTTGGTGTGCGCCGGGCCGGCCTGTGTGGCGACAACTCCGTGGCGTGGATTCTTGCCGATCTGGCCTGTTTGCTTGCTGGCGTGGTGTGTGTCCCCGTGCCGGTGTTTTTTTCACGGACCCAGACGGAACACCTGACTGAACGAGCTGGCCTTGATTGCCTGTTGTCAGGGGGCGCAAGCAATGGGGGTGAGCACATTGGCCATGGTGTCTGGCTAAGGCATTTGCCGGTAACAGCGGCAGCCGCCTGGATGCCGGAGCAGACCGCGAAGATAACCTTTACGTCTGGCAGTACAGGCAACCCAAAGGGCGTCTGCCTGTCGGTGGCCCAGATGACGGCCACCACGCTGGCCTTGCAGGAGCGTCTTGAGGGCGTCGACCTTGAGCGGCACCTGTGCATCCTGCCACTGGCCACATTGCTGGAGAACATTGCCGGGGTTTATCTGCCATTGCTTATGGGCAGTACGGTAATGGTCGCCCCCTTGCAGGATCTGGGCATGACCGGAAGCAGTGGGCTGGACATCGGCCGGCTGGTGCAGGGCATCAACGAACACCAGCCGCAGTCCCTGATTCTGGTGCCGGAACTGGCTATGGCGCTGGTGTCTGCGGCCGAACAGAAACAGCTGGACAGTAATTCTTTCCGGTTTCTGGCGGTTGGTGGCGGACGGGTTTCGTCCGACCTGCTTGCCAGGGGCCGCGCGGTCGGCCTGCCGCTTTATGAGGGTTATGGGCTTTCCGAGTGCAGTTCCGTGGTTGCATTGAACGTGCCTCGAACCGAACGCGAAGGTGCGGTGGGTAAACCGCTCTCCCATGTTCGGGTACGGGTGGATGACCGCGGACACATTCTGGTGGCCGGGAACACCCACCTGGGTTACCTGGGGGATGAACCGGCAGGGGATGAATGGCTGGATACCGGTGACCTGGGTTCCCGGGATGCCGGGGGTTTCCTGTCGGTGAGCGGTCGCGCGAAGAACCTTCTGATTACCAGCTTTGGTCGCAACATCAGCCCGGAATGGCTGGAGAGTGAACTCATCCAGGCGATAGGTGCCCGCCAGGCGGTGGTGTTTGGTGATGGCGATCCCCGCCCTTCCGCCCTCGTTGTTGTGCAGGATGGCCGCTCACCCGATGCGTTGCGCTCGCAGCTGGACGTTCTGAACAACAATTTGCCGGACTACGCTCGTTTGTCCGGTGTCTATATCCGCCGTCAGCCATTGAGCCAGGCCGAGGGCTACCTGACTGCAAACGGCCGGCCTGTTCGCCAACAGATTCAGGCGGATCTGCCAACGCTGCTGGCCGGCGCATTTCCGATTTTCATGAATCTTTCGATATCCAATTCTGAACTTTCAAACCCGCCAGGAGGATCTTTCATGGCATTTTTCGATCGACTGCAGTCCGAAACTGCACAAGCCCGCGCCCACGTAACCGGTGCGCCTGTTATTGAGGCCATCCGCGAGGGCCGGTTTGACCTGAATGGCTATACCTGGTTTCTCACCCAGGCGTATCACCACGTGAAACACACCGTGCCCCTGATGATGGCCTGCGGTGGCCGCTTACCCGAGCGTCTGGAATTTGTGCGAAAGGCGTTGGTGGAGTACATCGAGGAGGAGTATGGCCACCATGAGTGGATCCTCAACGATCTTGCGGCCTGCGGAGAGGACAAGGAAACCATTCGTCATGGCAGCCCGGATACCTCTATCGAGCTGATGGTCGCCTACCTCTATGACCGCATTAACCGCGGTAACCCGGCCGCCTTTTTCGGCATGGTTCAGGTGCTTGAGGGAACGTCGATCGAGCTGGCGACGCCGCTCGGCGAAGCCATCCAGAAACAGCTTGGCCTGCCCAAGGAAGCGTTCAGCTACCTCTACTCCCATGGTGCTCTGGACCAGGAGCATTTCGAGTTCTTCCGGAACCTGATGAACGAAATCACCGATCCGGATGATCAGCAGGCCATTATCGAGGCGGCCCGTATGGTCTACCGGCTTTACGGCGACATGCTGCACAGCATTCCCGTGCCCGAGAATCGCAAGGAGCGGCGCCATGAGGCTGCATGATCGGGTGTTCCTGCTTCTGGGTGGCACCGGCGGTATAGGAAAGGCGCTCGTGGAGCCGTTGGTCAGGGCAGGTGCTCGGGTGATTATCGCTTCCCGGCACCCGGAAAAGCTTGAACATCGGGAAGGTGTCTCGCTCGTACATCTGGATCTTGCGGCGCCGGACCTCGACCAGCAGCTGGTTCGGCTCGGCGATGCCTATCCGGATATTGATGGCGTTATCCACTGTGCCGGCCAGAACTGCTTTGCCAGCCTGGGCAACATGACCGTCAATGAACTGGACGCCCAGATTGCCGTCAATCTCCGGTCAGCGATGATTGTCGCGAGGCATTTTGCACCAAGGTTTGAAAAAGCCGAACAGGGAGCGCTGGTGTTCGTGGGGTCCACCTTTGGCAGCATCGGTTTCCCCGGCTACACCGCATACTGCGCCAGCAAGTTTGGTCTGCGCGGTTTCAGCGAAGCCCTGCGCAGGGAACTGGCCGATACCCCGGTTCAGGTGATCTATGTGGCCCCCCGCGCCACTGCCACGGACATGAATCCGGAGGCCGTGAACGAGCTGAACCGGGCACTCGGCAACGCCATGGACGCACCTGAAGCGGTGGCGGCGCAGATTCTGGCTGCTATGGAAAATGACGATCGCCGGCGTTTTCTGGGCTGGCCCGAGAAGTTGTTCGTGGTCATCAACGGCATCCTGCCCAAAATTGTCGATAAGGCGATGCTGAAGCAACTGCCGGTGATCCGGCGGTTTCTGAATCCGGGAGTGTTGTCATGAAACGTGTTTTATTGATGGTCTTGTGTCTGGCTGCCCAGCCGCTTTGGGCAGCTGCTCTTGAGACCGAGCTGGCCGACATCCAGCATCGCTGGGCCGAGATCCAGTACCAGGTACCGGAGGACGAAAAAGAGAAAGCCTTCGAGGGCCTGGCTGGCGAGGCGGAACAGTTTGTTGCCCATTATCCGGACCGGGCAGAGCCGCTGATCTGGCAGGGTATTGTGTTGAGCACCTACGCCGGTGCCAAAGGTGGTCTGGGTGCCCTGGGCCTGGTCAAGGACGCCCGGAAATCCCTGGAAGCGGCCCTGGCAATCGATCCCGATGCGCTGGATGGCTCGGCTTACACATCCCTTGGCAGCCTTTATTACCAGGTCCCTGGCTGGCCACTGGGCTTCGGTGATGACGACAAGGCCCGTCAGTATTTGCAGAAAGCATTGGCGATCAATCCTGATGGTATGGATGCCAATTTCTTCTTTGGCGATTTTCTGCTGGACCAGGGCGAGCCTGAACGAGCCCGGAGCTATCTGCAGAAAGTCCTCGAAGCACCCGACAGGGCGGGCCGCGACGTCGCTGATGCCGGTCGGCGGGAAGAAGCCAGGAACCGCCTGGACTCGCTCTGATTCGTCGTCTCCGGAATCGGTTTGCTTCCTGTCAGCGTGGGCTACACTCTTTTATGAGCAGGGTGATTCGTCCGTTGGGAGGACAGGGTGTCCAAGGCGTCAAGGTCCGGCAACGGGCAGCAAACCGGTTTGTCTGCCCGTTTTTTCCAGAAACTGGCCTCAGGGGTGCCTGGCGTCCTTTTCATCTATTGGCTGGGTGCAGATCGGGAGTCCCATCGATGCCCCTTCATCAGTGAACGTGTTCAGGCACTTTTTGGCATAGCCCCGTCGGATCTGAATGACAACGCGGATCCGATTTTTGCGATGATCCACCCCGACGACGTTGAGGCCGTCAGGGAGAGTATCCGTGTCTCTGCGGATACCCTGAAAACCTGGTCGTATCGCGCGCGGCTCAGACTGCAGAATGGCGACTACGAGTGGTTCGAGGTCAGCTCCGAGCCGGAGCGGCAACCCGATTGCAGTACCCTCTGGTACGGTCAGTTCCATAACATCCAGCATTACAAAAATCTGGAGCAGAGCCTCCGAGAGAGCGAGGCGGAGTTTTCCTTCCAGGCTGGTTTCCAGAGGCTCATTGCCCGCCTTTCCACCGAATTCATCAATCTGGGCTTTGGCACCATTGATCAGTGCATTGATGAGCTCCTGCGATCCATCGGCCTGTTTTTCAAGGTAGACCGGTCCTACCTGTACTGCTTTACCGACGATTACGCCGTCATGACCAATACCCATGAGTGGTGCAGGGACGGTGTCCCTGCCCTGATTGAGACCCAGCAGGAGGTATCGATCGAGGATTTTCACTGGTGGCAGGAACAGATCGAGGGCATGGTCAGTGGCAGCCGCGTGGTGTTCATCGAAGATGTCGATCGACTGCCCCGGGAGGCCGCACCCGAGCGGGCCCTGCTTCAGGAGCAGGGCGTATCTTCCATGTTCTGTGTGCCCATCCGGGTGCGTGGACGGGTCACCGGGTTTTTCGGCGTTGACTCCCTGCGTCGACGAAGCTGGCGCCTGGATCAGGCCGATCTGTTGATCATCGTCTCCGGACTGTTGTCGGGTGCTCTGGAGCGCAATCGCCTGGAAGAAGAGCTGCTTAACCAGTCCATTCGTGATCCGCTGACCGGTCTGCATAATCGCCGCTACCTGATGCCAAGGCTGTATGAAATGCTGGGCCGGAGCAACCGTCGGGGAGAACGTTTCGCCCTGGCGATCTTCGACATCGATCACTTCAAGACGATCAACGACTCCATCGGACACCTCGGGGGCGATTATATCCTCCAGCGCTTTGCTGACATCCTGGTGAGCCAGACCCGCTCCATGGATGTGGTTGCCCGTTTCGGTGGCGAGGAGTTCATTGTTGTTTTCAGCGCCGTGGAACACGGGGACGTGAGGCAGTTTGTTCAGCGAATTCTCGAAGCTGTGCATGAGGAAAGGTTTGTGTTCAATGACAAGGACATTCCGGTGACCGTCAGTGCGGGTGTGGCGGGGATCGAAGAGTTCGTTGACCAGCCAGCCACTCCCGATGCCCTGATTGCCGGGGCGGATGACCGGCTTTATCTGGCCAAGCAGGCAGGGCGGGACTGCCTTGTTGATGCATCAGGAACATTGCGCATATAAAAAAAGATCATTTCACCTCATATTACGAAATAGTATATGCTTAGATTAAAATTGATATTCGGATACTCCAGAGGTGACTGCCATGAGCAACCCGATCGTTCAGCATTTTTTTGATGAACCCACCAATACCTTCAGTTATGTGGTGCGCGACCCGGACAGCCAGGCCTGTGCCATTCTCGATTCGGTCCTGGATTTTGATTACGCCGCTGGCACCACCGACGTGCGTTCTGCAGACGAGATTATCGAGTACATCCGCAGCGACGATCTGAAGGTCGAGTGGATTCTGGAGACCCACGTACACGCGGATCACTTGTCGGCCGCGCCTTACCTGCATGAGAAGTTGGGCGGCAAGACCGGCATTGGTGCGCACATCCGAGACGTACAGGAAATATTTGGCAAGGCGTTTAACGCCGGCACCGAATTCCAGCGCGACGGAAGCCAGTTCGATCAGCTGTTCAGAGAGGGCGACACATTCGCCATCGGTGGTCTTGAGGGGCGCGTATTGCATACCCCGGGGCACACCCCTGCCTGCCTGACCTATGTGGTTGGCGATGCCGCCTTCGTGGGTGACACCCTGTTTATGCCGGATTTCGGCACCGCCCGCTGTGATTTCCCGGGTGGCGATGCCCGCACCCTGTACCAGTCTATCCAGAAGGTACTGTCTCTGCCGGCAGAAACCCGTATCTTCCTGTGTCACGACTACAAGGCGCCCGGCCGTGACGAGTATCAGCATATGACCACGGTGGCCGAGCAGCGGGAAGCGAACATCCATGTCCACGAAGGTGTTTCCGAGGACGAGTTCGTGAAGATGCGGACCGAACGGGACGCGACCCTGGATATGCCACGGCTGATTCTGCCTTCGGTCCAGGTCAACATGCGGGCAGGCCATATGCCTCCGGCTGAAGACAATGGTCAGGTTTACCTGAAAGTACCGGTTAACCTGTTCTGAGATTCCCGATGAATCTTAAACGCTATCTGCCCATTCTGGATTGGGCCCCAAAATATGGCCGGGAACAGGCCACCAGTGATCTGGTGGCCGCGATCATCGTTACCGTCATGCTCATCCCCCAGTCGCTGGCCTACGCCTTGCTGGCCGGGTTGCCTGCCCAGGTGGGCCTGTACGCCAGTATCCTGCCCCTGGTTATTTACGCCGTCTTTGGCACCAGCCGAACACTGTCGGTGGGGCCGGTTGCTGTGGCTTCCCTTATGACCGCAGCGGCCTTGGCGCCTCTTGCGGAGTCCGGTACACCGGAATACGTGGCCGGTGCCGTTTTGCTAGCGGTCATGTCTGGGTTGATGCTGACCCTGATGGGTGTCCTCAGGCTGGGTTTCCTGGCTAATTTTCTCAGCCATCCGGTGATTTCGGGCTTTATCACGGCCTCCGGCATTGTGATTGCTGCCAGTCAGCTGAAGCATATCTTCGGAATCCAGGCCTCGGGTCACAACCTTCTGGAGATTGCTCACTCCCTGTTGGGATCCATCGGTGACACCAACCTGGCAACGTTGGGGGTCGGTGCCGGAGCGCTGATTTTCCTGATGCTTGCCCGCAAACGCCTGAAGCCGCTTTTGATGGCAATGGGGTTGGCCCCGAGAATGGCGGATATTCTTACCAAAACCGCGCCGATTCTGGCGGTTCTGGTCACCACCCTGGTGGCCTGGCAGTTCCAGCTTGATGGCCAGGGTGTGCGTTTGGTCGGGGATGTGCCCCGGGGACTGCCCGATTTCACCATGCCGAGCCTGGACATGGGCTTGTGGCAGCAGCTGGCGGTCAGCGCGTTGCTGATCAGTGTTGTGGGTTTCGTGGAGTCGGTGTCTGTTGGCCAGACCCTGGCCGCGAAACGTCGCCAGCGTATTGATCCGGACCAGGAGCTGATTGGCCTGGGCACTGCCAACCTGGGCGCCGGTTTTTCCGGCGGCATGCCGGTCACCGGTGGCTTCTCCCGTTCCGTGGTCAACTTTGACGCTGGGGCCGAGACTCCTGCCGCCGGCGCCTATGCGGCTGTGGGTATCGCCATGGCAACGTTATTCCTGACGCCAGCCATTGCCTATCTGCCCCAGGCGACCCTGGCGGCGACCATCATCGTCGCCGTGGCCACGCTGATCGACCTTCCGGCCCTGGGTCGCACCTGGCGCTACTCCCGCACGGACTTTGGCGCCATGCTCGCCACCATCGTGCTGACTCTGGTGCACAGTGTCGAGGCCGGCATTATCGCCGGGGTGGCGCTTTCGATAGGCCTGTTTCTGTATCGAACCAGCCGCCCCCACAGCGCGGTGGTTGGTCGGGTACCGGGAACCGAACACTTCCGCAACGTGCTCCGCCATGACGTGGAGCTGTGTCCGAAGGTGACTTTCCTGCGGGTGGACGAGAGCCTGTACTTCGCCAACGCACGCTTCCTTGAGGAAACGGTTATGGACCTGATGATACGGGAGCCTGAGCTTAAGGACCTGGTGCTGATGTGTCCGGCCGTGAATCTGGTGGACGCCTCGGCCCTCGAAAGTCTGGAGGCGATTAACGAGCGTATGAAGGATGCAGGAGTGAGGTTGCACCTGGCGGAAGTGAAAGGCCCCGTCATGGACAAACTGAAAGGCACGGAACTGCTTTCCCACCTGGGTGGCGAGGTTTTCCTCAGCACCTTTGAAGCCTGGCAGCGCCTCACTGACCTTGGCAAGCAAGAGAGACAGGTCGCCTGATCTATCTGGGCTCGCTTGCACCGGGGGTGGGGCGAGCCGCTAAGGTGTCATACCCGACCCCGTTACTGCGGTACGTTCACTATGGGCATGACTGAAAATCTGCTATCCACCAGCCAGTGGATCATCACGCTGCTGCTTTTTCTGGTAATTCTTGTCCGGGCGGTGCGCTCCATTGACTGGCCAGCCTTCCGCAAGGACAACGCGCTCCAGCATTCGTTCTTCGGTGCGGCCGTGGTACTCGGATTCGTCTGGCAGCTGAGGGCAGGCATTTCTCCCGGCCTGGCCATCCACATTTTCGGGATCACGGTGATAACGCTGATGCTGGGGTGGGCGCTTGCGGTGCTGGCGGGATTGCTGGCGCTGGTGATCACGGTAATTACCGGACGAGAACCCCTGATCATGTTTGCGGCCAACGGGCTGATTACCGTGATGGTGCCTGCCATTGTCAGCCACGGAATCATGCTCTGGGAACGCCGGCGGGATTTCCGGAATTTCTTCGCCTATATCTTCTTCTGCGGGTTCTTCGGGGCCGGCATTTCCGTGGCAGCCGCTGGTGGTGTCATGTGCCTCATGCTATGGAGCAGTGGCGTCTACACGTTTGACCAACTGGTGCATGAGTACATCCGTTACCTGCCGTTGTTCATGATTCCCGAAGGGTTCGTGAACGGCACTTTTGTGACTGGCCTCATGGTCTTCCATCCGGACCGGTTGACCACGCTGGACCAGAGACGCTACCGGTAGAGCTTTCCGGCTCAGAGGCCCTTGCCACTGGCGACGGCGGTGCTGAGCAGGTCGCCGGCCTTGCCGGAACGGGCCCTATGCTGCCATTTCCTTGCCCAGCCCAGCACCTCGGTTGCCGGCATGGGGCGGGCGATCCCGTAGCCCTGCACGAAATTGCATCCCATCTGCCTGAGTGTCCGGGCGTGTTCCATGGTTTCAACGCCTTCGGCCAGAACCGGGTGGGCGAACCGCTGGGCCAGGAAGATCACGCTCTCAACGATGGCGCGGTCGCCGGCATCCTCAAGCATGTTGCGAACAAAACTCTGGTCGATCTTGATGATGTCCACCGGAAGCGTACGCAGGTAGGTCAGGGATGAGAAACCGGTGCCAAAATCGTCCAGCGCCACCTGAAGACCGAGACTCTGGCAGCGCGCCAGAACGTTGCTGGCCCGCTGGGTGTCCTCCAGTGCAGTCGATTCGAGAACCTCCAGCGTGATCTGGCCGGGTGCCACCTCCGGGTGGCTGTGCAGGTAACTCTCCAGGTAGTCGGCAAATGAGCGGTCCATCAGGTGCGGAGCGCTGATGTTAATGCTGATCGCCAGATTCTCTCCCGCTTCCTTCCAGGCGTTCATCTGGTGAATGGCTTCTTTCAATACCCACTGTCCCAGTGGTACTTCAAGGTGACTGTTCTCGACAATCGGCAGAAATTCGCCCGGTGAAACCAGCCCTTTCTGGGGGTGGTTCCAGCGGATCAGCGCCTCAAAACCGAAAAGTTCGCAATCCGTGACACGGATCTGGGGCTGGAAAAACAGCTCGAACTCCTCGTTTTCCAGGGCCCTGGAGATTTCCATCAACTGATTGCGCCGGTTCCGGCGATGCTCGTCCAGGCCGGGATCGAACAAGTGATACTGATTGCGGCCTTTTTCCTTGGCGGAGTACATGGCCTGATCGGCATGCCGAATCAGACCTTCGGCGTCTGATCCATCTTCCGGGTAGCGGGTAATGCCGAGGCTGGCCGTGAGTGAAACATTCTGATCGCCCACCGTTACCGGATCGCCGACGGTGGCCAGAATGCGCTGATAAACCGCTTCGTGGTTGTCATCGCCCTGCAGCAGGAGGACAAATTCGTCGCCACCGATCCGGGCAACGGTGTCGCCGCTGCGCAGCGCACGGGTCAGTCGCTCGGCCAGGGTGCGCAGGGTCTGGTCACCGGCCGACTGCCCCCATTTGTCATTGATACCCTTGAAGCCGTCGAGGTCCAGATAGCACACCGACACGCTGCGATGTTGCCGGTCGGCGTGGCTGCGGGCTGTGCGCAGTCGCTCTTCCAGCAACTGGCGGTTTGGCAGGCCGGTCAGATCGTCGTAGTTGGCCGCCCGGTCGAGTTCGCGCGCATGGTTCTTGAGTGCGGTGATGTCCGAGAAGGCCGCCACATGGTAATACTGCCCGGGTTCTTCCAGATGCACGCGGCTGATGGATAGCAGCTCCACAAACTCTTCACCGTTTTTCCGACGGTTCCAGATTTCGCCCCGCCAGTGGTCGGTTTTCTCGATGGTGCGCCACATGGACCGGTAGTATGCCCCGGAATGTCGGCCGGAGCTGAGAATCGCCGGGTTGAGGCCCAGAACCTCCTGCCGGCTATAGCCGGTAATCCGCGAAAACGCGGGATTCACATCCAGGATCCGGTTCGACTGGTCGGTGATCAGGATGGCTTCGTGGCTGCGGTCGAACACGCTGGCCGCGATCCGCAGGCCCCGCTCGCTGTTCTTCCTGTCGGAGATGTTGTTCTGAATGGCGATATAACCGGGGGCAACGCCCTGCTCTGTACCTATCGGAACGCAATAGGTATGCACCCAGTAGGGCTGTCCGGCTTTGGTGTAGTGAAGAATGTCTTCTTCAATGATTTCGGCCCGATGCAGCTTCTGGTTAATGCGCTTGATGGTTTCGGGGTCGGTGTCCGGCCCGTAAAGCACTTCCTTTGGGAGGCATCCGCGCACCTCCTCAAGCTGATACCCCGTGTGTTCCTCAAAGCTGGGGTTAACCCATTCAATGCGGCCGGCATCATCCAGCATCACCAGAAAATTGGGCGTAGCCGCCGCAACCATGGCCAGGCGCTTGGGGTCGATGTCTGAGGGTGGTGTAATCGTCGTGGGGGATCTGGGCATGAGAGTCAGTAATTTGAGTTTCCGGTCTTTAAATTAATGAACTCTCCTCCCTGTGAGACCTGTTCGAGCGGCCGCATATGCTACCGCAATACCCCTGAAAAACCATGGGTAAATGGTCTAGGTGAATTGATAAATGTCAGTTTTGCGCCAAATACCTATGGGTACCGGTCAACGCCAGCGCGAGTGCTTCTGGAGCTTTCGTTGCAGGGTACGTCGATGCATGTTCAGGGCGCGGGCGGTGGCAGAGACGTTGCCCTCGTTTTCGTTGAGAACCCGCTGGATGTGCTCCCACTCCATTTCCTCGACCGAGGGCGGCTCCGCCCGGAGATCCGGCGGTGCATCAATCGGCTCGAATCCGGCCAGCAGCTGGTTGACCGTTACCGGTTTGCACAGATAGTTCACCGCGCCGCGGCGCATGGCTTCGACCGCCGTGGCGATACTGCCGTAACCGGTCAGCACCAGGATTTCCAGATCCGGATGCATGTCCAGAATCTCTGGCAGAAGCTGCAGGCCGCTTTCGCCGGCCAGGTTCAGATCCAGTACGCACCGGTGAAAGGTTCCCTCCAGCAGGGCGGTTTTTGCTTCCTGATGCCCGTGGGCAAGCTGTGCTTCGATGCCCTGGCGTCCGAGTGAGCGCTGAAGCACCTGCAGAAAGGCGTCGTCGTCATCAATAAGCAGCCACGCCTGTTGTTTGCTCACGCCTGTTCTCCCGCTAGGCCGTTGGTCGCTGCCGTTATCGGCAGCTCTATGATGATGGTGGTACCGTCCGCACTACCCCGGGCTTTCAGTGTGCCTCCAAGACGCTGGATGGTGGCGTTGGAAAGGAAAAGGCCAACTCCGAGCCCATTCTCCGAACTGACTACCTTGTCCCCGAGCGTACCTTCCGGGGTGGATTCCAGGCCATCACCATGGTCCTCGACAACCAGTTCCAGCCGGCCATCGGCACCCTCACTGGCTGCAACGGCGACCCAAGACGGGCTGGCTGTTACTGCGTTGGCCAACACATTCAGAACGGCCTGATCAAGGGTGGCGTCCACGGCAACCGAGCAGTCCGACATAGGCTGACGCCATTCAATGGCGGCACCCGGCCAAAGCAGGGTAGCGGATTCCCGAAGACGTGCCACCCAGTCCCGGGCTGGCAGGGTTTCCAGTTGCGCGGTCTTGGCCTGCACGGCCGCCGAAGACAGCTGTTGCAGGTGGGTCGTGCACAGGCCCAGTTGACTTTCCATCAGTGCGAGGTCGTCGGCAATGGGGTCGCCGACCGGGGCAGCGGATTTCATTTCCTCCACCAGCAGCGTCATGGTGTTCAGCGGCGTCCCCAGGCGATGTGCCACTGCAGCAGCCGACAGTCCGAGGGCGATGATCTGCTCATCTCGCAGCCGGGTTTCCCGTATCTGTGCGAGCTGGGCCTGTTGCTGGCGCAGGCGACGTGCCAGGGCACCGACAACCAGCAGCAGGATGGCAGCGGTTGTGGCGAAGGTCACCCACATGCCGACCAGATGTAACTGGGCCAGGTTGGCGTTGTGATGTCCATGGGTGACCGGCGTATGCCAGATCACCAGGGAGGTGTAAACCGCAACGCCGGCGACGGTAACGGCAATGCTCTGGCCCAGTGGCACCAGCACAATGGCAACGGCGATAGGCAGCAGCAACAGAGAAACCAGGGGGTTGGTATAGCCGCCCGTCAGGTAAAGCCAGACTCCGATCAAAAGCAAATCGACAATCAGCACCAGGCTGACGGCCTGTGTCGAGCGCGGTGGGCGACGGGTAAACCAGAGCCAGGCCAGGGTTGCCATAACCCCATAGGCTAGGGGCAGGATAACCGCTTCAGCCCGATGGGCCAGGGTTACCATGGTTTCCGCCACGGCGATCGAAATAAGCTGCAGCGCAACAATAGCCAGACGCATGCCCAGCAGATAGCGGGCAGTCTGTTGAAATCCGGTCTGTGAGTGGGTCAGCCATTCCATAGCGGGCATTCTAGCGTTTTTTTCCATCGGGATACGCGGTAATACCTCCGAGGGGATGCGGCATTTGGTCTCAGGCGCTGACGCCGGCTGATGTTTATGATTGGCGCCAACTATCAGAGCTGGTCAGGATGAGGTTGTATGGCGACGGTAATTGGAACGCGTTTCATCGGATTGTGTGCTGCGGGATTGGTTTCTTTGCCCGCCGGAGTGTTGGCCCAGGAGAGTTCTCCCGACTTGCCGGTCATTCATGTTACTGAGGGGCAGAGCATAGACGAGGCCTCGAGTACGTTGGCTTCAGAGCCCGTTGAACGTTTGTCCTCTGATCCCTCAGTGTCGCTCTCCCGAATGGGAGGTCGCGGCCTGGAACCGGTGATTCGTGGTCAAAGCCAGGAGCGGGTGGATGTGCTTCTGGACGGTATTCGCGTTGAAGGGGCCTGCCCGAATCGCATGGATCCCCCAACCAGTCGCCTGAGTTCTGCACTGGCGCCCTTGCTCGAGGTGCGCACCAGTAACCAGACCCTTCGCTGGGGCCCGATCACCGGTGGCCAGATTATTGCCACTACAGCAGCGCCTGTCTTCGATGATTCCGCCACCACAGGTCATTTGACGGTGGGCGGCGCGGACAACGGCAATGGCAAACTGGTCAATGGCAGTGCCGCAGTGGGGAGTGACAGTGCCTGGCTTCGGCTCGCAGGCGGTTACGACGAGGCGGACGATTACGAGGACGGCGATGGCAACGAAGTGCGCAGCGCCTACAAGAACTCTGAGGCCCGCCTCGATGCCGCGTGGAAGGCGGATAACGGGTTCTATATCAAAGGCCTGGTCAGCCGTCAGGAGGAGCGGGACGTGAAATACGCCGGCTCCGGCATGGATGCGCCGAAAACCGATACCGACATCATGCGACTGGAGCTGGGCTCGCCCGTGGCCAACGGCAACTGGAACCTGCTGGCCTGGCAGGCCGATGTTGATCACATCATGGATAATTTCAGTCTCCGTGAGTCCATGATGAAAATGCTGACCGATTCCGAGACCGAAACCCGGGGCCTCCGTCTGACCCTGGATCAGAGTCCGGATGCCAGAACAGACTGGGCCATTGGTGCGGATGTCGAGACCAATAACTGGCACGCCGAACGGTTTGGCGGCGCGAATCTGGATACGCTGACGTCGGTACTCTGGCCCGACGTGGATCGAGACCGTTTCGGCCTCTTCGCTGAGCGCTTCTACCGGGTAACCCCGGCGTTAAAACTGGGTGGTGGCGTGCGCTACGATCGCGTGGAAATGTCCGCTGGGGCCGCCGATCAGGTGTTTGGTAGTGGCATGATGGCCATGTCTGCCGCCGATGCCTACGAGGCGATCTACGGCACTACCAACACCGATGCAAGCGATCACAACTTCAGTGGCTTTGTAAGCAGCGATTGGCGGTTTTCTCCCATCCAGTCGCTGGTGGTTACGGCAAGCCATAGCGTCCGCAGCCCGGGCGTGACTGAACGCTACATTGCCAGCTGGAACAACATGGATCCAGCAAGACGCTGGGTAGGCAACCCTTCTCTCGACCCTGAGACGCATCGCAAGGTGGAAGTGGCGATGCCTGGCCAGAGCAACGGCTGGCATTGGCGCCCGGCCGTATGGGTGGATCAGGTGGATGACTTCGTCCTGCGCACTCGTAATGTGGATCAGGTCAGCGTCTACCGCAATATCGATGCGCGGCTGATGGGTGTTGAGGCTCAGCTTGGGTGGAGCAACGGCACCTGGAGCACTAACAGCAGTCTGGCCTCGGTACGAGGTGAAAACCGTGACGAAAACAAACCCCTGCCGCAGATTCCGCCGGTGCAGTTTATTCAGACCCTTGGCTGGCAGCACATGGGCCATGGCGTTGAACTGGAGTGGGTGCTGGCCCGCCGACAGGACCGGGTGGACCTGGAATCCGGCCAGGATCCCGGCACCTCGCCAGGCTAAGGCGTGCTGAACCTGTCCGGGAGCCACCCGCGCGCCGACTATCTGAGCATCAGCTGGGCAGTGGATAACCTGTTCGACAATACATGGGCGCCCCATGTTAGCAGGGCCAATACTGATCCATTCAACCCCGAAGCCGTAAGAGTTAATGAGCCTGGCAGGACCCTGCGTGCCGCACTGACAGCCAGGTGGTAAGACCTTGCATGGCGGTTACCCGCTTCTCATAGCCGGCGGGTGACATTCTTGCCCCGAGTGGAAACAACTCCTCCACCCGGGGCTTTTTTATGGTTGATTAAAAATTGCGCTATCTCAATTCAGGAAGCGGCGGGCTGCACTATGCTGGCCTCATGCAGATCTGAACCAGTGGCCATCAGCCGCTGAGGCTGTGTTTGGCTTCTTGAGGTTCCCGGAAGGAACCTGTCTGCACAATGCGATTCACGAAAGGAGACGCATCGTGACTGAAGACGAAAAATTGCCAGAAAACCCTGAAACCGACCTTGCTTCCCGATTCCCCACCGCCTACACCATTCTTTTCGGCCTGATTATTCTGGTGGCCGCGCTGACCTGGCTTATTCCGGCCGGGCAGTACGAGCGCGCCATGAATGAAGAGGTTGGTCGGGAAGTGGCAGTTCCGGGCACCTACCAGACCGTTGATCCGAATCCTCAGGGGTTCGTTGATGTCCTGATGGCACCCACAGCCGGGTTCTACGACCCCGACAGTTACGTTGCCAATGCCATCGATGTCGCCATGTTTATACTGTTCCTGGGTGGTTTCCTCGGTGTGATGAATGCGACCGGAGCTATTGATACCGGCATTCGCAGCGCGATGCGGCATCTGAAAGGCCATGAGATCTGGATGATTCCGATACTGATGGTGCTCTTCGCCATCGGTGGCACCACCTACGGCATGGCAGAGGAGACCCTGGCTTTTTACGCCATTCTGATTCCCGTGATACTTGCGGCCGGCTACGACGCCGTTACAGGCGTTGCCATCATCCTGATCGGAGCGGGGATCGGCGTGTTGGGTTCAACCATCAACCCGTTCGCCACGGTGATTGCAGCCAATGCTGCTGGAATACCGTTCACCGACGGCATCGTGCTGCGTTTTATTCTGCTGATCGGCGGCCTGTTGATCTGTATCGGCTACGTTATGCGATATGCCCATCGCGTAAAAACCGACCCCTCGCGCTCGGTGGTGGCAAAGCAATGGGCAGCGCACAAGAAACTGTTTCTGCAGGGAGGTGACCAGGAGATTCACAGCGCCACCCTGACAACCACCCAGATTATTGCACTGGTTATCTTTGCCCTGACCTTTGCCGTGATGATCTGGGGTGTGTCATCCCAGGGCTGGTGGATGGCCCGGATGGGCTCTCTGTTCTTTGGTGCCGCCATTGTGATCGGCATCATTGCACGACTGGGTGAAAAGAAACTGACCGGCAGTTTTGTCGATGGTGCCCGGGATCTCCTCGGGGTTGCGCTGGTGGTCGGCCTGGCCCGCGGCATTGTGGTGATCATGGAACAGGGCATGATCGCCGATACCATCCTGCACAGCGCCGAAACCTCCCTGGGTGGCCTGCCGGAGCTGGCCTTTATCAATCTGATGTTCTGGATTGAGGTGGGCATGAGCTTCTTCGTGCCCTCGTCCTCCGGGCTGGCTGTGCTGTCCATGCCGATCCTTGCGCCGCTGGCAGACTTTGCTAACGTCGGGCGGGACCTGGTGGTGACCGCCTACCAGTCCGCCAACGGTTTGGTGAACCTGATCAATCCCACCTTTGCGGTTGTGGTTGGCGGGCTTGCCATCGGGCGGGTGTCCTACGATCGCTGGCTCGCGTTTATCTGGCCTTTGCTGCTTATTCTGACCGTGTTTATCACCCTGGTCATAAGCCTGGGCGCCATACTGTGAGCATTCGACAAAAGGAGTTTTGTCATGGCTGAACAAACACTTGGAGTGCACTCGGAAACCGGGACCCTGCGCCAGGTCATCATCTGCCGGCCGGGGCTGGCGCACCGGCGGTTGACCCCGTCCAACTGCGATGCCCTGTTGTTCGATGATGTCTTCTGGGTCAAGCAGGCCCAGAAAGATCACGACGTGTTTGCCAGCGTGATGCGTGGTCGGGGCGTGGAGGTGCTCGATGTTAACGAGTTGCTGGCGGAAACGCTGACGATTCCGGAAGGCCGGGCCTGGATTCTCGACCACCGGATCAACTGGAACCACATCGGCGTGGGCATGGTGTCGGATCTGCGGGCCTGGATGGACGAGCTGCCCGAAAAGGCACTCGCCGAATTCCTGATTGGTGGCCTGGAGGTGGGGGATCTGCCCTTCGATCCGGTTGGCCTGTTCGGTAACCATCTGGGACGTTTCGGGTTCGTGTTGCCCCCTCTGCCCAACTTCCTGTTCACCCGGGACAACAGCGCCTGGGTGTATGGTGGGGTCACCCTCAACCCCATGTACTGGGCTGCCCGCAAGCCGGAAACTCTGCTTATGGCCGCCATCTACAGATTCCACCCGAAATTTGCCGGCAAGGTGAACGTGCACTGGGGCGACCCACTGGAAGATCATGGCCTGGCCACCCTGGAGGGTGGGGATGTCATGCCGCTGGGGAACAGGACGGTGCTGGTTGGCATGGGCGAACGATCATCGCCCCAGGCCATCGGCCAGCTGTCAAAAGCCCTGTTTGATGGCGGCATGGTGGATCGGGTGATTGCCTGTCAGCTGCCCAAAACCCGTTCAGCCATGCACCTGGATACAGTGTTTACCTTCTGTGGTGGCAACGTGGTTACTGCCTTCAAGGAGGTGGCCGATGCCGTGATCTGCTACGACCTGCGCCCCGGTGAGGGGGGCAAAACGCTGTCCTTCAATCAGGATTCCCGGCATCTGTTCGAGGTGGTCGCGGAGATTCTCGGCTACCCGGCCCTGGAAGTCGTTGCAACGGGTGGCGACACGCCGGAAGAGCGTGAGCGGGAACAATGGAACGACGGCAACAATGTGCTGGCCCTGAGCCCTGGCGTGGTTGTCGGCTACGACCGCAACGACGATACCAACGCGGCGCTTTCGGCCGCGGGTATCGAGGTTCTGGCAATACCCGGTGCCGAGCTGGGCCGGGGTCGGGGCGGCGGTCGGTGCATGAGTTGCCCGACCATCCGGGATGCTGTCTGACAGCCAAGGAGAAACGTTATGGCATTCAATCTCAAGAACCGGCACTTCCTGACGCTTCGGGATTTCACGCCGAGGGAAATCGGTTTTCTGCTGAAGCTGTCTGCGGATCTGAAAACCGCCAAGTACGCAGGCACGGAAGTGCCGAAACTCGAGGGCAAGGACATTGCCCTGATCTTCGAGAAAAACTCCACGCGTACCCGGGTCGGGTTCGAAGTTGCCGCGTTCGACCAGGGGGCGCGGGTCACCTACCTCGGGCCGACCGGTACTCACATCGGCCACAAGGAATCGGTGAAAGACACGGCGCGGGTTCTCGGCCGGGTTTACGATGCCATCGAGTACCGGGGCTTCGGACAATCGGTTGTGGAAGAACTGGCGCAGTATGCCGGTGTGCCGGTCTACAACGGACTTACCAACGAATTTCACCCCACCCAGATCCTGGCGGACTTCCTGACCATGCAGGAGCATGTGGAAAAGCCGCTGCGGGAAGTGGCCTATGTCTTCATTGGGGATGCGGCCAACAACATGGGCGATAGCCTGCTGATCGGCGGTGCCAAGATGGGTATGGACGTGCGCTTGTGCGCGCCGCAGGCCTGCTGGCCGAATCAGGCCGTGCAGGACGAGGCCCGCGCGCTGGCGGCTGAAACCGGAGCCCGCATCACCATTACTGACGACGTTGATGCCGCCGTAGCGGGTGTCGATTTCGTGTATACCGATGTCTGGGTGTCGATGGGTGAGCCAAAAGAAAAGTGGGCCGAGCGTATCAAATTGCTGATGCCGTACCAGGTCAACGCCGCCCTGATGGCCAAAACCGGCAATCCGCGGGCGCGTTTCATGCACTGTCTGCCGGCCTTTCACAACACCGAAACCGTGGTGGGCAAGGAGATTCAGGAGACCTATGGCATTGACGCCATGGAGGTGACTGAAGAGGTTTTCGAAAGCCCCGCTTCGATTGTTTTCGATCAGGCCGAGAACCGCATGCACACCATCAAGGCCGTCCTCGTGTCGACCCTGGGAGGCTGACATGCTGGTTGTGGCAGCGTTGGGGGGTAATGCCCTTCTGAAACGCGGGGAGCCGCTGACTGCAGAGGTCCAGCGCAACAATGTGCAGATTGCGGCCCGATCGCTGGCCGCGGTTGTCCGGGCCGGCCACGACCTGGTGGTTACCCATGGCAACGGGCCCCAGGTGGGGCTGCTGGCCTTGCAGGGCGCGTCCTACAAGCCGGATGAGGCCTACCCGCTGGATGTCCTGGGCGCGGAAACCGAGGGCATGATCGGGTATATGATCGAGCAGGAACTGGAAAATGCTCTCGGCCATGACCGGCCGGTCGCGACGCTGCTGACACAAGTCGTAGTCGACCCCAGCGATCCTGCTTTCGAAAAACCGACCAAGTTTGTGGGGCCCGTCTATGACCGCGAAGAGGCTGAGCGCCGGGCAGCCGGCGCAGGCTGGAGTATTGCGCCGGACGGTGACAAATGGCGCCGGGTGGTGCCCTCCCCGAAACCATTGGAAATACCGGACATGCGCGTACTGAAGTTATTGCTCGACCAGGGCGTGGTTGTGGTGTGTGCCGGTGGTGGCGGAATACCGGTGCTGCGTCGCGAAGACGGCAGCATGGTGGGCATTGAAGCCGTCATCGACAAGGACGCCGCCAGTGCATTGTTGGCCAGCCAACTGAGAGCGGACGCGCTGCTCTTGCTTACCGATGTGGATGCGGTCTACCGGGATTTCGGCACCGACCAGTCGACGCCGCTTTCCGAACTGACCGTGGCCGAGGCACGGGCACTGGAGATGCCGGCCGGCTCCATGGGCCCGAAACTGCAGGCCGCCTGCGATTTTGCCCAGGCCGGCGGGATCAGTGGCATTGGCCGGCTGCAGGATGCCGTGGCCATCCTTGACGGCTCGGCGGGCACCCGCGTATCGGCCGGCTAGCTGTTCCTTCCGTGTTTTCCGGGTGCAGATTCTGATAATCTTTTGTTATTAGGTAATAACCAGAATTTTCCGGAGGTGCCTCATGGGGCGAATGGCTGCCGCAGGATTGCTTGTAACTCTCGGCCTGCTGGCCCAGGCGGCGCTCGGACAGCAGGCGTCGCCTTCCCGACCGGCGACGACTGCGGTCGTCGAGCGCAGCGAGCTGCACGAAACCGTGCACCTCGATGGCGTCATCGAAGCCGTACAGCAGAGTACCGTCTCGGCCCAGACCAGCGGCACCGTCCAGAGCCTGCCCTTTGATGTGGATGATTCCGTTGCCGCCGGTGACCTGATTGTCCAGCTGGAGGACAGTGAGCAGCGATCCCGTTTGCGTCAGGCCCAGGCCGGGTTGGAAGAGGCTGAAGCCGCATTGGCGGATGCGAGGCAGCGGTTTGAGCGTATTGAAGCGGTGCACGAACGGGGTCTGGTGTCCCGGCAAGAGTTCGATCAGGCCCGTAACAACCTCGCCGCCGCCCGGGCAAGGGTGGAGCGAGCCAAAGGTGCGGTTTCCGAGGCGCAGGAGCAACTCTCCTATACCCGCGTGCTGGCTCCTTACGGTGGCATTCTCACCGAGCGCCATGTCGAGGTTGGCGAATCCGTCAATCCCGGTCAGCCGTTGCTCAGTGGGTTATCCCTGGAACAGCTTCGGGTTGTGGTTGACCTTCCCCAGAAATACGCCAAACTGGCCCGCACGGAGCGTCAGGCGCAGGTTACCCTGGCCGATGGCCGGGTGCTGGAAACCGGTGAGATGACCTTCTACCCCTATGCAAATCCGCAAACTCACACCTTCCGTCTGCGGATGCGCCTGAGTGAACCCAACGGCTCCCTGTTTCCCGGCATGCTGGTGAAGGTCAGTGTGCCGGTTGCCAGCCGTGAGACCCTGTGGATTCCGTTCAGCAGCCTGATCCAGCGCAGCGAGCTCCGGGCGGTGTTTGTGCTCGATGATCAGGATCAGCCCAGGCTGAGGCAGGTTCGCACTGGCGTGCGGGACAATGGCCGGCTGGAGGTTCTTGCGGGCCTGAGCGAGGGCGAGCGGGTAGTTACAAACCCGTCTGTCCTGGTGGGCAGCGAGCGCCTGAATCCGCTTGAAAGAACGGGCGAGGAGTCGAACCCGTGAGCCGTGATTTGCCGCCTGTTGGCCCCTCCGGCGCCATTGCCCGAGTCTTCCAGGACAACCACCTGACACCGTTGCTGGCCATTCTGGCGATCATTCTTGGCGTGCTGGCTGTGGTGGTCACACCCAAAGAGGAAGAACCCCAGATTGACGTCACCATGGCCGATATCATGGTGGCGTTTCTGGGCGCCAGCACCCGGGAGGTGGAAAGCGCGATCGCCACGCCGGCCGAACAGGTGATGAGCGAGATCAAGGGCGTCGAGCATGTCTATTCCGTGTCCCGCCAGGGCCAGGCGGTGATCACGGTGCAGTTCGAGGTGGGCATCCCGCGGCAGGAAGCCCTGGTCAGGCTCTACAATCAGGTGTATTCCAACCAGGACTGGTTGCCGCCCAACCTGGGCGCTGCCCAGCCGGTGGTCAAGCCCAAGGGCATTGATGATGTCCCGGTGATGACACTCACTCTCTATGATCCGGTCAACGGGCATACGGGGGAGGAACTGACTCGCCTGGCGCACATGCTGGAAGTCGCCCTGAAACGGGTCCCCGGCACCCGGGATGTCTATACCACCGGCGGGATCCCGGATCGGGTCGATATCCGGTTCGATCCGGCGTTGCTGGCGGGGTTCAACCTCACCATCGATGACATCCGGAACGCCCTGATGGCGGCCAACACCAGCAGCCAGGAGGCACGGATTGCCCGGGACAACCTGTCGATACCGGTCCAGGCCGGAACGCTGTTGGAAACCGTGGAGGATGTCCGGCGCCTTGTTGTGGGCATGCACAATGGCTCCGCGGTGTACCTGGAGGACGTGGCGCAGGTCCGCCGGGGAGGCACCGTGGCGGACCAGAGTGTAATGACCGGATTCGGGCCGGCCCGGGAAGCCGGCGTGGCTGGCCAGCCCGGCGAGGTTTATCCGGCGGTTACCCTGGCCATCGCCAAGAAGCCGGGCGAGAACGCCATCAATATCACCACGGCTATTGAAGAACGCCTGGCGCAGTTGCGTAACCGGGCCTTGCCGGAATCCGTGGAGGTGCTGGTGACCCGGAACTATGGCGTGACCGCCTCCCAGAAAGCCCGCAAACTGATTACCGATCTGATCTCTGCCACCCTGTGCGTCGTGCTGCTGGTTCTGGCGGCCATGGGCTGGCGCCAGGCTTTGATCGTCGGCATTGCGGTCCTGATTACTCTGCTGCTGACCCTGGTGTTTTCCTGGGCCTGGGGTTTCACCCTGAACCGCGTCTCCCTGTTTGCGCTGATCTTCTCCATCGGTATTCTGGTGGACGATGGCATCGTGATCACCGAGAACATCAACCGGCGGATCCAGAACTCCCGGCGGGCGGTGAAGGACATTATTCCCGTTGCCGTGGACGAGGTGGGCACACCCACCATCATGGCCAGCCTGACCATCATGGCAGCGCTGATTCCAATGGCGTTTGTCAGTGGCCTGATGGGGCCCTACATGAGTCCAATTCCGATCAACGCCTCGGCCGGTATGGTGCTGTCACAGATTGTCGCCTTTGTGGTCGCGCCCTGGCTGGCCTTCAGGCTCCTCAAACACAAGAAGGGGGAGCAGGCCGCCGAAGCCGAGGAGGCTTCCAGCTCCGCTGATGGCGTTAGCCCCTTGTCCCTGCGAATTTTCCGGACTGTGCTCGGTCCGTTCCTGGGCGATCATCCCTGGCGGCGTCGTTTGCTGGCACTGGGCGTGGTGGGGCTGACCCTGGCTGCTACTTCGCTGCCGGTATTCCAGGCGGTGATCCTGAAAATGCTGCCGTTTGACAACAAGTCCGAGCTGCAGGTGGTGGTGGATATGCCCGAGCGCACGCCCATGGAGCAGACCCAGCGGGTGCTGATGGAAATGGGCAGCTATCTGGAGACGGTGGACGAAGTGGCCAACTGGCAGACCTACGCCGGCACCGCCTCGCCGATCAATTTTAACGGACTGGTGCGGCAGTATTACCTGCGTGGCGAGCCCTATCACGGCGATATCCAGGTAAACCTTATTCATGAGGAGAATCGGAACCGGCAGTCCCATGATATTGCCCAGTCCCTTCGGGATCCGTTGACCGAGATCGGTGAGCGGTACGGAGCCAGCGTGAAGATTGTCGAGGTGCCACCAGGGCCGCCGGTGCTTTCACCCGTGGTCGCGGAGATCTATGCGGTGGATGAAACCCGCCGGGCGGCACTGGCCCGGCAGGTGGCCGAGGGCATGACCCGGGTGGATGGCCTGGTGGATATCGATACGACGCTGGAGTCGCCCACACGCCAGTGGGAAGTGGTGGTGGACAGGGATCGGGCGGCACGGCTTGGCGTGTCCCAGGCCCAGGTGGTTGCTGCCCTTCAGACGGCCCTGGGCGGGACCAATGTCAGTTTCCTGCATGATGATCATGCCAAGTACCCGGTTCCTATCCGGGTGATTCTCGGCGAAGGCGACAAGGCCCAGCCGTCGGTACTGTTGTCGCTGAACGTGCGCAGTCGCGGTGGCACGCTGGTTCCACTGGCGAGCATTGCCGACGTTCGTGAAGCCGACTGGATGGGCGCGATCTACCACAAGGATCTTTTGCCGGTGACTTACGTTACCGCGGACATGGCGGGCGAGATTGATTCACCGCTGTACGGCATGTTTGCCATGGTTGAGCGTCTGAACCAACAGGCCGGCGCACCGGAGCAGTATTTCATTGATCAGCCCCCGTTGCCGGAAAAAGGCACCCTGAAGTGGGACGGCGAATGGCAGATCACCTACGAAACTTTCCGGGATATGGGGGCCGCCTACAGCGTGGGCATATTCATGATCTTTGTGCTGCTGGTGGCGCAGTTCCGGTCCTATATTCTGCCCCTGGTGATCATGGCGCCCATCCCGCTGACACTGATCGGTATCATGCCCGGTCATGCTCTTTTGGGGCGTGAATTCACCGCCACCAGCATGATCGGCATGATTGCCCTGGCCGGCATCATCGTGCGCAACTCCATCCTGCTGGTGGTGTTTATCCGGCAGCTGATCGAGGAGGGTGTGGAACTGGACGAGGCGGTGGTCCTGGCGGGGGCGGTACGTATCAAACCCATCGCCCTGACGGCCATTTCGGCGATGGTGGGTGCTTACTTCATTCTGAACGATCCGATTTTTAACGGCCTGGCGATATCGCTGGTATTTGGCCTGGCCATGTCCACCTTGCTGACCGTAGTGGTCGTGCCTCTGCTTTACTACACGCTGGCGCGTTGCAAGTGGGTTTGAACGAGGTGGTTACGCCTGGCAGGGGGTTAGAGCGCCGTCGGAACTGATGATCCGGTTACGGCCCGAATCCTTGGCATGGTACAGGTACTGGTCCGCCCGGCCGATCAGGCTGCGCAGATCTCCGCCGTCCGGACCAAACTGGGCAATGCCGCCGCTGATGGTGAGCCCGATGGATTGGTCCTGATGAGGAACGGGGTTTGACTCAATCGCATTCCGGATCTTGTCTGCCACTCTATGGGCCTGGTCTGCAGTGGTGTTGGTGAGCAGAATGGCGAACTCCTCGCCACCCAGCCGGGTGGCAAGATCGGTCGCTCTCAGCGAAGCCCGGAGTGTGCTGGCGACATGCCGGAGCGCAAGGTCGCCGGCCTCATGACCATGCTGATCATTGACCTGTTTGAAGTGGTCGAGATCCAGCACCAGCATGGAAAGCGGGGTTCCGTTGCGGAGGCTGCGTTTGCGCTCCTGTTCGAAAACGTCGCTCAGGCGTGCCCGGTTGGCGAGGCCGGTCAGTGCATCGGTCTGGGCCATTTTCAGCAGGCGTGATTCGGATTGCTCCCGGGTGATCTCGTAAATATGGGAGAACGCGAGAATGGTCAGGGACATCAACCCCATATTGGCAATAGGAAGAGGCTGCATCATCTCTGGAGCATCGTGGTATTTGAAGAAGAAAATCGCGGCCGCTGTACCCATGAATACAGCGGATACCAGAAGGCCCAACCGTCGACCCATCAGGAGATGAGAAAGTATGGGGATCAACAGAACCCAGGCGAAAACGGTTGTTGTGGCCCGGGGTGATGTGAGGGCGAACATCATGGTGAGGCAGAAGGGCAGGATGAACGCCAGAATCCAGCGCTCAAGGTGTTTGGTGTTGCCGATGGCCCAGAAAATAAAAACCGAGTAGCACGCCATGCCCAGCTCGGCGAAGGCCAGGGGATAATTTTCTCTCTGGATGTTGAGCGTGAAAAACAGCAGACCGCTGATGGCGGTGAGGATCAGCAGCGTCTTCAGCACGGCTTTGCGGTACGGACGGGCAAGGTGCTTCTGTGATTCCCTATAGCTTTCCATGGGTCTGGTCTGGGTATCCGGAGCGCTGAATCGATATGTACAAAGACAATGCACATTCTGAGAGATTCAGGTATTAGATCAGAATTCACGCAAAGTAGCCGTCGATCTTCGACTAAAGTCTAGGGGGGTAGGGTTTCCTTAACGAGTCGGCCAGTAACGCTGCATTTCCACAAACAGGAACGAAGCGCTCCAGGTGATCAGCACCAGCCCGGCCAGTGCTTCTATACCGGTGAGGAAGCGCAGGATACCGAAAGCTTCGATATCGCCGTAGCCGAGGGTGGTGAAGGTGGTGAAAGAAAAGTAGACGCAGTCCAGGATGCTGCCGCTGAAATTGCCGCCAAGTTCGCCCCAGCCTTCGGCATGGTGCATGAGATAAAAAGCACCGGCAAAGATCCAGACTTGCAGGGTGTGTGCGGCGAGTACGCCGAATACGGCGGCAATCAACCGGAACCGATGGCTCTGCCGCATTTTCGACAGGAGTCCGCTCAAATTAATCAGTACTTCGTGGTGGATCAGGACCACGACGGCAACGATCAACCCGTTGATCAGCGTTGCGTTCAGGAGATTGACATGATGTTCTACTGCCAAGACAGATACTCTCCGTTGCCATGAATGGAGGATACACCGCGTAAAATTGACGCAGGACCCAGGCTTGTCCGATCCGAAAACGAGCCTTGATTGTATAGTAGTCTGAACCTAACAGCCCGACGGGCTTTTTTTACCTTAGCTGGCCAGCAAGTAATGTCCAAACGACTCATTCCCGTATTGATTCTCGCCGTCGGTATCGCCGGTTTCATGATTCTCAAGATGACACGCCCGGAGCCTGCAGAGGTCAGTGCCACCGAGCGGAGTTGGCGTGTTCAGGTTCAGCAGATTGAGCCGGGTACCCACACGCCGGTTTTGCCCCTTTA
>Ga0114900_1000275_pt1 | contig 42335 bp, 43 predicted proteins | sample MalvireepMed_231_FD_89685 | JGI IMG/M metagenome (GOLD analysis project Ga0114900, IMG submission 89685) | Marine viral communities from the Global Malaspina Expedition - Malaspina viral metaG DeepMed_231 | ecosystem: Environmental > Aquatic > Marine > Oceanic | place: Mediterranean Sea...
CCGCGGCTACACCGAAGGCTTCCTGCGCCGGCACGTGCCCCAGGAATACCAGACCTACGAACAGGGCTCCTCGTATCTCGGCACCCAGCAGGTGGTAGGCACCATTGCCGACGCGGATGACCGGTGGCTCACCATCGACGTAAAAAATAAATTTGCCCCCGGCGACCAGCTGGAGCTCATCACCCCGGCCGGCAACCTGCGATTCTCTGCCAACACGATGGAAAACCGCCACGGCGAGGCCATGGAGTGCGCACCAGGCAGCGGCCACATCGTCAAAATTCCTAAACCCGCGAACGTGCCGGAAAAACTGGACTTCACCTATCTGACCAAGATTTTTCCCGAAAACGCCGGCCGTTAAACTCGAGTGGGCGATCTGTACGCCCCCCTTAGTGCCCCAAAGGCCGATTAAGGTATAATCCCTACACAACCGATTTAATACCTGACTATTTTACTCTGGTATTGTATAATCGCTCGCCAGAAGCAACGGGAAACCGGCCAGCAGCCCCTCCCGTCATCCAAAAACCGATTGCAGGGCGTACTCACGGAGAGAGCGACCACTGCGACACCAGCAAATCGAATACACCCATCCGCCAGCCCAATAGGGGCTGCCGATGACACAAAGGGCGCAAGCCCTGGATGAGAGAATTACGGAGCGACGATCATGGCGACCACCGACAACGAGGTGAAAGAGCTGATCAAACGGGAATACGAACACGGTTTCGTGACTGAAATCGAAGCCGACACGTTCGAACCCGGCCTGAACGAAGACGTCATTGCCCGCCTTTCCGCCATAAAGAAAGAGCCGGAATGGATGCTGGAATGGCGCCTCAAAGCCTATCGTCGCTGGCTGGAAATGGAAGAGCCGAACTGGGCTCATGTCGGCTACCCGAAAGTCGACTACAACTCGATTTCCTATTATTCCGCGCCCAAGCGCAAAGAGGATATGCCGCAAAGCCTGGATGAAGTGGATCCGGAGCTGCTGAAAACCTACGAAAAGCTGGGCATTCCCCTGCACGAGCGCGAAAAGCTTGCCGGCGTTGCCGTGGACGCAGTATTCGACTCGGTTTCCGTAGCCACCACCTTCAAAGAGCCGCTGGCCAAGGCCGGCGTGATCTTCTGCTCTATTTCCGAAGCCGTCCGCGACTATCCGGAACTGGTCCAGAAATACCTGGGCACCGTGGTACCCCACGGCGACAACTTCTTTGCGGGCCTGAATTCGGCGGTGTTTTCTGACGGCACCTTTGTGTACGTACCCAAGGGTGTGCGCTGCCCTATGGAGCTGTCCACCTACTTCCGCATCAACGCCGCCAACACCGGCCAGTTCGAGCGTACCCTGATTATCGCCGACGAAGGCAGCTACGTAAGCTACCTGGAAGGCTGTACCGCACCGATGCGCGACGAGAACCAGCTGCACGCGGCTGTGGTTGAACTGGTGGCATTGGACGATGCCCAGATCAAATATTCCACCGTACAGAACTGGTACCCGGGCGACGAAAACGGCAAGGGCGGCATCTATAACTTTGTGACCAAGCGCGGCGCCTGCATTGGCAAGAACTCCAAGATTTCCTGGACCCAGGTGGAAACCGGCTCCGCCGTCACCTGGAAGTACCCGAGCTGTGTACTGCGCGGTGAGAACAGCGTTGGCGAGTTCTACTCTGTCGCGCTGACGCATAATTACCAGCAGGCCGATACCGGCACCAAGATGATCCACCTGGGCAAGAATACCCGCAGCACCATCATCTCCAAGGGTATTTCCGCCGGCAAGAGCTCCAACGCCTACCGCGGCCTGGTGAAATTCGGCCCGGGCGCAGAGGGCGCGCGTAACTTTACCCAGTGTGATTCGCTGCTGATCGGCGACCGCTGCGGCGCGCACACTTTCCCGTACATCGAGAGCAAGAACAAGTCGGCGATCGTGGAACACGAGGCGACCACTTCCAAGGTCAGCGACGAGCAAATGTTCCTGTGCCGCCAGCGCGGTATCGACCCGGAGCAGGCAGTGTCCATGATTGTGAACGGCTTCTGTAAAGAGGTGTTCAAGGAGCTGCCGATGGAGTTTGCGGTTGAAGCTGGCAAGCTGCTGGAAGTCAGCCTTGAAGGGTCCGTTGGTTAAACGCTATGCCCCGCTGGCCTCGGAGGAGGCCAGCGAGCGGGGGAGCTTTCCGGGATACGCTGTGAATACATCCCTGTACGCTCGACAAAATCATCCCTGATTTTGACGATCCCGGAAAGCTCCCCCGCTCACTGTCCCGAACGTTTTCAGGGGCATCAAAGGGTACGAATTTATAGATCGAAATTCAGGATATAGAGAGACATCTACAAATGCTGAGTATCAAAAACCTGCACGCCTCCGTTGAGGGCAAAGAAATCCTCAAGGGCATTAACCTGGAGATCAAGGCCGGGGAAGTTCACGCCATCATGGGCCCGAACGGTTCCGGTAAGAGTACCCTGTCACAGGTTCTGGCAGGCAACGACGCATTTGAAGTCACCAAGGGCGAAGTCACCCTGAACGGAGACAACCTCCTGGATCTGGAAACCGAAGAACGCGCCCGCGAAGGCATCTTCCTGGCCTTCCAGTACCCGGTGGAAATCCCGGGCGTGAGCAACCTGCAGTTCCTGCGCACCGCCGTCAACGCCATGCGCAAGCACAAGGGCCAGGATGAGATGAACGCTGCTGAGTTCATGAAGCTGGCCAAGGAAGTTTCCAAACAGGTAGACCTGGACCCGGCCTTCCTGAAACGCGGCGTGAACGAAGGCTTCTCCGGTGGCGAGAAGAAACGTAACGAGATCATGCAGGCCCTGCTGCTGCAGCCGAAACTGGCCATTCTGGATGAAACCGATTCCGGCCTGGACATCGACGCCCTGAAAGTGGTTTCCGATGGCGTGAATGCTCTGCGCTCGGAAGACCGCGCCATTCTGATGGTCACTCACTACCAGCGCCTGCTGAACCACATTGTTCCGGATTATGTGCACGTACTGGCTGGTGGCAAGATCATCAAGTCGGGCGGTCGTGAACTGGCCCTGGAACTGGAAGAGAAAGGTTACGGCTGGCTGGGCATTAAAGACGACGACACCAGCAACTGATCAGGAGGCCGTGGAATGAAATCTGTACCCATGCTTTCCAGCGCCTTCCTGCACCCGGCCGGGGAAACCCTGCCGGAGCCGTTGCTGGCGCTGCGCAAGGAGCGGGCCAGCGCGCTGGTGGATATGCCGCTGCCCACTCGCAAGACCGAGAACTGGAAGTACTCCAGCAAGTACCTGAAGCTGGCCGACGATATGGCCATTTCCCTGCCGGCCGAAGGCAAGACCGGCAACAGTCTCGCTGTGCCAGGCTACAAAGTGGTTTTCATCAACGGCGTGATGATTCCTGAAGCCAGCGAGTATCCGGATCTCGACGGTATCGAGATCCTGAGCTTCAACGATCTCGCTAACGGCGAAGCTGAAGCCCTGTCTGCAAAGCTCGGCAGCACCCTGAATCACGATCAGGCTCAGTTTGCCCGCCTGAACGGGGCGCGCTTCGAAGATGGCCTGTTCATTCGCCTGAAACCCGGCGCGGTGCTGGATCAGCCGCTATTCATCATCCATGAGACCAGCGCTGACGCCAGCGGCTCCGCCTATCCACGTATCTACGTGGAAGCCGGCGCCAACAGCCAGCTGACCCTGGTAGAGGAGTACACCTCCAGTGGTGAAGCATCCGCCTTGGTCAGCACAGTAACCGAATTCAGTCTGGCCGATGGCGCCAACGTCACCAGCATCCGCCTGAACATGGAAGGCGAGAATGTTCAGCACATTGGCGCTACCGGGGTACTGCAACAACGCAGCTCGCGCTTCGAGAGCCATTGCGTTGGTTTTGGCGGCCCCCTGCGCCGGCACGATCTGCAGGTGCGACTGGAAGGCGAAGGCGCGGAAACCAAACTCAATGGTGTGGTGGTTACTCAGGGCAAACAGCACTACGACAACCACACGTCCATTGACCATGTCGCGGCCCACTGCAACAGCGAAGAGACCTATCGCAATATTGCTGCGGACCAGTCCCATGCTGTGTTCAACGGCCGGATTCATATCCACCAGGACGCCCAGAAGTCCAACGCGGATATGAACAACAAGAACCTGCTGCTGTCCAACGGGGCAGAGATTGATACCAAACCGGAACTGGAAATCTACGCCGACGATGTGAAGTGCGCGCACGGCGCCACCATCGGCCAGCTGGACGAAACCTCCGTGTTCTACCTGGTATCGCGCGGGATCGGTCGCCGGCAGGCCAATGTTCTGCTCACCATGGCGTTTATTAACGAGCTGGTGCAACAGATTCCGGTGGAAGCCGTGCGAGAAACCGCCCAGGCGCGGTTGAGTGATTTCTTTGAGCAAACCTTTCAGGAGGCCTGAGGGGCATGACTGATCTGTCCGTGGCAAACAACACCCAGTCGATGGCGTTTGATGTACAAGCCATTCGCCGCGACTTCCCGATTCTCCATCAGGAGATCAACGGGAAGCCTCTGGTGTATCTGGACAACGGTGCATCGGCGCAGAAGCCACAGGCCGTGCTGGATGCCATGGATCGCTATTACCGCGAGATGCACTCCAACGTGCACCGTGGCGCCCATACCCTGGGTGATCGTGCGACCGCCGCCTTTGAGGGCGCCCGGGAAACCGTGCGCGAATTCCTGAATGCGCCCAGCACCCGCGAAATCATCTGGACCCGTGGCACCACCGAAGCCATCAACCTGGTAGCCAATGGCCTGGCCCCACGCCTGAAAGCCGGCGATGAGATTCTGGTCAGCCACATGGAACACCATGCCAACATTGTGCCCTGGCAGATGGTGGCCGAGCGTACCGGCGCCAGGGTTGTGCCCATTCAGGTGACACCGCAAGGCGAGCTGGATCTGGATTCGTTCAACAGCCTGCTGAACGAGCGCACCCGGGTGCTGGCGATCACCCACGTGTCCAACGTGCTGGGCACCGTCAACCCGATTGCGCCCCTGATCGAACAGGCGAAAAAACAAGGTGTACTGACCCTGGTGGACGGCGCCCAGGCGGTGCCCCACTTCCAGCCGGACGTTCAGGCTCTAGGCTGTGATTTCTATGCATTCTCTTCCCACAAGCTGTTCGGGCCCACGGGCATTGGCGTGCTTTATGGCCGCGCCGAACTGCTGGAAGAAATGCCACCTTACCAGGGCGGTGGCGAAATGATTGAGCGGGTATCGTTCGAACGAACCACCTGGAATGTGCTGCCCTACAAATTCGAGGCTGGCACCCCGGCTATTGCCGAGGCGGTAGGCCTGAGCGCCGCTATCGACTATCTGAATTCTCTGGACAGAAAGGCCATGGAAGCTGCAGAGAATGGCTTGCTGCGCCAGGCCAATGAACTGGTCGAAACCGTACCAGGCATGGAGATTATCGGCACCGCGAAGCAGAAAGTACCGGTGATGTCGTTCAAGATTGCCGGCCTGCACCCGAGCGACATCGGCACCCTGCTGGACCAGCAGGGCATTGCCATCCGCACCGGCCACCATTGCGCCATGCCATTGATGGATTTCTACGGAGTACCCGGTACAGCCAGGGCTTCGTTTGCGTTCTACAATACGCTGGAAGAGGTCGAGAAACTGTTTACCGGCCTGCAAAAGATCCAGCGCCTGTTTGCCTGAGGAGGTGGAAACATGACAGCCGAAGTCTTCACCCCAAGCGATGTGAACGTGACCATGACCCCGACGGCGGTCAAACACGTTCGCAAACAACTGGACAAGAAACCGGAAGCCAAAGGCATTCGCCTGGCCATCAGAAAAAGTGGCTGTTCCGGTTTCAAGTACGAAACCCAGTGGGTAGAAACACCGGAATCCGATGACCGTATTTTTACCATCGACGGCGTGGATGTGTTCGTAAAGCAGGAACACCTGCCACTGGTGAACGGCATCGAAATCGACTTTGTCACCGAGGGTGTGAACTCCCTGTTCCGCTTCCGCAACCCCAACGCCACCGCTGAGTGCGGCTGTGGTGAAAGCTTCACGGTGGCGTAAAGCACAAAGATAGGACTGATCAAACATGCAAGAACGCGAAGTCGTCCTGACCAAACGCGAAGTGGAAGCCCGCCTGGTACCTGCCGGAACGGAAATCATGATTCCGTCAGACACCTTTGTGACCATTACCCAATCCCTCGGCGGCAGCTTCACCGTGGCGGTCAACGGCAATCTTGCCCGCATTGAAGGCCACGACGCCGATGCCCTGGGCAAGCAGCCGCTGGAAAGCAGCTTCGAGACCCCGGAAGACGGCACCATCAACGAAAACCAGGTATGGGAAGCGCTGCGTAACTGCTACGACCCGGAAATCCCGGTGGACGTAGTCAACCTCGGCCTGATTTACGAATGCCGGATTGAGAACGGCACAGAAGACGGCAATCACGTTTACATCAAAATGACCCTGACCGCAGCTGGCTGCGGCATGGGCCCGGTGATCACCGACGATGTGAAGCGAAAGGTGGAGCATGTACCCAATGTGGACAAGGTAACCGTTGAGCTGACCTTTGATCCGCCCTGGAACAACGATATGCTCACCGACGAAGCCAAACTCGAACTGGGAATGCTATGACCGCCAGCAAGGAACAATTTCTGAACAACCCCCTGGGCAAAGACACTACCCTTGAAGACGTTCTGGATGCGTTTGAGTTTCTGGACGACTGGGAAGAACGCTACGCCTACATCATCGATCTGGGCAAACAGCTGCCAGGTTTTCCCGATGATGAGCGGGTTGAAGAAAATTACGTACACGGCTGTCAGAGTCAGGTGTGGCTGATTCACCTGTACGATGAGGACAGCGGCAAACTGTTCCTGCTGATCGATTCCGATGCCATGATTGTGCGCGGCCTGGCCGCTATCATTCTGGTGGCTCTGAACGGCAAGACGCCGCGAGAGCTGCTGGCCACCGATATTGATGAGCTGTTCGAGCAGCTGGATCTGTTCCGCCATATCTCCCCCACCCGGGGCAACGGCCTGCGGGCCATGGTCGGCAAGATCCGGGATATTGCGGCGGCCGAAGCCGCCTGAGACTTACCAGATAATGGCCAGGTCATCGCGCTGAACGTTGATCAGGCCACCTTCCGTGGGGATTCGCCCGTTACTGAAATCCGGATGCACGTTGTCCAGTGTCAGCGTCACCCCGGTATCGGACAGCTCAGGCGTACCATCCAGTGAATCGAAGTATCGCTGGCTGCGGTACAGATTGAGCTCATCCCCCGGTCGCAGGCCCGCCGTTGCGCCGGAGGCAAGAGTCACCCGGTTGCCATCCACACGGGTTATCCGAGCCATGAATGGCTGACAGGCCAGAGCATTATTGACGGCGGCGGTCATCTCGGCAATGACACCTTCAACCGCCTGCCCCCACTCGGAACCTTCAAAGCCCGCCGATGCAAAACCTCCGGTACCACTGCCATCCGGCTGCCAACGTGCCGAGGTTTCAAACCGCTGCCGGAAGACCGGAGAACCGCTGAAGCCATCAAACACCATCACTTCGGCCTCAAACCGGCGCGAAGTGTCGGCCATCCCGATACCTCGCTGCATGCGATCCAGAATTGAGCTGCCCCAGGCGCCGGGGTCGGCCAGGCCAATATCCCGAATCACACCTGCCACCACAAACTGCGCCCCCAGTTCCCGGGCCAGCTGAACCACATTCGTCAGCTGATTGCTGGCCGGGTTTTTCTGAGACGTGGGCGCATCCGGCAGGTTGCTGAACAGCTGTAACGATGTCGCCCCCAGCACCTGCAATTGCCCCTGTTGTTGCAAGCGAGCCACCAGCTCCCGCGGCAATTGTTCGCCGGCGTCATCCAGGGCCGCACCGCCACCCTGCTCCGGACGGGTGATCGGGAACGCGGTTACCGCCACCCGTTTACGCAAACCGGATGCCTGCCCCGCCTTGCAGCTGCCAGCCTTGCCTTTGGCATCCGACATCTCTGCCCGGACAATCACCCTCAGCAGATTGCCACTTCGGTACTCATCCACGATCGTGGCATTGCGAACCTGGGCCATGGCCGACAGCTCGGTATGAGAGCCCACAAGCTGACCGTTCTCCATGGTGTCCCGGGTGCTGACCCTGGCCTGATATTGCAGCGCAAGGTCGCGCATCGCGGCCTGACGCGCCTCAGTGCGGGCCTGATCCAGATTATTCTCCCGGATATTGGCATGCCCCACGCCTTCAAGGACCACGCCTTGGGCAAGGCCGGTACACAAGCTCAGCACCCAGAACAGAAGCATTGATCTCATCATGGCAATTCAACCCACCGGAACGATACCGGTTCAATCACGGCGTTCATCAACAGACCTAATCCAGGTAGTACAGGGAATCTGTGCGACGAGCCTCAACATCCCCTACACGATCATTCCGTCTGGGCATGGGAATGGCACAGACATCCTGCACCTGATCGTCCGCCACCTTCGCCACACATTCCCGAAACCTTGGCTCCAGGCGCAGCTCCATCACCGTTTCCACCACGCCATCGCTATGCTCATTCACCGCCACCATCCGGGCGCCGCGAATGTAGCTGTCCACATAGGTGCGGAAACTGTCGTTCTGCAGAACGAAGTCATTCACCGTGGAACTGCCGTAGATCACGGTACCGTAGACCCGCTCTGCCAGATTCCGGTAGGCATCCAGCTGTGAAGCCCTTCGAGCCAGTAACCGCTTGCGGGTATTGACCCGGTCGGCCTGAACATTCTCATAAGTACCAAAACCACTGACCCGAACCGTAATGGGCTCAAAGGTTTCGGTCCTGGCCTGATCGTTCCGGTAGCTGCCTACCGGCGCACAGGCGGCCACGGCAAATGCCAGAACAGGAACAAGGATCCAGCGCAACGTCATTATCTTGTCTCCGGAAAACACTTTCACCAGAACCATGAAAGAATCACGCCAGATTCCACAACCAAATGATCTTTCGAAGGTTTCGATTGTTCATCGCAACTCCATGCCCATGCCAGCGGCAAAAAGCTGCCTTTATTTACACATACAGAACAAACCGTTACCGGTTGTGCGCTGTGTCACGAAATAAACTGGTCTAACCTTTCAAACACTTAATGATTTGTTCATGCAATAAAACCAACTCAGGACTGCCCATGAAAGCAAACCGCCTCAGCAAACTGTCCCTGGCCATTGGCCTGTCTGTTGCCACCACATCTGCACTGGCAAGCCCACAAGCCTTTATGTCTGCCCGCTCCTTCGCCATGGGCGGAACCGGCGTCGCCGTTGCCCATCCCTCTGCTGCACCGAGTGCCAACCCGGCCATGATGGCTGCTGAACAGCACGGCTGGGCAGACGATTTCGGCCTGATGCTGCCGTCTGTGAATGCGCGTGCGGCCGATGAGGAAGAGGTGATTGATCAGGTTGATGATATCCAGGACCAAATCGAGCAGTTTGAGGACCTGAAGTTTTCCAATCAAGCCGATGCCCAGGCCAAAGCACGGCAACTCGTAGACAACCTGGAAGCCTTTGACCGCGACACCATGCGTGCCAATGCAGGCTTGGGACTTGGCCTTGCTATCCCCTCAAACTCCTTGTCCTTTGGCTTCTTCGCCAACGCCAATCTGACAGCGACTGTGCGCGGTGAACTGGACGAAAACGACCTTGACCTTCTAAATGACATCGCTAATGGCGTTCGCCCGCCCGCCACTACAGATCTTGATACAGAGCTGAACTCACGCGGCAGAATCCTGGCCTCTGCAGTAGCAGAAGCCGGCATCAGCATCGCTCACTCGTTTATGCTTTCTAATGGCAACGCATTGCAGCTTGGTGTCTCCCCCAAATACGTGCAACTACAAACCTTCCAGTACACCGAAGAAATCTCAGACTTCGAGGATGATGATTTCGACAGTGACGAATACGAAACTGACAAAAGCGGCTTCAACCTGGACATCGGTGCTGCTTATGCCTTCGGTGCTGAAAACCAGTGGAACGCCGGCGTCGTCGTCAAAAACCTGATCCCGATGGAACTGGATTCGGCCCAGAATCATCCGAGCGAAGAAAAATACACCCTCGAACTCAACCCGATGGTCACCGCAGGTATCGCCCACAAGAGCGACTACCACGTAATCACGGCAGAAGTGGACCTGACCAAGAAAGAAGCCTTCGGGTATGAAGACGATACCCAGTGGCTGGCCCTGGGCGCGGAATTCGACGCCTGGCGTTACGCCCAGCTGCGCGCAGGTGTTCGCCACAACCTGGCCAGTAACGACGACAACGACGGCATCGAGGAAGACACTCAGTTCACCGCAGGTCTCGGCCTGAACATCATTGGTGTTCGCGTGGATATCGGCGCCCTGTACAGCAGCGCCGATGTCGGCGCAGCCCTGGAACTCGGCACCTCCTTCTAAGCCGACGCCCCCGGCCGCAAAAGCCCGGTCTGCCCTGCGCAGCCCGGGCTTTCTTATTTCACGCTGCCTGTTTGCCTCTGGCCGGTCGTGGCCGGATAATCCCCGTTACCCATTCATGGCAATCAGGAACAAACCGCATTATGCAAACCTATCTGGTGGGCGGCGCTGTCCGCGACAAGCTGCTCGGCCTGGGCGTTAAAGACCGGGACTGGGTAGTGGTTGGTGCCACCCCAGAAGACATGCTCCAGCGAGGCTTCAAACAGGTAGGGGCGGATTTTCCAGTTTTCCTGCATCCGGACACCGGCGAGGAATACGCCCTGGCCCGGACCGAGCGCAAGCAGGGGCGCGGGTACCACGGTTTCAGCGTTTACAGTGCACCGGATGTCTCCCTGGAAGACGATCTTCGCCGCCGTGACCTGACCATCAACGCCATGGCAGAAACCGAGAACGGCGACCTGGTGGACCCGTTCAACGGCCATGCCGACCTGGAACAGAAAAAGCTTCGGCATGTGTCTGAAGCCTTCGCCGAAGATCCCCTGCGCATCCTTCGCACCGCCCGCTTCGCCGCGCGCCTGCAGCCACTCGGGTTCAGCATCTGCCGGGAGACCATGGCGCTGATGCGGGAGATGGTCGCCAGCGGCGAACTCGGGGATCTGGTGCCAGAGCGGGTATGGCAGGAAATCCAAAGGGCATTGCATGAACAGGCTCCCGGCGTGTTCTTCGATGTGCTTCGGGAGCTTGACGCCCTGAAGGTGCTGATCCCGGAATTGGTCGATGAGCTGGGTTTCCGCCAGGGTCTCAGCGCCCTGCAGTGCATCCACCGCAAACAGGGTTCCACCGCCCAGCATTACGCCGCCTTGCTCAGTGGTGTGCCCGAGCCAGACGCCATTGCCAGGGCTAAAGCCATGAAAAGCCCCAACGACTGCCGGGATCTGACCCACCTGGTCTGTCTGTTCATGGCTCGGTTGAACGACGCCTCGCCTGAAGCCCGGCTAACACCGGAACGGGCAATGGAACTTCTGGACAAAGCCGATTTCTGGCGAAGGCCCGATCGTTTCGGCGTTTTGCTGGGCACCCTCGCCTGCACCCTCCAGGACGAACGCGCCCACGTGGTTCAGCAACTGGAACTGGCCGCACGCAGGGCCCAGAGCGTAACCCCTCACCCGTTCCTGCAAAGAGGCATTCACGGCAAAGCCCTGGGCGAGGCAATCCAGAACGAGCGGCTGGCCCGTATTACTGAGGCACTGAACTCACACGAATAAGGAAAGACACCCCATGCCCTATCCCGTCGCCCTGATCACTGGCGCAGCCCACCGCCTGGGTGCCCACACAGCAGAAACCCTGCACGCTCGCGGCTGGAATGTTGTGATCCATTACCGAGGCCGGGAACAGCAGGCCCGGGCACTGGCCGACAAGCTGAACCAGCAGCGCCCGGCATCCGCCGTGTGTTACCACGCGGATCTCGCCGACATGAACCAGCTCCGGCAACTGGCGGAACAGGCCTGTGCACACTGGGGGCAGTTGGATGCGCTGGTCAACAACGCTTCGGTGTTTTACCCCAACCCCACCGAAGACGCCTCCGAACAGGACTGGGACACGATACTGGGCGCCAACCTGAAAGCCCCCTTCTTCCTGCTCCAGCAGTGTCTGCCTGCGCTAAAAGCCGCATCGGGCAGTGTGATCAACATGATCGACATCTACAGCGAGAAGCCACTGAAGGACCACCCACTATACTGCGCCAGCAAGGCGGGGCTGGCGGCACTGACCCGCTCCTGGGCCAGAGATCTGGCGCCGGATGTTCGGGTGAACGGCGTGTCGCCGGGCGCCATCCTCTGGCCGGAAGGCGATTCGGCCGTGGACGAAGCCCACCAGAAGGCCATTCTCGATAAAACGCCCCTGGCCCGTACCGGTAATCCGGCCGACATTGCCGGTGCCATTGCCTACCTGGTATGCGATGCGCCCTTTGTCACCGGCCAGATACTGTCGGTGGATGGCGGCCGCAGCCTGAATATGTGATCACCGGCACCAGAACAACCCCGACCTTCGTTGTTTTGGCCGGCAAGCGCTTTGCCGCTACAATGCCTGCCATTCTTATAAACGGGCGCCACCCAACCAGGCGCCCAGGCTAACGGAGAGTTCTCATGCGTGATGTTGTTATTGTTGCCGCCAAACGTACCGCTATCGGCAGCTTCGGTGGTGGCCTGTCCAGCCTGCGTGCAGACCAGCTGGGTACGGCCGTGATCAAGGCTGTGATGGAAGAAACCGGCGTCGCCGGCGACCAGATCAATGAAGTTATCCTCGGCCAGGTGCTTACCGCCGGCTGCGGCCAGAACCCGGCCCGTCAGTCTGCCATCAATGCCGGCCTGCCGGCTTCAGTGCCCGCCATCACCATCAACAAGGTCTGTGGCTCCGGCCTGAAAGCCGTGCACATGGCGGTCCAGGCCATCCAGTGCGGCGATGCCGAGATGATTCTGGCCGGTGGCCAGGAAAGCATGAGCCAGGCGCCCCACGTACTGCCCAACAGCCGTAACGGTCAGCGGATGGGCAACTGGAGCATGATCGACACCATGATCACCGACGGCCTGTGGGATGCCTTCAACGATTACCACATGGGTATCACGGCTGAAAACATCGTTGAGAAATACGGCATCACCCGGGACGAGCAGGATGCCTTTGCCGCCGCATCCCAGCAAAAAGCCGTCGCTGCGCAAAAAGCCGGCTACTTTGACGGCCAGATTGTCCCTGTCACCATTCCCCAGCGCAAAGGCGACCCTCTGGTGGTGGATAAGGATGAGTGCCCCCGCGACGGTGTCACCGGCGACAGCCTCGGAAAACTGCGTCCGGCCTTCAAGAAAGACGGCTCCGTAACCGCCGGCAACGCCTCTTCCCTGAACGATGGCGCTGCTGTGGTGATGGTGTGCAGCGCAGACAAGGCGAAAGAGCTGGGCCTGACCCCGCTGGCAACCATCAAAGCCCACGCCAATGCCGGCGTGGATCCCACCATCATGGGTACCGGCCCAATTCCGGCCAGCCAACGCTGCCTGGAGCGGGCGGGCTGGACTGTTGACGACCTGGACCTGATCGAAGCCAACGAGGCCTTCGCCGCCCAGGCGATTTCCGTCAACCGGGACCTGGGCTGGGACACCGCCAAGGTAAACGTGAACGGCGGCGCCATTGCCCTGGGCCACCCGATTGGCGCTTCCGGTTGCCGCATTCTGGTCAGCCTGCTGCACGAAATGACCCGCCGCGATGCCAAGAAAGGTCTGGCCACGCTGTGTATTGGCGGTGGCATGGGTGTGGCCCTGGCCGTTGAGCGCTGATGCTGCACGTGGTTCTGTATGAGCCGGAGATACCGCCGAACACCGGCAATATCATCCGGCTCTGCGCCAACACCGGCTGTCAGCTGCACCTGATTGAACCTCTGGGATTCTCTCTGGAGGACAAGCAGATGCGACGGGCCGGTCTGGATTACAGCGAATACGCTACGGTAAAGATCCATGCGGATTACGCCAGCTTTCTGGCCACCGAGCAGCCTTCGCGGCTGTTCGGTCTCACCACCAAGGGAAGTCGCCATTACCACGAGGTGGCGTTCCGGGACGGTGACTACCTGATGTTCGGGCCGGAGACCCGGGGCCTGCCGGAAGACGTGCGCAACGGGCTACCCGCCGAACACCGTCTTCGGGTACCCATGCGTCCGGAAAGTCGCAGCCTCAACCTTTCCAATACCGCCGCCCTGGTGGTTTATGAGGCCTGGCGGCAACTTGGGTTTGAGGGCTCGATCTGACCAACCCCAGGTAATCACCCACAAAAAAACCGGCCGAAGCCGGTTTTTTTTTCGTTGAGCAGCAGCGCTTAGTGAGTCTGCTCTTCCTTGGCTTCACCCGCCGCTTCTTCCTGCTTGCGCTTGAGCGCCTGGGCATAGATCGCGTCGAAGTTAACCGGAGCCAGCATCAGGGCGGGGAAGCTGCCCTTGTTCACAATGCCGTCAATCGCTTCGCGGGCATAGGGGAACAGAATCGTCGGGCAGTAGGCGCCAAGCATCTGGCCAAGCTGCGGGCCTTCAATGCCGGAGATCATGAATACGCCGCCCTGCTGGATTTCGACGATGTACGCCACCTTCTCACCAACCTTGGCCGTTACGGTCAGGGACAGAACCACTTCGTACTGGTTGTCGCTGATCTTGTTGTGAGAGGTGTTCAGATCCAGGTTCACCTGAGGCTTCCACTGTTCCTGGAAAACCAGCGGAGAGTTGGGGGATTCAAAAGACAGGTCCTTCACATAGATGCGCTGAAGGGCAAACTGTGGTTGGTTCTGGTTTTCGTTGCCTGCGGCTTGCTGATTCTCAGCCATGATCAGTCCTTTCGTTTCCGTATTATGGGGCCAGGCCCGTTGTTATGTCGTCGTCTGCCGGAACAGTCTACTGCGAGGTTCCGAATGGTAATGTGAAACAGTGCGTCAGATCGCCACTCAGATCAAGCCCTGTTACTTTTTCACAAGTGGCAGGTTGCTGGCCTTCCAGTCGGTAATGCCACCATTCAGACGCACCACATTGCTGAACCCCTCGGCATTGAGCTGCTTGACCGCCATGGCGGCATGCTGCCCCATCTTGTCAACAACGATAATCTGCTTGTCTTTGTGCTTGCTCAGCTCATTAACGCGGCTTTTGAGACTATTAAGCGGAATATTCACCGAGCCGGTAATGCGGCCTTCGTTGAAGTCTTTGCGATCGCGGATGTCCAACACCACCGCTTCATCCTTGTTGATCAGCGTAACCGCGCCCTGGGCCGAGATCTTGGCACCACCCCGGCGCGATTCCAGCACGATGATGGCCAGCAGGAACGCCACAAACAGCGACACCAGAATGTAGTGATTAACAACAAATTCAAACAAGCGGTCCATGAAACTACCCTGACAATTGGTTTGGCCGGATTATACACACCCACACCGGCTCACAGAAGGCAGTCGCCCCGCCATGATAGCGCCAGCACATCGTGATCATGAGCAATGCTTCAGCGAACGCGCGTGGTCTGAGTAAATGAAAACGGTTACAATCTGCCCCACTCAAATTCTGTTCTTTTTGCAACCAAGCGGACGACACGATGACCGAGACGCGCAAGCCCACTGCACTGATAATTCTCGACGGCTGGGGCCACCGTGACCCGGCGGAAGACAATGCCATTTCCAACGCCAACACCCCGTTCTGGGACAGGATCTGGCATAACCAGCCGAAAACCCTGATCAACACCTCAGGGATGTTTGTTGGCCTGCCCCAGGGCCAGATGGGTAACTCCGAAGTGGGCCATATGAATCTCGGCGCCGGCCGCGTGGTGTATCAGAGCCTGACGCGCATCGACAAAGATCTCGAAGATGGCGATTTCCAGAAGAATGAGGCCCTTTGCAACGCCATCGACAAGGCTGTTGCCAATGACAAGGCCGTACACCTGATGGGCCTGCTGTCTCCGGGCGGCGTCCACAGCCATGAAGATCATATTCTGGCGGCCGCTGAGCTGGCTGCAGCCCGTGGCGCCAAAGAAGTTTACATCCATGCCTTCCTGGATGGCCGTGACATGCCACCACGCAGTGCCCGCCCTTCTCTGGAAAAAGCCGCCGCGAAAATGAAAAGCCTGGGCGTTGGCCGGGTAGCCACCATCGTTGGCCGGTATTTTGCCATGGACCGGGACAACCGCTGGGATCGCGTGGAAGCGGCCTATAACGCCATGACCCTGGGCGAAGCCGAGTTCATCAGCGACGACCCGGTGGCGGCACTGGAACAGGCCTATGAGCGTGGCGAGAACGACGAATTCGTGAAGCCGACCCACATCCGGGCCGATGGCGAGCCCGAGGGCATCATCAATGACGGCGACGCCGTGCTGTTCATGAACTTCCGTGCCGACCGCGCCCGGGAAATGACCCGCACCTTCGTAGAGCAAGACTTCGACGGTTTCGACCGACGCAAGCACCCGGAACTGGCAGATTTCGTGATGCTCACCGAATATGCCGCTGACATCAAAACCTCCTGCGCCTACCCGCCCGAGCAACTGGCCAACGGCCTGGGCGAGTACATGGCGAAGCAAGGTAAAACCCAGCTGCGCATTGCAGAGACCGAGAAATACGCCCACGTGACCTTCTTCTTCAATGGCGGCCTGGAAACTCCCTTTGAAGGTGAAGATCGCATTCTGGTGCCGTCTCCCAAGGTGGCCACCTACGACCTGCAGCCGGAAATGAGCGCACCTGAGGTTACCGACAAACTGGTTGAAGCCATCAAGAGCGGCAAGTACGACCTGATCGTCTGCAACTACGCCAACGGCGATATGGTTGGCCACACCGGCAAGCTGGACGCCGCCATCAAGGCCGCCGAGTGCCTGGACCAGTGTGTGCAGCGTGTGGTGGAGGCCCTGGATGAAGTGGGTGGCGAAGCCTTGATTACCGCCGACCACGGCAACTGTGAGCAGATGACCGACCCCAACTCCGGCCAGGTACACACCTCCCACACCATTGGCCCTGTGCCTCTGGTTTACACCGGCCACCGCAAGGTGAACCTCCGGGACGACGGCAGCCTGTGCGATATCGCACCGACGCTGCTGGCCCTGATGGATACCGAAAAGCCTGCGGAAATGACCGGGCACAGCCTGGTCGAGTTCGACTGATCGCTCCGCCGGTAAAGGTGTTGCGTAAACTGACCGTCCTGGTGCTGGCCCTCACATTGGGGGCTGCACCTTTGGGCGCCCAGCAGGATGTGACCCCCGAACAGGTCGAGGCGCTGAAGGAGCGTATCGCTGACATCGACCGCTGGCTGGCCGATGCCGAAGAAGACCGGTCAACCCTTGAACAGCAACTGGCGGCCACCGAGCGCAAAATCAGCACCCTGACCCGGGAACGCCGTACCCTTCGGCAGCAGGCCCGGGAACAGCAGGAGCGCCTTGCCGAGCTTCGCGCCCAGGAAAGCGAGCTGGCCAATACCCTCGAACAGCAACGGGAAAACCTGAAACTACAGATCCGGGCAGCCTGGATGGAAGGCGACGCGCCGGCTCTGAAAGTATTGTTGAACGAGATTGAGCCCGGCGAAGTTGCCCGCACCCTCACCTACTACGAATACCTGAGCAAGAATACCGTCTCCCGCCTGGAAGCGTTCCAGCGCAGCCTTCAGGAACTGAAAGCCGCCCGCGCCGCCGTTCAGGCCACCCGCACCGAACTGGCCAAGACCGAAGCCGATCTGGAACAGCGCCAGCAGCAACTGACCCAGAGCCGGCAGGATCGGGCCAGAACACTGGCCGCCCTGAATGACGACATCCAGAACCGCCGTAGCGAGCGCCAATCCCTGGAAGCCGATCGCCAGCGCCTGGAGCAATTGCTGAAAGAGGTGCAGCAGGCCATTGCCAGCATTCCGGCCCCGAACGAATCCAGTCCGTTCAAATCCCGCCGCGACAAGCTGCCCTGGCCCGCAAAAGGGCGGGTAGTCAGCAATTACGGCGCCATGTACGCAGATGGCAAACTGCGCCGTAACGGCATTCTGATGAATACCGCCGAAGAGGCAGAGATCAAGGCCGTGCACTATGGCCGGGTGGTATTTGCCAACTGGCTGCGTGGATTCGGGCTGATCACCATCATTGATCACGGCGATGGCTACATGACCCTCTACGGCCACAGCAGCAGCTTGTTCACAACCCCCGGTGACTGGGTGCGCCCGGGCGAGACCATTGCCCTGGCCGGACGCACCGGCGGCACCGAAGACCCGGCCGTGTATTTCGAGGTACGTAGCAACGGCAAACCCGTGAACCCAAGGAGCTGGCTGGGCAAACCATAACAGGGCTGACAAACGGCGTTGCGGGCGCCATACTGTCCGGGTCAGGAACCAGTCCAACTATTGGAAACAAAACAGGATATGTGAATGAAACGGGCCAGAAGTACACTCAAGACCTCGCCATTGCGCACCATGATTCTTGCCACCTGTTGTTTCACAGCCCCCGGACTGGCCCTGGCACAGGATCAGGACGCTCAGACCCAGCAGATTCTGGATTCCATTCAGAGCGGCGAGCGGGTTGAACTGAAACTGCCAGACCCGGAAGAACAACTGCCGCTGGAAGACCTGCGCAAGTTCACCGAAGTGTTCAGCCGCATCAAAGACGCCTACGTGGAAGATGTCTCCGACACTCAACTGCTCGAGAGCGCCATCAAAGGCATGTTGTCCGACCTGGACCCACACTCTACCTACCTGGCCCCCAAGGATTACGAGGAACTGGAGGAAAGCACCTCCGGAGAATTCGGTGGTCTTGGCATTGAAGTCGGGATGGAGAACGGCTTTGTCAAAGTCATCTCCCCCATCGACGACACCCCGGCCCAGAAAGCGGGCGTTCAAGCTGGCGACCTGATCATCAAGCTGGACGAAAAGCCGGTGAAGGGAATGTCGCTGGAAGAAGCCGTTAACCTGATGCGCGGCAAGCCCGGCACGGTGCTTACTCTGACCATCATGCGCGAGGGCGAAAGTGCGCCTATCGAGATTGATGTCACCCGGGATGTGATCAAAGTCACCAGCGTTAAATCCCGGATGATCGATAACGGCTACGGCTATGTCCGTGTCACGCAATTCCAGGCCGAGACTGGCCGGCAGTTCCTGAAAGCCCTCAGCGATCTGGAAGACGAACACGGCAACGATCTGGACGGCCTGATCATTGACCTTCGCAACAACCCCGGCGGTGTGTTGCAAGCTGCCGTAGAGACCGCGGATGCCCTGTTGGACGAAGGCCTGATTGTTTACACCGAAGGCCGTATCCAGAGTTCACGCCTGCGCTTCAGTGCCAAGCCCGGCGACGTCATGGCTGGCACACCTATTGTCGTGCTAATCAACGGTGGCTCTGCTTCCGCGTCGGAAATCCTTGCCGGCGCGCTCCAGGACCATGAACGTGCCGTGGTGATGGGCACCCAGTCCTTCGGCAAGGGCAGTGTCCAGACGGTCATACCGCTGGACGAGACCCACGCCATCAAAATGACCACAGCCCGTTATTTCACGCCGGATGGTCGCTCCATCCAGGCTACCGGCATCAAGCCGGACATCGAGGTGCGCCCGGCGGAATTGAAAGAACTCGACAGCAGACCATTCTTCACCGAAGCCGACCTGAGCGGTCATCTTGAAGGGGAGAATGAGGAGGAGGCCCGCAAGGCCAGAGAACAGGCTGCGGAAGCACAGGCTTCTGCGGCCGACCGGGACTATCAGCTGCGGTCGGCCCTGAACCTGCTGAAAGGCTTGCACATCCTTAACCGGAAGAACAACAGCAAGCCGCAGGAAAACGCCCAGTGACTTTACGTTCTACCCTCGCGCTGCTGGCGCTTCTGGCCATCAGCCCTGTCGCTGCGTTTGCGTCAGGGCCGGGTGAACCCCAGCAGCCCACCATTGCCATCATTATTGATGACATGGGCCACAATCGGTACGAGGGCGAGCGACTGGCAAAGCTTGACCAGCCCCTGACACTGGCCTTCCTGCCTTACCGGCGCCACACAGTTCCCTTGGCGAAGCTGGCCCACGCCCAATCCAAGGAAATCATGTTGCACGCCCCGATGGCCAACACCCGCAACTTCGGTCTCGGCCCGGGCGGACTGACACCGGATATGGACGAGCCGACCATCACCACCACCCTGCGCCGGGCACTGCAGTCCATTCCCTTTGTCAGCGGTGTGAACAATCACATGGGCAGCCTGCTTACTCAGCAACTGGAACCGATGGATTGGGTAATGAAAGAGCTGGACCGCTACCCGGTGTATTTCGTCGACAGCCGCACCATTGCCAATTCCATCGCCGGCAGTGTGGCCGATGCCTACAACATCCCGAGCCTGACGCGCGATGTGTTTCTCGATCACGAACAGACGGAAGAGTTTGTCGACAAACAGTTCAAACTGCTGATTCAGACCGCCAGGGAGAAAGGCACGGCAATCGGTATCGGACACCCGCACAAGGTCACCGTGGATTATCTGGAGAAGCACCTGCCGATGCTGGATGAACAGGGCATTGCCATCGCCACGGTCAGTGGCATCTGGGCCATGCGCAACGGTAATCGGGAGATGTTTGCGGAAGGGGAAAAGCAGGCCATCCGGCCTGCCTATGCACGCAGCAATTAATCGCGGACTTCGATGCCCTGAGCCTTCATAAAGGCTTTGGCTTCAGGAATGGTGTGCTGACCGAAGTGGAAGATGGATGCCGCCAGAACCGCGTCTGCGCCACCCTGGGTAACGCCATCGGCCAGATGCTGAAGCTCACCTACGCCACCTGAGGCAATCACCGGCACGGCCACCGCATCGCTGATGGCACGGGTCAGGCCCAGATCAAAGCCGATCTTGGTGCCATCACGATCCATACTGGTCAGCAGCAACTCCCCTGCCCCCAGCTCAACCATTTTCTTCGCCCACTCTACGGCATCCAGCCCGGTTGGCTTGCGACCACCGTGGGTAAAAATCTCCCAGCGCGGCTCCTCGCCCTCTGCGCTCACGCGCTTGGCATCAATGGCGACGACAATGCATTGCCGGCCAAAACGCTCCGCTGCCTCCCGCACAAACTCGGGATTAAAGACTGCGGCCGTATTGATGGAGACCTTGTCGGCTCCGGCATTGAGCAGTTTGCGGATATCATCGACGGTGCGCACGCCACCGCCCACGGTCAGCGGGATGAACACTTCCGCCGCCATGCGCTCTACCGTTTCGTAGGTGGTGTCGCGGCTTTCGCTGCTGGCCGTGATGTCCAGGAAAGTGATCTCGTCCGCGCCCTGCTCATTGTAGCGACGGGCCACTTCCACCGGGTCGCCGGCGTCGCGGATATCGACAAAATTCACGCCTTTAACCACACGGCCTTTGTCGACGTCCAGACAGGGGATGATGCGTTTTGCCAATGCCATTGTCAGTCCTCAGTTTTTCAGGCTGTCGCAATAGGCTTGCGCTTCCGCCACATCCAGAGTGCCTTCGTAGATGGCGCGGCCGGTGATAGCACCGATGACACCTGTGTCGGCAACGGTGGCCAGGCGCTTGAGGTCGTCCATGTTGGTAACGCCGCCAGACGCAATCACCGGGATGCCACCTTCCTCTGCCAGCTTGGCGGTGGCTTCGACGTTCACGCCCTGCATCATGCCGTCACGGGCGATGTCGGTGTACACAATGGAGGACACGCCGTCGTTGGCGAAGCGCTTGGCAAGGTCTACTGCCATGACTTCGGAGACTTCGGCCCAGCCGTCGGTGGCGACGCGGCCGTCTTTGGCGTCCAGGCCGACGATGATGTGGCCGGGGAATTCCTTGCACATTTCGGTGACGAATTCAGGCTCTTTAACCGCCTTGGTGCCGATGATGACCCACTGCACACCGGCCTTCAGATAGGCTTCAATAGTTTCCGCCGAGCGGATGCCGCCGCCGATCTGTATGGGCAGATTCGGGTATTTCACTGCCATCGCCTTTACGATTTCACCGTTTACCGGTTCGCCGGCGAAGGCGCCATTAAGGTCAACCAGGTGCAGGCGGCGGGCGCCGGCGTCGACCCACTTGGTGGCCATGTCGACGGGGTCGTCACCGAATACGGTAGAGTCTTCCATGCGGCCCTGACGCAGTCTTACGCATTTGCCGTCTTTCAGATCGATAGCGGGGATAATCAGCATTTTCCGGTCCAGTTCGTAAAGTTTTCCAGCAACTGCAGCCCCGCCCGGGCACTTTTCTCCGGGTGGAACTGCACTGCAAAGATGTTGTCTCTCGCTACCGCTGCCGCCAGGTCGACACCATAATGAGTGCGGCCGGCCATGTCGACGTTGCCTTCGGCTTCGGCGTAGTAGCTGTGTACAAAGTAGAAGCGGTCGCCGTCCGGGATGTTGTGCCAGAGCGGGTGGTCCTGGGTTTGGTACACCTGGTTCCAGCCCATGTGGGGCACTTTCAGGCGTTCGCCGTTTTCGGTGAGGTTGTCACCGAAGTAGCGGACTTCGGACGGGAACAGGCCAATACCTTCCACACCGCCGTTTTCTTCGCTGCGGGCCATCAGAGCCTGCATGCCAACGCAGATGCCGAGGAACGGCCGGTCCTGGGAGACGTCTTTAACGAGCTCAACCACGCCCAAACGGTGCATTTCGGCCATGCAGTCGCGGATGGCGCCTACACCGGGCAGAATCACCCGGTCAGCTTCACGGATTTTGGCGGCATCGTCTGTAACCAGTACGGTGCAGTCCGGGGCCACGTGCTCTACGGCTTTGCGGGCGGAATGCAGGTTGCCCATGCCGTAGTCGATGATGGCGACGGTCTTCATGGTGTGTCTGTTCCTTTCGGTGACCGGTTACAGGGCGCCTTTGGTGGACGGGGTGATACCCGCCATGCGCTCGTCCATTTCAATCGCCATGCGCAGTGCGCGGCCGAAGGCTTTGAACACGGTTTCGATCTGGTGATGGGTGTTCTTGCCCTTCAGGTTGTCGATGTGCAGGGTCACCATGGAGTGATTCACAAAGCCCTGGAAGAACTCTGCGAACAGGTCGACGTCAAACCCGCCCACGCTGGCGCGGGTGTAGGGTACGTCCATGAGCAAACCGGGGCGGCCGGACAGGTCGATGACCACGCGTGACAGGGCTTCATCCAGGGGCACATAGGCGTGGCCATAGCGGCGAATGCCTTTTTTGTCGCCCACGGCCTGTTTGAAGGCCTGGCCCAAAGTGATGCCGATGTCTTCCACGGTGTGGTGATCGTCGATGTGCAGGTCACCCTTGCAGGTAATGTCCAGATCCACCAGGCCGTGGCGGGCAATCTGGTCCATCATGTGTTCAAGGAACGGCACACCGGTGTCGAAATTGGCTTTGCCGGTGCCGTCGAGGTTGATCTCGACGGTAATCTGGGTTTCGAGGGTATTGCGTTCTACCCGAGCCTTGCGTTCGGCCATGGAGACTCCGTTGAAAACTGGCTTGTTACCGTAAACTTTGTTTGCGGATTATACCTGTTAACTCAACCGGAGTCCCGCAACCGGATCAATGACCCTGATAGCTCAGAACGCTTTTTTCAGGTTGGCCATGTAGGTGTCCACAAGGCTGTTGAACTCGTGTTTGATCACCGGGCTGATGGCCAGCTTGAGCAGGCTCGGCAGGGGAACGGTCAGCTCTGCGCTGGTCTGGAATTTCACTGCGGTGGCGTTGTCGCCTTTGGCAGTCAGGGTCCAGGAACCGCTGACAACCCCGTTGCCCTCGCCCTTGATGGGAGACCAGGTGATTTTGCCGGCGTCTTTGTCGGCGTGGTAGGTGCAGGCGTAAACCGACTGGATAGCGTGTTTGTCGACGCCTACTTTTTCCATTTCCCAGCGGTAGGCGTTATCGCCCAGGTCCACCAGTTTATCGACTTTCGGAAAGTGGCTGGCAGATTTGGGAACGTCTGCCAACAGATCGAAGACTTCATCATAGCTTGCCGGAATTTCCAGATCCCGGTTCAGCTCAATCGATACGGTAATGGCCACAGCCGACTCCTTCTTATGTTTATTTGTGCCTCGGGGCTGGCTGCCCCGGCGGATAAATTGGGGGTGTATTTTGAACCAAGACTACCGCATTGTCATATTCCTGCACTGTTAATTTGCTAACCCTGCGTTATCCTTTGCTTTATTCACGCAATAAAACGCCGGCCACCAGCCTGCCGACAGGAAAAGGAACCCAGCCATGAAAGTTATCCGCTATGCGATCTACGCCGTTATTGCGCTGCTGTTACTGGCAGTGGCCGCCGTCGCCATTGCGGTTGCGGTGATCAACCCCAACGATTACAAACCCCAGATTGAAGCGGCTGTTGAGAAGCAGACCAATCTGGACCTGATGCTGGAGGGCGACATTGGCTGGTCTTTCATCCCCCTGGGCCTGGAGCTGAATCAGGTTGAGGCCAACCTGGACGGCGAACGGTTTGTCGCGCTGGAGCAACTGATTGCCCAGATTGATTTCTGGTCTCTGATTGCCATGTCTCCGCAGGTAAACACCTTTCTGCTGAATGGCCTGGATGCACGCCTGGAAGTTAACGAACAGGGCGAAGGCAACTGGACCCGGATAATGCGGGAGAAGAGCGCCACCGCAGAGGCTGACACCGATGCTGCCGAACAACAACCCGCCCAGGAAACGGCCGAGCCTGAGCCACAATCCACCAGCGGTGAAGCCCTCAACTTTAATGTCGAGAACGTTGAAATCAGTAACGCCAGCGTTCACTACAACGATCTGAGCACCGGCCAGTCCGTTACGCTGGAAGACTTCACGGTAACCGCCAGTGATATCACCCTCGGTTCCGAATTCCCGCTGGATATCCGCTTCCGCGTTGAAACCAGCCAGCCACAGTTTGCGGTAGACGGCAGCATCAAGGCCCGCATCCAGGCAAACCAAGAGCTCAACGAATTTGCGGTATCTGGCCTAAACGCGGTATTTGATATGTCGGGCGAGCCGTTTGGTGGCGAATCGGTGACCGCAGAGCTGGCCGGTTCCCTGGCCGCCAATCTGGAAAACGAAACCGCTTCCCTGAGCGACTTCTCCGCCAGCCTGGCCAATCTTAGCCTCAACACCAATCTGAATGTAAAAGGCTTTGGCGACAAACCGGCTCTGGAAGGTCGCATTGAGATTTCCGAGTTTTCCCTGAAGGAGCTTCTCAACAATCTGGGACAACCCGCCATTGAAACCACGGATCCTGAAGTACTGAAAGCGATCGCGCTATCGACCAATCTCGGTGGCGAGCCCGGCGTTGTCGCGCTGTCTGACCTTGTCATTACCCTGGATGATACCCGCTTCAACGGTGGCGGCAGCTATAACCTCGCCACAGGTGGGCTGGTGTTCGACCTAGAGGGTGACAAGCTGAATGCTGATCGTTACCTGCCGCCCTCGGCCGAAGGCGATTCGCAAGGAGTAGGCAACGGGGACACACAGACCGACAGCAACACTCAAACAGCTGGGGCATCACAGCCTGAAACCGACCTGCTGCCACTGGAGACCCTGCGCACCCTGCTGCTGGACATTGATTTCGGCCTGGGCGAGCTGATTGTCAGCAACCTCACCATCAACGACATCGCCGCCAGCACTACCGCCAAAGATGGACTGCTGCAAGTGGACGAATTCAGCGGCAAGCTCTATTACGGCAGCTTTGGCGCCAACGCCACCATCGACGCCCGTACCGACAACCCGAAATGGCGCATCCGCTCGGACGTTACCAACGTACAGACGCTACCGTTGTTAACCGATCTGGCCGAGGTAGACATGCTCTCCGGCGGTGCCAATCTGAAAGTGGCCGTCGATACCACTGGCAACCGGATTTCTGCCCTGCGTGAAAACGCCAACGGCGAGATCAGCTTTAACCTGGCCGAAGGCGAGTTCCGCCAGATGAACCTGACCCGTATGGCCTGCCAGGGTATCGCCCTTGCCAACCAGGAATCCCTGACGACCACCGACTGGGGCACTACTACCCCGTTCAATGACATGCGGGGCACACTGAAAATCGACGGTAACACCCTGAACAACACCGACCTGGTCGCGGCGCTTGCGGGCATGCGCCTGGAGGGCAACGGCACCGTTGATCTTGAGCAAACCGACCTGGACTACGAACTCAGCCTGCGCATTGTTGGTGAAATTCACCGCGACGAAGCCTGCCGCGTGACCGAGTATGTGGAAAACGTGGTCATTCCCGTGGAATGCCGGGGCAACTTCGCCGAAGACCCGGCCGGCTTGTGTTCATTTGATGGCTCCCGCTTCCGGGACACCCTGAAAGACATTGCGGCCAACGCTGCCAAGGCAAAAGCCCGCGAAGAAGTGGACCGCGCCAAAGAAAAAGCAGAAGAGAAGGTGCAGGAAAAACTGAAAGAAAAGCTGGGCGAGGATGCCGGCGAGAAGGTGAAGGACGCCCTGAAGGGACTGTTCAACTGATGCCGGACCGTTTTGCCGACAAACTGCTTCGCTGGTACGACCAACACGGCAGGCACGACCTGCCGTGGCATCACAACCGCAACGCTTACCGGGTGTGGGTTTCAGAGATCATGCTCCAACAGACCCAGGTAACCACGGTGATTCCCTACTTTGAAGCCTTCATGGCCCGATTTCCCGATGTCCACGCCCTCGCCTCGGCGCCGGTCGATGATGTGCTCGGCCATTGGTCCGGCCTGGGCTATTACGCTCGGGCACGCAACCTGCACAAGGCCGCAAAACAGGTAGTGGATGAGTTCGGCGGCGAATTCCCGTCCGACCAGCAACAACTCGAAAGCCTCACAGGGATTGGCCGCTCTACCGCCGCCGCCATTGTCGCCCAGGCCTTTGAAAAACGCGCAACCATACTAGATGGCAACGTGAAACGTGTGCTGGCGCGCTACCACGCCGTGCCCGGATGGCCGGGACAGACTGCCGTGCTGAACCAGCTCTGGGTGCACGCGGAGAGCCACACGCCAGAAGCCCGAATCAAAGACTACACTCAGGCGATCATGGACCTGGGCGCCATGGTGTGTACCCGCAGCAAGCCCGGATGTGAGGCCTGCCCCGTGAAGGATGGCTGCCTGGCCTACGCCCGTGACGAGATCCGCCTGTACCCCGGCTCAAAGCCCAAGAAGGAAAAACCGGAAAAAACCACCTGGATGCTGATCCTGGAGGATGCCGAAGGCCGTATTCTGCTGGAACGCAGGCCACCCAGCGGCATCTGGGGCGGCCTGTGGAGCCTGCCCGAACTAGACCCGGCCTATGGCGCAGATGAACTGCAGGACGCCTGTGCCAGGGAGCTGGGGCTGAACTGCCACAACCCGGAACCCATCAGCGGTTTTCGCCACACCTTCAGCCATTATCATCTGCACATCCAACCGGTGCGCCTGCCCGTGGCCGGCAACACCCAGGTTCGCGATTCCGACCGCTTGCGCTGGCTGCACCGGGATGAAGCCCTCAGCCTGGGACTGCCTGCCCCGATCCGAACCCTGCTGACGGAACCCGAGCAAGCCACCCTGCTGTAACCAAGCCAAGGTGCCGGATGGTCTGTTATCATGCCGGCATACTGACCTCAGCACAGGAGCCGACATGAGCCGCACTGTATTCTGCCGCAAGTACCAGAAAGAACTGGAAGGCTTGGCCATGCCCCCGATGCCCGGCCCCAAAGGCCAGGATATCTACGAGAATGTATCCAAACTGGCCTGGGAAGAATGGCAGAATCAGCAGACCATGCTGATCAACGAAAAACACCTGAGCCTGATGGACGTGAACAACCGGAAATACCTGCAGGCGCAGATGGACCGGTTCTTCAACAACGAGCCGTTCGACCAGGCCGAAGGCTATGTACCGCCTGAAAAATAGGACGATTGATCAAGGCCTGAACAACCGGCAAAAACTTCCGAAAATTTTTGCCGGCCGGCCTTGACTCCCAACCCCTAAACCGGTTTAATAGCGCCCCGTTGCAGCACACAGCTCAACACGCCCGGATAGCTCAGTTGGTAGAGCAGGGGATTGAAAATCCCCGTGTCGGTGGTTCGATTCCGCCTCCGGGCACCAAGATTTCTAAGCCCTTGATGCTCAAAGAGTTTCAAGGGTTTTTTGGTTATGGCCCTATCCACCTTTCCCCAAACTGGTACAGAAAGGTGGTACAGATGGCGATAATGACACAGCCTTGGAAACATCCCCGGTCAGGGATTTATTACTTCCGCAGAGAAGTACCTCACGACATCAGACACATCATCGGTCGCAGGGAGTGGAAACGCTCGCTCAAGACTCGCGACCTCGCTCTAGCTCGCCCTCGATTTGCCGCTGAACTCGCCCACTGCGAGGAAATGTTTACAGCAGCTCGCGCACAACTCTCGGGACAAACCAAAGTCCTCGCCTCAGATGCTCCCAAGCTCGCAGATCGTTGGGCAAAGCAGGTTATGGAGGCGTGGGAGCACGACGAACGGCTATTAGAGAATTTCACCGCTCAAACCTCGACTGTCAGCAGTTCAAATAGCTTGGCTCTTTCGGGTAACGAAATTGCACCTGCAAGTGATTTCGTTGACGGAGACGACTTCAGCGCAAGAGCAAGAGCTGTACTCGGCTTTATCAAGGAGACCTTGGATCGCGAGCGACTACCGGTCCCAGATGGTACAGACTTGGCATACAGCGCCCTGATCAACACCTTCTTCGCTCGTTGGTGCGATCTATGCCGGATAGCTCACCGAAGGACCACAGGAGACTGGAGAGCCGATCTGCAACTACCAGATGCTCAAAAGCCCCTCACCTCCGAAAAAGAACAGGCCAAGGCCACTGGACCAAAGCTATCTTCCGTGCTGGATGCATGGGCGGAAGACAAGCGCCTTACAGATGGTGAAAACCGGAGTACAACAAAAACCATAGCTGAGTTTGCCACGACCGTTACTCGCTTTATTGAGCTGCATGGAGATTTGCCTGTCAGCGCGATCACTCGCGGAACGGTTCAGGAATTCCGCAACTCGCTGGGTAAGATGCCAACCCGAGGGAAAGGTCTAAAGGGCATGACGGCCCCTGAACTTATCGCGAAAGCTGAAGCAGAGAACCTGCCCACGGCCAGCCTCGGAACGGTAAAGAAACAGCTCAGGGCTCTCTCTACGATTCTTAACTTCGCTTACCGTCGACTCGGTGTAATACATGAGGAACCGGTATCGGCCTCCGGCATTATCCGACAACTGAACAAGGCCGCTCAACGCGCCCCCCTTAGACAAGACGAGGAAAAGGCTTATACGTGGTCTGAACTCATACAGATATTCACCAGCCCGGTATTCAAAGGCGAATGGAAGCCAACCAGAGCAGACTATGGAGAAGCCTTTTTCTGGCTCCCCCTGCTCTACATCTACACGGGAGCCCGAAGGGAAGAAATGGCTCAGTTACTGGTTGCCGACGTACTTCAGGAGGAAGAGACCGGCATCTGGTATCTCTACGTGAGGAATGAAGAAGACCAGAGGCTGAAGACCGGCAGTAGTCGACGGAAAGTCCCGTTGCATGATGACCTAATTGAACTCGGCTTCATCGAGTACGTCTCCAGCCTCCCGCAACAGGGGCGACTGTTCCCGAAACTCAGCGTTCACCCCAACCAAGGCTACGGACATAACTTCGGGAAACTCTGGAGCAAGTATCTGAAGGAAGTTGTTCGCCTCAACTCCAAGGCGAGCCCCAACCACGGTTTCCGCCATGCTTTCAAAACGCTTTGCCGCCAAGCAGCGATTGACGAGTACGTCCACGACTGGATCACAGGTCATGCGGCGGCCAATGTGGGGGCCACCTATGGAACCAACCCGCTCTCGCGGATGAAGCAGGAAATCGATAAATACCCGAGCATCGCGAAAAGTGCCGGGCTGATTCCATGATGACTAGTCTCACCTCACGGCATCAGCGATAAGTGCTACCGCCTCTGTGCCCTTGGGAGTCAGGCGAACCACTTTGCGCCTCCTCTCCCGAGGGTCCTCTCTGGCTTCTGCCAAGTCCAAGCCAGGCTTTCCTAGTCGATGCACTTTGGACAGCAGGGCAAGATTTCGGGAACACGACGATTGAGAAAGCCCCGTCTTCCTTATCAGTTCCGCAATGGTGATTCCGGGGTTCGCAGCCACAAGCAGCAGAATGTGGAGCGTCTGCATGGGCATGTCAGAGGCGATATTCCTTACCTCCTCAACCGCCGACAACATCCGGTGAATGGCAATGCGGTCCAACTGAGACACTTCGGGATTCATTCCAACTTTCCCTCCCTGCCCTCTTCTACCGGTCGCTCACAGTAGAACCCAGTGGAGTTCCAAGCCACTTCAACTACCGATGGCACCTTCAGGTAGAAGTCACCGAGAAAGACACTTAATTGAAAGTCCCTCACTTCGACACTGACTCCCCAGCGTCCAAAAGAAATGCTCATAAGCCCTCCAGTCATTCACTGAACGAGCCATTTTTATACCCTAGCCGAAAAGCATTTAAAACACATAAAATCAACAAGTTAAACCACTTGCGAAACTGTATCGAGAATGGATTGTTGGCGATGCGCATGACGACCGGGATTGGGATATAACCAATGCGAGGGTGGAATGATCGAATAATTTTCAGCTACGAACCCGTGGTGGATTTATCGGCCATTCAGACAGGAACGTCTCTCCCTCGATGGCATCAACCACTTCGTCAAAATCATCAGGGCAATGCTTCACGCCACACTCCCAGACAACAATCACACGCCAACCGAGGGCCTCAAGCTCATTTCTTTTGCGAGCATCTCTACGCACCGTCTCAGCGAGCTTGTCCTGCCAGAACTCTTTTCGGCTTGCCGGACTGGTTGCATAGAAGCATCCCTCATGTCGGTGCCAGAAGCAGCCGTTCACGAATATGGCGACCTGATATAGGGGTATCGTAATGTCCGGTTTCCCGGGAAGCTCCTTTGAGTGGACCTCAAAGGCAATATGACGTTTTTCCAGCTCCTCTTGCACGAACCTCTCAGGGGCAGTGTTCTTGCCCTTGATGGAGGCCATCATTCGCGATCTGGTCGAGCTATCAACAATATCCGCCATGCTGCTGGTCCCTTATAAAGCCGATAAAGCTGGAGAGGTCTTCAGCGTTACCTTGAGGATAGAACCTCTGCAAGGGGGATGGCACAATCAATTGAACCTCGGCATCTGTCATCTCAGCAAGTTGATGCTCAGAGATACCGGGCTGGAGGGTTAACAGGTGCTTCGGTGAAATACGCTGGGCTTCATTTAGAATCTGCCTCCAGCGGTCTTTACACGACGTTTTAACACCAAGCATATGCAGGTGTGACGAGGGGAAGTCGTTGTTCTGATAGGCTTCACTGCCGGGGAAAAGAAAGTCAGGCTTTGAGCGTTTCTCGGTCCTGGCTCCTCGCTCGAACTGCAACCCATTCTTACCGAATAGCCACTCCAAGTGATTCTCAAGCGCGTGACCAGCTCTCGACTTTCTGCGATTCTGGACACTCAACGAAAAGCTGATGAAGGCATCAACATCCTTGGACCATCCTGCGGCATGTTCCGTCAGGTGCTCACTGACAATATGGCGCTCCAACTGCTTGAAGAGAATTTCCTCACGCTCGATCAGGGCCATGAGAGAGGCATCAGGCGCAGCTATTGGGTCAACATCACCGCCGAGAGTCTCTAGCGCCAGCCCTGATAGCTCCCGAGTAGTTGGGAATTTAAGACCGAACTTCTTGAGCAGCAGCTCTGTCCAGTCATCATCGCCGGTGCCCGCTCCGAATACCGGTATCCCCGCCTCGTCAGCGATGTAGTTGAAAAGAGAGACTGGAACTTCGATGTCGGTTGGATCAACGATTTCCAACAGATCACCGGGTTCCTCGTAAACGCCGAAAAGCCAGAGCAGTTCCGTCCGCAGCTCGCTTTCCTTCGGAACAATAACCAGCAGTAGCGACCCATCCGGTCGGTGTGCATAAATGAGTGTGTCACCAGCCGATGCAGACTTCAGAGGTTCATTACTGCTCTTGTAATAAAGGCGAAACTCCGCACTGCGTTTTGGGTCATATTCTCGGGAGTCGTACCAAGTTAGCTGCCCATCCTGCGATAGCCTGTCGGCTTCGTCATCAGCGAGATATATGCAGGTGCTGTCAATCTTGCGTCGATCACCTCCGAGGATTTCACGGAGCTTTTGAACCCCTTGAAGCTCATGCTGATTGGACTTCGTGGGGTTCACCTCAACTTCACTCAAAGGCTTTACTGCAACGCCTGTGAAGTGATTTGACAGCTTTTCCATACTTCAACAACTCCCTAATCACCAACGCGCAAAATGTCCGTAAAAGCGATTACAACGCGAGAGGAATCTCGTACTGTTTCCTGTCTTCCTCAGCCTTGATGGACTCGATCTTGGTTGCCGCCAGAATCCGGGGCTTCATCAGCTTTGCCACTGCCTCAAATACTGGAACGACCACGGAATTCCCAAACTGACGATATGCCTGAGTATCGGACACGGGAATTACGAAGTTGCTTTCACCCGGCTTATCGAAGCCCATCAGCCTAGCGCACTCTTGCGGAGTCAGCCTTCTTGGACGGTGCTTCTGGTTATGCTCGCCGTAAAAGTCCATCGAATCATCAAAGCCCCGGTCGACCAGAATCTCTGAGCCATCCTTGTGATAACGAGCAGAGAGAGTACGGGCTACATCATTAGGACGAGTCAAACCAAAGCCAAAGCCATTCCCTTTCTCGCGGTGCTTCTGCGCGTACTTGTACAGATATTCCCAGAGTTTCGGGGTCAGGATGTACTTGTCGTCCACCTCCTCGTCCAGAATGTCACCAAAGGACGGGCGCTCTTTCGGGTACATCTTCTCGATGTCTCTCAGGGTGAAGCCTTCGTGAACATTGAGATCGCGACGGAAACCGACCAGAACAATCCTTTCACGGTGCTGAGGAATGAAATTCTTTGCATCAATGACCTTGGGGTCTTGCCCCTTTGGTGCATTAACGTCCGCAACCTCATAGCCCAGCTCGTCCAAGGTCTCACAGATCACTCTGAAGGTTTTGCCCTTGTCGTGACTCTTGAGGTTTTTGACGTTCTCCAACAGGAACGCTGCTGGTTTCTTGGCCGCCAGAATACGGGCAACATCAAAGAACAGGGTTCCTTGGGCATCACACTCAAAACCGTGTTTCCGACCAAGGGAGTTTTTCTTCGACACGCCAGCCAAGGAGAACGGCTGACACGGGAAACCCGCCAGCAATACCTCATGGTCTGGAACCTGCTGATCAATGTGCTTGTAGGCCGTCTCTTCGTCGATATTCAGGTCAGAGCTGAGGGTGACCTCTCGAATATCCTCATTAAATCGGTGCTTCAACGGGTCACAGAAGTGGTTTGCCTTGTAGGTACGAACGGCATACTTGTTCCACTCAGAGGTGAATACACATTCGCCACCAATCGCCTCAAACCCTTTTCTTATCCCCCCGATTCCCGCGAATAAATCGATGAATCGGAAGGACGGTTTGAGATCATTGGATTTAGGAGTGGGTAACATTGAGACCATGCGCTGATAGGCCGCATGAGTCACTTTCGGTTCAGCTTTCCCCTTGGCCCAACGGTTGATCGTCTCTCGACACCAGCTCCCCTTGTCGACCTCAGCGAGCGCTTCAGCGATGGCTCCCTGATCGTAGATTTCCAATAGCTTGTTCAGCAGGGCTCGCTCACTGAGCCCCTCATAGGGTGACGGAGAGGCACCTACTGGGCCGGAAACAACGTCTGAATCAGCGCCGTTATTAATATCGAAAAGGAGAGTCATGGCATCCTCTGGGTCAAATCTGTGACGAGATGGCACGATTGTAGCCCAGTCATTCGATATTCGCGAGATTTTTACTGCTGAATTCGATTATCGATCAACATCTGATCAGTAACAGGCCGGTTGAGTGTCCCTGTAGCAGCAAGGGCGATATTCCTTGCTACATCGTCAACTGGATCATCAAGTGTTCCAAGGAGTTGAAACTCAGATGCGCCAATGTACCGGGCCTTCTGGCCATCCTTACCTGTGAAAGACTGCTCGGCACCAGTTTGCCATGACTGCCTAGATCGAATCTGGCGCAAAGTATCTACATCCAACAGCTTTGCCAACAGTAGTACATTCTTTCGGTCGCCAATTCTATTCAGGAGATAACCCGTCCCAAGGTTTTTGTCCCAGATTGGCTTCACCATGATCATATGAAGCGTCTTGATCCCTCGACGCGCCAAATCTTGCATCACTTGTAGCTGGCCATTGTTGATGCCAAAAGTGAGACTTCCCGTATCCCTCTGAACATACGGGAATTTGTGTTTCACCTCTAACTGAATGAGAGAGTTGTCTGGCAGCCGCGCCAAGCTGTCGATGTCCCAAACACCATCAAAAAAGGGCTGTATCGCACAGTTCTTAAACAGCCGATGAAGTACGACCTGCTTAAAGAGATCATCGCTGTAGTGGCTGGAAATACCGGCCCAAAAGGCTTGCTGAGACCGGTTCTCGTCAATCACCGACTCCGATGGAATCCTGAACCGGGGAGCCGGGTCCCTTCGCTTTTCCAGCATGAACGACTGAATAGGGATGTTGGAATGCTCTCCCCATTTCTTAATGAAGAAATCACGGCCCATCTCGTCGTAGTAGCAATCAAACAGGAATTCATCTTGCCCGGATGCAGGGGCCAGAAGATGACACAAGTCTGCCGCTGCTTGACCAGTCTCGGAGTGATCCCACACCCACCAAGAGTTCACGAATTTCTTTCGTGGCTTTTTCTTTACCGTCAGAGTCCTTACGAGAGAAACCGGTAAAACATCGATTCCTTGAGCAACCAGCTTGCCGAGGTACTCATTGAACACAGCCTCAATGACCAATCCTTCAAGCATTCTGCTCTTGTCAGAGCGAACAAGTATTTCCTTTAACTGCTCGATGTTGTCTAGGGGAATATCTCGTAGAGGTCCAAAAGGGGTCAGCAAGCTCATTTGTTGTCATCCTTGTACTACATATCGAAACCTGATCCTGGCCAGGCCCGAGAAAATTAGCAACCTCCAGAAAAAAATAAACCACTCCAACTCAAAGACTTGGACAAAAAACATCCAGTCTGGCAGAGCGCCAGCGGTCTCATATGACGGACCACAAACCGTATCTTTTTGGGTATACGCCAACGATCACACGGAACCAACCCTCACAAGCGTACCGATTAAGGTCTCTTGACAACCCAAACGAATACAATATAAATAAGCACACCCATACGAACACACCGCAACGAGGGAGGCTAAAGAGCGATGACACCGCACATCTTTATTCGGGGGTATTTGAGGGCCTCTACTGAAGATCAAAACGCAGAGCGAGCCCGAGAGACTCTCAGCAGGTTTGCCGAGGAGAATGGCGCTCGGGTCGCTGCGTGGTACACCGAGAACGTCAGTGGCACGAAGGCAGACCGTTCCGAGCTTATGAGGTTGCTGTCTGACTCAGGCCCGGGAGATGTCCTTTTGATCGAACAGGTAGACCGACTAACCCGCCTGACCCGAGACGACTGGGAAACACTGAAAAGCGCCATTCAGAAGGCCGGAGTGCGAGTGGTGTCCTTGGACTTGCCAACCAGCCATGCAGCCATGCGAGCGACAGGAAGCGACGACTTCACAGCCCGGATGCTGGATGCTGTCAACGCCATGCTACTGGACATGCTGGCAGCTATCGCTAGGAAGGACTATGAAGACCGCCGGAGGCGTCAGGCTCAAGGCATAGAGCAAGCCAAAACCAAAGGCGTCTACAAGGGCCGCCCTGCGGATGAGACGCTCCATGCCAAGATCAGGGAGCTACGGAGCAAAGGCTTCAGCATTAGAAAGACTGCGGAATTGGCTGGATGTGCGCCCAGCACAGTCCAACGAGCGATGAAAGAGAGGGCACCAGCCTGAGCCCCATCCCCAGTGCCTCCGATTGTTTACCGGACAGGGCGGGGCCACGGGGGAAGTATAGCCAGAGACCGCGTATATTACCCCTTCACATTTTTTCGGTAAAAAATCCCGCCCTCTCGAACCGGACACCCGAACACCGGTTACCGAAGGTCTATGGCCTATCGCCGTCTCTTGGACCGATGCATGTATGCATCCAGCTTGTCGTTAGCGGTTTTACCAGCTTGTCCAGCTTTCAGAGCCCCTCGCCCATATTTCCGAACCCTCACTTCCGGCAGTATACGCCTCCGCACACAAATGGAGTTACCGAAGACATCGGTAGTCCTCTCGAACTCTTCAACCATCAAAGGCCCCCTGCGTAACGGTGATCGCGCTCATACCATGTCGCGTCAATGCCTCAACTAGCGAGCGCGGCAAATCATAGTCAAGGGCGATCTCGTCTACAGCAAGTTGATACCGACGCTCATGCTCGTCGGGTTTATTGAGGGCCATCCAGTGCAAATGCTCAGTCTTTCGGTCGAACTCTCTCAATGCGGGCAATGCCTTTTCGCGGATGTTCTCAGCGAGCGCATCCAGAAGCTCCGCTCTGATCCGGTGCTGTCCTTCAAGATACACGCCTCGTTTACGGATTGAGGGCAACACCTCAGAGACAACCCACTCCTCAAACCTCTCGGCAGACGGCAGCTTCGAACTGAAGATGAGCCGATAGACATCTCTTTCAGCAATGACCGCCATCTCCTGAGTCCCGCCCAACGTAGGGATACCCCGTTTCAGGGGACCCTTACAGTGTCGGCCTATGGCGTTCTCCGGTTTGGCGTACCCAAGAACCTGGGCTACGTCTCTGCCAACAAACCACGGCTCACCGTCGATCAGAAGTGAGCGAACTCTCTCACCTTCAAAGACGAAGGACAGAGTTGGGGTGTTTTTCATGCTGCGACCTCCCGGTTACAAGTAGGGGCCTCGCGGTCGAACTCGTAGTTACCCTGCTTTTGATATTGCCGGATGGTTTGGCCGTGTGCAGCAGCTACAGCCAGTCGGTCAGCCAGCTCGTTTTGGGGGTGACCGTTGTGTCCCTTGACCCACTGGAGGTCTACGCTGTGCCTGTCCAGAAGCGCATCCAACTCCTGCCAGAGGTCGGCATTCTCCACGGACTTCTTATTCGACTTCCTCCAGCCATTCCGTTTCCAATTGTGCCTCCACTCTCTGCAACCGTTACGGGCATATGCGCTGTCGGTGTAGACAGTGACGTTGGCATGATCAGCGCGGATAGCCTTCAGCCCCTCCAGAATGGCTGTTAGTTCCATCCTGTTGTTGGTGGTTGGGGATTCATGGCCGCCGAGTCTGAGTTGCTTACCGTTACCCTCCAATACCGCACTCCAGCCACCGGGGGCGAAGTCGGAGCCATTGTTCAGGCAAGAACCGTCAGTGTAGATAGTGATGATCGATGTCATGATTGCGTCCTCATCGTCGAAAGCGACTGGCTCCCTTCAGGCAGACAGACCAGTGGACGGACGCTACCGCCTACCTGACCAATCGCCTTCGAGGATGTCACTGGGTTAAACAAGAGATTCACTCGTGGTCGGCTCAGGGAGTGGCCAACGGTGAGCTTGTGGGAACTGACAAAGGAATGCTGACAACGGTGATTCACCATCATCGGTGTCGGTGTCAGGAGTCAGTCATGGGTGAAGCATCAAGCCGTCTTGTGGTGTCAGCTACTGGGAAGCTACTGGGGTAACCACAAGATCACTTGATGTCGGTCTCTTGGAGAAAGACCAGAATAGGAAATATCTGATGGTGATATTGAAATAGGGATCATCTTATGGAACAACCATAAGACCCACTGAAAGTGGGGCTTCGCCCCATCCGCTCCCACCACCTTTAGCTTGTCAGGTGTAGCCGACTTCAACGCAGTGCCCCATCAATTCATCTGCGCCGGTCTTGTCCGGTTCATGTCTGCCCCAACTGCCACCACGTCCAACGAGAACGGTGGTGCGTTCATACAGCTCATGCCGGAAACTCAAAGGGAACGGAGCCTCGTGGATGACCGCTAGTGCGGCTACCGGTGAGGTCTTGAAGGAATCAGCACGGAAAACGCGCCTCCTCTTCCATAACTGTCACCTAATTGAACGTCGTCGATCTTGCGGCGATCTTCTTATATCGTGTTCAAGAGAACCATACCAACAATCGTCGGCGACTCTTTGAGCAACGAAACCATAACGCCTCCTTTTAGATCATCCTCACATCATTAAGGGCCCGGAATCCAACAGGTCTCACTGGCTTCAGCCACAGGGTCCCACTGAAAATAGCGGCTTCGAGAAATTCTCAAGAGGGGCTTAGACATACCTATTAGGCGATGGTCGCCAGAGACAAGAAGCTACGATCGAGCCTCTTGAAGAGAAACGAGGCGAAAAAGAAAAGCGTTTAATCGACTACGATGAAAACTCAAGCGAGATAGAAAGACCAGAAAATTACCAGCAACCGAATGAAACCTGGCTTCGACTAGCGCCCATCCATTTGATGCTCAACATCTCCATCACCATCGCCCCGAAAACACATATCATCAAGAAAAATCCTCTTATGGTTTTCCAAGTCACTAAGAGTGATTTCAGCTGTGGACTGGATAGATACAGCGCCTTCGTACCCGTTGTTATCAATATACTCACTCAAACTTGCCTCCCACTCCTCCAAGAAGCTCATTATTTCGTCAGCATTTTGACTAGCAGAAACCCGATCCTGACTAAAGACGATAATCCACGATGCACTAAATTCATCATTTTCTACGTCATCTACAGCACCAAGAAACACGCCAGTAATTACGTCACCAAATCGATCATATAATCTTTTTACCTTAGCCTTTATCTTTCCGCTTACCTTTTTCCAATGATCATTAAACTCATCCGAAAAAGAGGGACGGTAATACCTAGCCGCTAGCCAAGTTGTCAATTGAATACAGACTTGGCTGGTGAGTTGAAAGGTGTTGCTGGGTGAGAATCGTTCGAGTATTTCCCTCCGTAAAAAAAATCTTTCGCGTATAAAAAAACCTATGCATTTGGTTTCACCAGAAACAGGCATCTCCACATGCAAAACCCTGCTGTTGCTTGCATTCGCGAATTCCGGCTGGACCTTGTCGACAAGAGAAAATCCTATAAATTCGACAAGGGGCTCATTATCAAAATCACCATGAGCAAGATCGCATGATTGAGTAGCGAGCACATAGAACTCTTCTTTCAGTTCAACACCATCGCAATGCTCACGCAGAGTTTCAGCCTCGACAGTCACCCACTGCAGCCAGCCATTTTCAATTATTGCATCCGCTCTCGACGCCACATGGACACCCATTAAATAAAAGAAGAAACCTGATTAGCCGCAGATTCTGAATCTGATTTTTCAGATATACGCCTTTCAATACGAATTCTTTTATCCAACTTTCCTTTCACCTGAGCATAGGATGCCAAAAAATGATCCTTGTTTCCCGTTTTCACTGCTTCACTGAAAAGCTCTACAAACTTTTTTCCACCAGAATCAGGAACAAACATTCTGAAGAGCTTGGAGAGCCCAAGGCGGTGCGAGTCATCTAGAGACGAAACAAGATCAGAGATCACGACCAAACGATCATAGTTTTCATCTGCAATAGCCCCACCCTTCAGCCAGCTATATAACGTTGGTCTTGCCACACCCAAAATCTCGGATAGCAACTTTTTAGAAATATTCGACTCAGTAAGCAGACTATTTAATATATCAGGAATAGCCAACCCAGAATCATTACGAGAAAACGAATCTTCAAATATTGCTATAACATCCTCAGATGAGGAGTGTTCTTGATGCGCAAATGCGTCTTCAAAAAACTCCGACATAGAGTAATCGGTAACATGCTGCGATTGCGCAGAGTGTAAACCTCCCGAATACATCATATTATCAGACGATGTAACGACACCCACGCCAGCAAATGCCATTAGAGCCAAAAGACCACCACCGATTCTGGCATCTGAAAATGGACTCTGATTACTATTCTTGGCCATCATTGGCAGACTCCAATGCTTCTATATTTACTGTTTCCTCGAAAACATTGTGGCAGACTTCATGAAGGTCATCGATATGATCAAAAACCTTTGACACATCAAAATCCTTCAGCTTCTGATGATCCCCATCAACATGATCCGTGTCGATCACCAAAGTATTTTCAACAGGTTGATCACCACCCAGCACCACATAACTATTAAGTATAGTCGGATGAACGGGCGGCTGCCTTTTCAAAAAAGTCCCTCTCACTATCAAGTTACCGAATTTCGTGGTGTTATATAACTCAATCTGGCTCTGCTCATTAGCATTTTCAGTATCATTACCACCAAAAACCTTAGGCAGAAAGCGCTCATCACCCACAATATCGTTAATCTTAGTACTACCGATTGGCCTTACATGGTCGATATAACGAATACCGGTTCCTCGATAGTAGGAAATCTTCATCGCCTTTTTTATTTCCTCAACTATAGGCTCGAAGAACTCTCGGAAGTCATCAAATCTCGAATAAGAGGTGCTATGAAGAACAATTCTATCGTCCTTGATCATGACACCCTTTTTACTATCCAAATCAGAAAAGTAAAAACTTACACTATCGTTAATTGTAGTGTTAACAGTTCCATCTTGGTTTACTTGAATATTCCTATCATTGCTTTTCTGCTCAAAATAATTTGGCAACTTATCGCGCAACATCTCTTGGATTTCAGACATGTATCGCGCATAAGATTTTATATCCTGTATTCTTATCATAGCGAATACATAAACAAGAGGAGCATTCTTGACCTCTCCTCTCCGATAGCCTTCTCCCATGACGCTCGCCCTCGTGATAGCCAAAATTGTCAGCGATCTGACTTTACACCGCACTTTACACTTATCATAGCGCAAAACCAATCAACTGGCTCGCAGCCGTGCCGAACTTTCGTTCTACGAATGCCGTTCGAGTTCCACCGTTAGGAGGCTAGTGAGGCCATAAAATAGCGGCAGTAAGCTCCAAGAGAGGCTTAGCGCCACAACCCATTGAGAACTCACCAGCATTCTTCCTCAACTTCTTCGTAATAAAACGTCGTCTGTTCTGCTGCAATTAGCGAAAGAATGTCTCAAAACGTACTAACATAGTCGCGCCTGTACTGATTAATGAGTACAGAAAAGTGGTACAGACTGTTGTGAGGTTCGAACTCTAACGCCTATAATTCAGAGACTTATAGAAGTGGATAGGGTCTCGGTGGTTCGATTCCGCCTCCGGGCACCACTAATATCAAGCCGAATCAAGAACTTACCATGAGTAAGAGTTGATTCGGCTTTTTAGTTTCTGGCGACGCCAATACGCTCTGATACGTTGGTTTACGCTGGATTACGTTGGCGCCCTTCCCCTCCATTCCCCCTTCTAAATACCTTCAAACAATTGGAGGTATCTGAAGTGGACCCCAAATTTTGGACAGGTGCCTAAGCTCTGATTCATCATCTCCACGAGGAGGAGAATCATGAGCAAGAAACGCAAGCAATACAGCGCATCATTCAAGTCCAAAGTTGCTCTGGCCGCCCTCAAGGGTGACCAGACCACATCCGAAATTGCCGCCCGTTTCCAGATTCACCCCACCATGGTCAGTACCTGGAAGCGCGAGCTGCTGGAGAACGCTCCCGACCTCTTCGAAGGCAAGAGGAAGGCCGGCAAGCAATCCGATGAGCCCAGCACAGACGAGCTTTACCGGGAGATCGGTCGACTGACGGTGGAACGCGATTTTTTGTCGCGCAAGCTCGATCAGTAAGCCGTCAACAGCGGTTGGCGATGATCGAGCGTGGTCATCCCCAAGTCAGTCTTTCGCGCCAGTGCGAGCTGCTCAAGCTGAGCCGCTCATCGGTGTACTACGTCCCTCGTGAGCAATGTCAGGAGGATCTGGATCTGATGTACCTGATTGATCAGCAGCACCTGAAAACGCCGTATTATGGCTCTCGCAAGATGCGGGTCCACTTGCAGCACCAGGGCTACCGGGTCAACCGGAAGCGGGTGCAGCGGCTGATGCGCACCATGGGCATTCAGGCCGTGTACCCGCGACCAAGAACCAGTGTTCCGGGCGATGGGCACAAGGTGTACCCGTACCTGCTCAAGGGCTTGAAGATCGATCGTCCCAATCAGGTTTGGGCAACTGACATCAGCTACGTGCCGCTGGCGCGGGGCTTCATGTATCTGGTTGCCATCATCGACTGGTACAGCCGCAAGGTGCTGTCCTGGCGGATCTCCAACACCATGGACACAGACTTCTGCGTCGATGCCCTAGAGGAGGCCCTACAGCGCCATGGAACGCCGGAGATCTTCAACACCGATCAGGGCGTCCAGTTCACCAGTGAGGCTTTCACAGGCGTTCTCAAGGAGCATGGCATCCGGATCAGCATGGACGGCAAGGGCTGCTACCATGACAATATCTTCGTGGAACGGCTCTGGCGCAGCGTCAAACACGAGTGCGTCTACCTCACTGCCTTTGAGGATGGCCGACACTTGAAGCAGGCGCTCCACCGGTACTTCCGGCATTACAATCAAACCCGGTACCACCAAACCCTTGATTACCAAACGCCCGATGAGGTGTACTACGGGCAACCCATATCTCTGGCAGCCTGAGCCAGGGAAACAACCGGATCATAGCTTAGGGACACCATCAGGTTGTCCAACTGAATGGGTCCATCTCAA
>Ga0114900_1000293_pt1 | contig 41080 bp, 38 predicted proteins | sample MalvireepMed_231_FD_89685 | JGI IMG/M metagenome (GOLD analysis project Ga0114900, IMG submission 89685) | Marine viral communities from the Global Malaspina Expedition - Malaspina viral metaG DeepMed_231 | ecosystem: Environmental > Aquatic > Marine > Oceanic | place: Mediterranean Sea...
ATGTAACAAGACCAGAGGGTGCAAGTTTTATTCATGAGTTATATGGTGGTGAACATGGAGCAATTCTTTCTTTTGCAGAAGGTGCAACACCAACAGAAGGGGTTAGTGAAGAAGCGGAAGCAGAAGCATTAGAAGCAAGAAAGCGTAAAGAAGGGGTAGCCGAGAAGGACTTGCTAATAGGACGCAAACTAAAGGGTCGAGGCAAGAAGGAAGAGCCGAAAGAAGACATCAAGGGGCAGAGGGATTCACGGTATGGCAAGCCACTGACAACTGTCACACTAGAAGATATACAGGCACAGTTTACCGAAGAGGAACTCATGGGTGGCAAGGAGTTGCCGTACAAGCCTGGTGAGGTTGCGAAGACTTCGGCTGGCAAGAGTTACTCCGAGGCTTCGAGAGAGGCTTCAGTCAATATCCCATATGCCAAGGTTGAACAGAGCGACATAGACACCGCCATCAAGAACACAGAGAAGGCGATGGGAGCTGCAAGGTACGAAAGAGCACTGGGCTTTGCGAAAGTAGATTCCCTATCGTTGGATGCGACATTCTTCAATGACTCCATAAATCTACCATCGAGCATTCGGTTCTGGTATGAGACTTTTGGAGAGGACTTCCTGAACAGATTCGTTGGAATGTCAGAGGCTGATGCGAGACAGTTCGCAGATGTAGTATCTGCCACATCACCTCGAACTCCAGTGCCAGACAATATCAGAAAGGCAGTGTCGATATTCTTGGATCAGAAACTGGGAGTGCCGTCACCTACCGCTGTGTCCACAAAAGAGATGGTCGGAGTCCAGAAGGCATTGACAGGCAAGTTGGCAGAGGGTGGTCGGTACAAGACAGGGTCTTTTGCCAATACATTCCTGTATGCAATGGGTATGGTCAGTGAGACACCACTATCCACAAACGACATCATCATGGGAAATATCTATGGAATAAAGGGTGAGAACTTCACCAACCCATTGGTATATGAAATGATATCTAGACTTCATGTCGAACTAGCAACGATGTTGAACGGGAAGACTGTAGACAAACGTGGATTGACAGAGGCTGATGCTGATGTAATCAACACACCTTGGACACCGTGGCAAGTCCAGGCAGTCATGTGGTCAAACCGTCAAGACAACACAGGAACATATTCAGATGAACTAGTTCGGATATTCGAGGAATGGCAAGAAGCCGGCATCCCTGTCAAGGAACACGCAGATGGAACGCTGTATGTGAACCTAGATGAACTAACTCCTGAGATGGGGTTGGCAGGGTTGACCAAGGCAACAGTTCGTGGTGAGCCAAGACTGATGCCACCCACACCACTTGGTGGTGCAACCGAAGTTACTGCATCTTTAGGTGAGGCGTTGGCAAGTGATTTGGATGAGACACAACGTAAGCACATTACTGCTGCATATAGCAAACTACGTACAGCAACATATGATTATGTCAGTGCAATAACAAGCAAAACAGAAATGCCGACTTTTTCAAACGAACTACGGGAAATGTTTGGAGTGGCACAGGTGAAGGCTGGCACAGGCAAGTTTGTCCAGTTCCACTACCCATACCACAAGAGTGTGGCAATGGTCGCTGGCAAGAAGTTCAACGCAACTACTTCAGTTGCAGACATGTTCGCAGGAAAATCAATGGGGGCATTCCAGTACGGTGGGTCTGCACAGCGTGGCGATCTCATCTACGGAATGTTTACATCAGAGGGCGGTGTTCTAGTTCCAACCATGAGCATCTACTTGGGTGGAGTACCGTCAGAGAAGATGCAGGAAGTCCTAACGTACTCCGCTTCGATGTTGGGTTTGTCTGATGCCATAGCGGTTGAGGAAGTTCCAGCAGGGCAGGGTGAGCCTGCCATTGGAATGTTCTTCCCGACACAGGAGTTGGAGTTCTCACACATATCAGCACTCGCTATAGCAGCAGGAAGATATGGATTGGTTCTTCATTCCATGCCTGTTGCCAACGGCACTTACCTTGCAATCGTACCCGTAGAGGGTTCAGACATAAATGCTGGTGAGGAATCAATAAGGCGAGAATTGCAGTCTAGAGGGCTAAGTCCACTGATACAAGATACCGATATAAAGATAATAGATGCCAAAGCAGGTGTTAGTGGTACAATAGAACAAGCATCCAAGGACATCAGAAACAAAGAGGTAAAAAACGATGCCAAGAAAACAAGCAAGTGGTACACAGGACTCAACAAACAAGACAGACAAATTGTTGACGAAGTCGCCCCAACAAAAAGAGAACGCGAACAACTCCTCCGAACGCCCCGCACAAAGGCTGGCAAGATTAGGCGGCTTTCAGCACCTAAGCGAGAACGACTCGCAGTGGCTATCGCAAAAAGTCAGGCGTGGCAACTACACCATTTTGCCGAAACCCTAGCCAACACTAGGGCAGAGCAACAACAAAAATTAGCAGTTCGTACTGAAGAGGTACTAACCAAGAAGAAGATTGGCAAGCAGACAGTCGGCAAATGGCTTGATGCTGGTGGTGCACTTGAGTCACGAAGGCTGACAGAAGCAAAATTCCGTAGTGGTTACAGTCAGCATATTGACATTAGGTCAAGGAAAACTGGAAAGGGGCTAGAGTTAGCAACCACCGTCATGAAGGAAGGTTGGAAGCCGGGGATTGGAGTAAATGTCCTGCCCGTGTCAGTGGGTGATAAACCAATAACCATCCCTGAACGACAGTATATGCCCAAGAAGGGGGATGTTGTTTATCTCGTTCCAAATGATTGGATTACTGGGTTTTATGGACCAGGCAAAATAAAAGAGGGGTGGAAACCCAAGCCTTTTGAGGTTGTTGTTGTTGAGTATGACAACCAATCTATGTACGAACTTTACACAAAGGCGACAAGTGGTGCACTTGAGTCACGCAAGACGAAGAAAGAAGTTGAAGCGATACGAGAGACTCAACTGATGGGTAGCGTGTTCCCCAAGATACGTGAAGCCATGCAGATGTCCGAGCAACGGAAGATGACTGCCAAGCAATTACGCAAGATGCTTGAGAAGAACGGGGTCAATGAGCAGGAGCAATTCTGGTCTGGACTAGAAGAGTTCTTGGAAACAAAGGGTGAAGAGTCCTTTGACATAGACGAGGCTATTGAAGCAGTTCGTCCAGTGAAATTGTCTGAGAAAATACTGACAAATGAAGAGGCGAGATTCCGTAGTGGTGACAAATGGCAAGCTGTACCCGACTTCGTCAACGAACTTGCGGTAGGTCATGAGCAAATCATCATCTCGTGGGACAGAGCACAGGATGAATTGGATGTCATGTCTGAAGACGAGTGGGCTAAAGCGGTAGCAGATCTAGAACCTCCCGAACCAGGAGAAGAACCAGGGGAGACGTTCACCGATGATCAAGGCAGGATTGTCAGCTTCGACGAAGACACGACTTACCAAGAGTATCTTCAAAAAGTTCTTACAGGAGACCCAAGGGTGTTCAGGGGAGGACACTTCGGGGCAGCGGATGAGATTATGCATCAGCGTTTATTCATCATGCCAGACAATGAAGCAGATGAACCGGGCAAGACATTTCTCTATGCATGGGAATTGCAGGGTGACTGGGCAAGGAACGTAGGAAGATACGGTATCGGTGGAGAAGCCACAGTAACTGTAGAGCGAGTGATGGGTTCGGTAGATGAGGCACTGCGGGAAACGCCACAAACCCATGCTGAACAAGCCGATTTGTATTTGGGCTATCAGCAACCCCATGCGCAACGTATCACAGCTGGTGTGGGAACTGAGAAAGTTCTCTCTTACTACGGACCAGAGGCGGATGTTCATTTTCGATTTACTTCAGCCTTTTCGGAAGGTATGCCTTTACACAGGTCTACTACGAGACGAAACCTGACACCTGGAGCATGGGGTGTAGAGTCAAAGATATCTGTGGACGATGGGACATATGATACAGGCAGATTGGAACTACCTGTTTCAGCACTTCCACAGTTGCCGGGTGACCCAAACCCACCCACACCAATAGAAGAAGACACTGGGTACATGGATTACGAACAGGAAACTGCTGAAACCATAGAGCACTTTTACGAACTCGCCATGAATGACGAGGATGTATTGAAACAACTACAGTCAGTTGGCGAGGATCAATTCCCATTGTTGTTCAACGGGGATTGGAAACTCTTGCGTGAACATCCACTGTGGGATGCTGAAGAACATGCCGAGAACTATGAATATGCACCACTGAAAGCCCTTGCTGGCGAGATGTACATCAAGATGAGGGGTACTGACGAGGCACGAGCAACATGGATGGAGAACAGGAGTGACTTCCTGAGAAATACAATTGTCGAGTATGGTGCAGATACCGCAATTGAAAGAACTGGTTTCGTCACAGATCCCACAGTTAGAGAAATATGGGAAGATGCACTTGCCGAATCTATCGACAGATACGATGATGCTGAAGCAGTTCCACCTGGACCATTTGTTTCCACCCCAAGGGGCAAGCAATCCAAGGAATGGGTAGGCTTGGGAGTCAAGCGAATGCTGGCTAAAGCGGTAGCCGATAGGCACACTGCACTGGTAATACCATCTTCCGAACTAGTGGAAAAGGTGGAGCATATTGGTGAGGGTGCGAGGCTGTACGACAACATATACTCAATGCTTCTCAAGTACGCGAAGAAGTTAGACCCATCGGTCTTGGTGGAAGATGCCAACGGCAAACTACAACTACCATCAAAGGGTATGGGCTTCGAGTTTGAAATCAAAGCAGAGCCGGTAGAAGGAAGGATAGCGACGAAGCAAGAGGCGTTTGAACTTGCTTTGGACAAGTTGTTCCTCAACGCGAGGGGTACACGGAACTTCCCATCTATGCATCACTTTCATATAGGAGAGTTTTCAAAGACGATAGTGGAACTCATGGACATGGGCATGCTGTTCAACTCGTATTCTAGTTTCTCAGTAAACGCACACAAACAACTATCTCAGGGGAATGTTCAATGGGGGAATGAGTCACTACCACAGTACACCGAAGAGCAACTGAAAAAAGCCCACGAAATTATTAGTTTCCTTAGGGGAGTTGATGAAGTGACAGGAGAGTCAAAAACTCCAATTGACCCAGACACAGGAGAGCATGAAGTATGGCCATTTGCAACACTCTTTGACGATGCATGGAACAAACTAGATAGGAGTACACCTGGACTGGCAGCATACGAACAGCGTTTAGCAAGAGAGGGCAAGACGCTGACAAGAGAAACCGCGTTCCATGAATTGGATGTGTTTGAGGATATGGTAGATACGTTGGTGCGTAGGATTGAATTATCAAGTGGAAGAGGCGCAGAGTCCACTCCAATCGCAGATAGTTTGAAGGGGTACAGATCAGCGAAGAACTTTATATTCAAACCATCTTCTTATCTATCGACTGATTTCAGAGTTAGAAATACAATCAGCGTCGGCAAGGGTTGGGATACTCGTGAAGAAGCCGAGGCAGCACCACTTCCACACACTGCACGTTTCTACAACAAGCAATCTGGTGAGGTACTATCAGGAGAAGATCTAGCCTCTGCATATGATTTGATTGGCTTACAGCAATCCTTGAGGCATGGGACACGTGAGGAGATCCAAGATGAAATCAATAAAACGAAGTATGTAGAAGAGGGTCGCAATCGTGTAGATAGATGGGACAGACAGGCAGCGTTACCGATAACAGACAAGATACGTGATCATGTTCAACAGGGCTTGCCAATGTTCAACGCGAACGCCCTTGAGTCACGACGACAGGTAGGTCAGACGATAGACAAACTGAACCAAGATGCAACTGCGATTGGCGAAGAGTTGAAAGCGTTGGTAAAAAGTGGCGATAGAAACCCAACAGCATTACCTGCTGGCGGGGCAATAGAGATAATCACGAGTGTTACAAGAAACTTCCCTATGGTTGCGATGCTTCAGAGGAACAGCCCACTCTTTGTGCGGGGTTATTGGGATGAGGTAGTAGTTCCGAAATTAGCGGATGTGGCTATGGCATTCCACAATTCAAGTGAAATCTACTTTGAAACCGAGGAGTACAAAGAGCGTAAGGGTCTAGAAAACTACAACCTATTGAAGTATGGGATGCCAAGTGAACCAACGGACAGTTCGTTGGCAGATCGTTGGACTAGCAGTCTAGTGGAAGTGTTACCCGGTGGTGACAAGAACATGACCCCATCAGATTCGATACTCAATTTGAGCCGGCTTCTCTATCACCTTGCACTTGAATACTCAATAGGCGAACGAACCGCTTTATCTGAGGCAATGGACTATATGCCCGATGAACTCTTTGACGAAATTGGAGCAGATTTAGAACATGCAACAAACCCCACATTCTTAGAGACAGATACTGGTCAGCAGATCATTCACATCTTGGCAGCGCAGAACAACCTAGACCCAGCGATAGTTGCACAAGACGCAGATGTCATTGAGTTACGTGCCCAACTCGCACAGAAAGTAATTGACTTCGCCAAGAGTAATCGTTACTACGACGAACTTAGGGAAGCCGTAGGTAGAGATGTTTATTACGCACTAAGTGATGCGAAAGTACACGATGCGTTTACTCAGACACCTGATGAAATGTGGCAACAGTGGACTCAGACTTTACAGTTTGTATGGAAGTTGCCTGTACTGGAAACTCTAGACCCAAAACTTTACAATAATGTTTCTGAAAAAACTGGTCCTGTCCCATCTGTGATGATGGAAGAAGAGTCTGAATACTACGACTCAGTTGTTACACGTGTCAAGGGTCAGGAGGAAAAGCGACGTGTTCTTACCTCTAACTTCCCCGGACCTCTCTACGCTACACCATCCGTACCACGAGTACACATGGGCGATCTAGCTCATGGTCAAATGATAGATATACTACGATTTGGTGGTGTTCCTGTAGACAAGAGTGGAGAAGTCAGGCCCGAAACATCAGTCATGCCGGGGTATGAAGACCTCGAACTACAAGTACCTGTAGTGCAGAGTATGTCTCAAAAGAAATACATGGAATCGGGTGTGACAGATATGCAACACCTTGGAATTTCTCCAGAGTTGTACAACCTGATAGAAGAGACTATCGGTTCTAAAGTAACGGTTACGGAGACATCTCTGGAGCATGGGGTTGCCAAGCAATTCAAGAGTGGCAAGTCTAGGTTGCTGAGTAAATGGCTTATGACGAAAAGCCCACAGTCAACACGTCTATTCATACTGTCATATCCTGACCCTCTGACTGCTATGCACAAAGACGAACCTGTGGCATTTGCTATTCGCAAACAGCAGTTTGCTGGATCGTATGAGGGCAAGATTTTCTATCTCAATCCTACAGGAAACAAGGTACGCTCTGTGGATACATTCCGCATGAAGGATGAGTGGGCAGAGGGTAGAGCAGCTGGAAGTTCCGCAGTGGCTTTTGAACAGGCACTAAGAGACAAAGTAAAAGAAGAGTTCTTCCCAATTACTCAAGAGGGTGCTGAAGGTTCTACTCCACTTGATGTGTTCCGTGAAGACACGATAGCGTTGGAGTCACGTAAGCGTAGAGATGGTACACCTCGAATGGTCGCTATCTCTATGGTAACCCAAGGTGCGTTGCAGATGGCTATTGAAGGTGGCGGTTTCCCGATGCCTTCAATTGGTGTCACGGCAAAGGATAGAATTACAGTACCAGACAATAACTTCGGTGAGATATACCTAGTGTTCGATCCAAACGTCATCAAGCAACACGGTGTGTTTACTGGAGATGCCTATACGCAGAGGACGGCAGATGACCTTGTGCATGGTGAGCACGATGCTTTGCTTTCACCCGCAGAGAACATGCTTAACGCAATGAGGGCAGAACAAGAGCAAGCAGGTTCAATTAGAGGAGCAGAATTCTTGTCTGGAGGGGAAGTCGTATTTGACTTGTCACACGATGGAGTGAACCAATTTCATATCTCACAATTGGCAGCACTGTTGACAGACGAGGTTATCTTCACAGAAAAAATACGTGGAGTTGTCGAAGAGAAGCAGCGTATGGAGTCAGAGGAAATACGACTGAGGTACGATGATGATGCTGCGTGGATGAACACCATGCTAGAGCATTATTTGGAAGGAAAAGATGCTGATCCAACGGCTGATTTCAACAAAGCAATACGAAACCATGTTGGTGAATATCTTTTGCGACATACCGTTGATTGGATACTAAACAATACTCCCGATGGCATAAACCAAACTTGGAGTGATATCCTCGACGATTCTGGAGCAATGGTAAAAATGGTCGGGTATGTGGATGAGAATACCAGAGATTCAATTGTTGGCATAGCCGAGCCAGATATTGACGCGACATCCGTCATTGACAACATGCTTCCTCAGATATTGAAATCTATTACTGCACTACCGCAACGGTGGTTGGAATCGAAGCCACAGGATGTAATCCCATTTGGTAAGGGTGGAGTTGTAGCAGCGCTCGTGCCATCCAATGCCAGCGAGAATGTTGTTGGAGATCTTGAGGCACAGGGAGTTACAGTAAAGGTATACAAGAGTGCGGTCGGTTCTGAAAGATTCGCACTAGACCAAGACATGACAGAGCGTCACGCTCTTCTAGATGAGATGGAGGACACCGTCCTATTCTCACGCAAGAAGTTGCCCAAGACTATCAACACGGTAGTCAATTCACCTATCGTTGGCATCCTTGGACGAGAGGCAGAGGAACGGTTAGGTGAACTGATAGGTGATCGTCCGTCATTCAGACGTGGTCATCGTGCTGGTGTAAGTGCAGGTGCTCGTGTCCAGCGACAACTCAGTGACCGGGAGAAGAAGCAGGCACTTCGAGACGAGCGAGAGAGAGCGAGAATACAAACAACGATGCGAGTGAAGGCGATGCGGGAGATGCTGGAACGTCGCCTAGAGAGATTGAAACTTGGAGTAGAGAACAAAGACAAAATCCGAGAGACGGCAATTGCTTTGGTGGGTCAATTGCCACAGCGATTACGGGGCAAGTTGGCTATTCGCCTCGCACGTGCAAACACGAATAGGCGTGTTGAGTTACTTGCCGCCAAGGTGGTAAGGGTATCTGCCGAGGAAGAGTACCGAGTAGCCACCAGGCGAATGAAGAAAGTCATCAAGCGTTTGAAGAAACGCAAGATGGGTAGCGAGGCTCGTGAAGAATTACAAAGATTGATTGACTTGCTCGGTGGCATAGCGTACCAAACTGGTACACAGCGTATGTTCAAGCAAGGCTCACTATCTGTAGTGGATTTGATTTCCAAGGCAGCGGAGATTGAAAGTCGTTTGAATGAAGCGATAGCCTTGGTCAGGCAGGAACGTGAGGATTGGAAACTAGCCCGTGGCGAACGTGCTGAACGGTTAGCGTCAGTCGCTGCCAAGATAATCAATTCACTTCAGCAGAAGCCACCTCGACCTGAACACGCACGTGGTCCACAGGTAGATAGACCTTCCAAGCCTCTCAGATTTGCCTTGTCTAAAAACACGATGTCCATCATTGCAGATGTCATGGCTGGCAATCGTGAAGATGCGGCTGTTGTGGCTGATATGCTTCATCATGCACTGACTGATGGCGAAGCAGCACACTTGTCACAGATACGTGGCACGTTCGATGTGCTAAACAACCTAGCGAAAGAAGCCGGCTTTGACAACCTTGACCAACTCATGGATGTGGCTGGCGTGACACAGATTGAAGTTGAAACACAGACGATAAACGCCACCTTTGGAGGTCAGAAATTGCAACTCACCTTGGATCAAGCGATGAAGTTGTACGCATTTGACGAGGAAACCCTAGACAAGATTGTCGATGAGGTAGATGCTGATGGCAATGTAGTAAGAGAAGGTGTAGGAATACAGACGCACGATGGTAGAACAGTGACACCAATCAAGGGTATCACTCGACAGGAAGTCAGTGATGTAATAGACCAGTTACCAGCAGGCGTTAGGGGTCTGATTGATAGGGCTAAGGCACATCGAGAGACGGTATTGCGACCACTGGCATTCGGTGCTTTTTATGAGATACATGGATACGAGCCACGTTTTGTTCCTGGTTACGAGCCTACTTCCAGAGAGAGAATAAAGAACAATCCAGCCGAGAGGCTACAGATATCCGAGATGACCGCGAAGTTCTTGGACGATGCTGGCTTCACGAAGGAGAGAACCGCAACGAGTGGTGCTGTTATCCTTGGTGGGTTTGTTGAAGACTTTATGTCTAATGCGGATGCGATGTCGAAGTTGGGTCATATGGCTATTCCCGCGAGGGATGCCATCTCCATCATCAATCATAGAGATGTGTATGACGCAATCAATAAGCACATGGGTGCGGAGGTACGTGCAGACCTAGAGGCAAGAATACTACACGGTGCTGGCATGGTAGAGAGAACTGCCGGGACGCTTGGAATGATTGTCGCTGGCAATGTAGCGGGAGCGTACCTGTCACTGAACCCAAGGACATACGGTCGCATTTACTTTGGTGGCATTTCCAACCTATCGTTAGAGATGTCGGTCGAGGAGATTCTTGTTGGTCAGGCAAGCCTTACGGATCTCAATGCTGTATTGGAAGAGGCTCACAAGAACGGTTACTTATGGGCAAGGGCAAACTCAGGGGCGATGCGTAGACAACTACAGTCGTTCGAGCAGAAGCCAACAAAGATTGCAGACAAGGCAGCGTTCTTCAATAGGATGAGGAAGATTGCGAAGACATTGGCAAGAGCCTCAAAGTACTTGGCACAGGGCAATTGGTCAAACGCATCTAGGGTCACAAAGGAAATGCTCAAGTTGATGCGAGAGCTGCCAGACGATCTCCATGCACTACAGGCTCTTGATAATCTTATCGTTGCGACAGCCTACGTTGGCGTGAGAAGCCGTCTAATGAGACAAGGGTATTCAGGGGCAGAATTGATTGAGATGGCAGGTACGGAGACTGAGCGTGTTATACGTGTAACTCAGAACTCTTCCTCACCACTTGATGCAACTGTGCTTGATGCCAAGGATGCCGTCCGAGGGTCTGCGTACAGAATGCTGTTCCCATTCTCAAGTGATCCATCGGTTACCGGCAACACTCTGTATAGAGCAACGCGACACGGAACTAAGCGGCAAAAGGTACGAGCTGCTGGTGGATTCACCGCAATGGTTGCTGTCTCTGCTGGGTGGACATTGAGTTTTGAAGCAGTCCGAAGACTAATTGTATCCTGGTTCGATGACGATGAAGACGAAGATTGGATTGAAGAACAAATGAAATACTTTGTCAACGAGGAAAACAAGCAATCGGCAGAACGACGTGCGATGTATCAAGCCGCTGACGAGATAGTGTCTAGGTTTGGGTATCCAGGCATCATCTTTAGTTGGTTACTCTCGATACCAGAGGGCTACGAGCCAGGGCTTCCCCACTTGTGGGCAGACCCAATAGCAGATGCCACGCGATCTACTTTGAAGATATACAACGCAACACAGAGTGAAGAAGAGGACGCAGAAGAGAAGTTGTGGGAAGGCATTTGGGATTTGACTGAACCTGTCAGACTGATGGTTGGCGATCCGACACTCATGCCACAGAAACAGGTAGGGAGAACACAAACACTGATTGACCCATCGTATGAAGATGTCAAGAAAGCAGTCGGACGACTTCGCAAGAAGCGTGACCTAACAGAAGAAGAGGATTATGCATGGGAGCAAATTCGCAAGCATGGCAAGGAGCGTTAGGGTAAAGGGGTATTTTCATGAGCCGAGTCCTAGTGATAGGCGACATTCATGAGCCTGCTACCCATGTGGGGTATAGGCGCTTTGTTCAGGATTTATACGATACATGGTCTTGTAACCATGTAGTATTTATTGGTGACATTATTGATTTCCATTGCATCAGTTTTTGGAAGAAGGACGTAGACGCAGACGGTGTCACGAGAGAGGCAGAGAAGGCGTACAAGGGTGTGCGTAAGTGGTGCAAGGCGTTTCCAAAAGCAGAGGTGATGATTGGCAACCACGATGAACGGGTTTATAGATTGGCTGCATCGGTGAATATCCCTGCTAGGTTTATTACAGGCTACGAGATAGTGTGGAACACGCCAAAGTGGAAGTGGAAGAGAGATACTGAAATTGACGATGTGCATTATTTTCACGGCACGGGGTGCACTGGCATGCAACCGGCACTGAATGCTGCAAAGGGTTCTGGAATGTCCACAGTAATCGGGCACGTACACTCTGTTGCTGGTGTAAAATGGAGTTGTGGACCAAGGCAACGAATCTTCGGAATGGACGTTGGATGTGGCGTAGACATAAGTCACCCAGCAATGAACTATGGTAAAGATGCAAGGAAAAAACCTATATTGGCGGCGGCGGTCGTTATCAACGGCATTCCCTATCACGAGATTATGCCGATGGCACGTGGTGAAAAATACCATAAGTCGAAGTTCAAGAGGAAAAGAAAGGTCACTAGTCATGGACGATAAAGATGTAAACAAGCGACCTAGCCTAGAGGATTGTGTTGGTAACGTCGTGATTGTCAGGTGGATTGACAGTTGTGAACCCACAGATAATTCAGACATCCTATTGCATGAATTGCCAAAGCCTCAAGACATTGAACAGTATGGCGTATTGCTTCGAGTTGAGCCAGACCACATCGTGGTTGCGGGCGCGATGAAAGGTAATCCTGGGCATAAGGAACTGGAAACCGCTTACGACTATGTGATAGCCATCCCTACTGTTGCTGTTCTACATTGGCAGCCACTGACAAGGGACTGATAGTCATCTCTAATCTAGGGTTGTCCTTGTCAATCAATCTCTGCACAGGCTTCAGTGTGATTTGATCATCGTCAACTAGTAAACCACCCATGACCAAGCCGTCTATCGGATACTTTAGTAGTGCTATGAGGTTGTCTGGGTCACGTCGCCTCTTGCACTTGTGATAGTACGTTGCCTGTAACTCAACCTTGTGCCAAGGAATACCCTCTGGTTTGCCATCAATCAAAAGCGCTATTTGCACACCAGCAGCAGTAGCCTTCTTGACAGATTTACTTGCCCTATGCTTGACACGCCAATGACTACGACTGTTCGGCGATAGTGCTGCGGATGGTATCTTAGTTATTATTTTTATGTCAGGATTAACCATACAAATTGCACCAAACTGAGGCACGTAGCCACGGTGACCATGTCTCTATGTCGCCGTCATTCGGCATCTTAATGATGGGCTTGTATTTTTTTACTACGGTGGCGACTGCATTGCGCAAGTCGTTTATGTCGGTGTCTTTCAACTGTTGTGTGTGCTGCCTACGCTCCTCTAATATCTCCTCCCAAGATTGATCACAGAGTCTTCTTTCCTGAACTGAGGATTGCTCCCTTACCCTATCCTCCTTAATGGAGTAGTACGTGTTGATAATCCACGGCAACTTCGGAACGCCTGAAGTGTACTTCTTTATGATTGTCGAGACGGAAGCCTCAATCAAATCCCTATCGAGGTGATTTAGTTCCCTGTGCCAATCTTCTGTCTGTTGCTTGGTGGGGTTGAACTCTGGGTATCTCCCTAGTAATCTTTTCCAAAATTTTCGGTACTCATCGTTATTCATTTGCTATTCCTTACATTGAGTATTTTACTCAGTACATTGAGTATTTTTACTCATTACATTATACTAAATGTCGTATATTGACTATAACTACCTATTCTTGTTCATCTAAATCTTCCCACTAACCTGTCCATAAGTGTAATAAAAGCCCTAGCAGCAGTTGCAGGGACTACTCCGTTTCCAAGGGCGCGCAGTGAATCGATACGTTGATTACGCACCACGTTGCCATCGGCAGACCCATAAGTTGAGCCACCCATAGCGGTGATAACTTCCTCGTCACCGACTGTCCTTGGGGCTTCCCAGAAGTGTTGGGGTTCTCCAGGTCTTGATGGGATCGCTTGATCCCCTCTGTTTGAGCCGGCAAGTCTTGCGGTTTGTTCCTCGTAACACTCCTGCCCTGTGCTCCCTTCCAATCCCTCGCAACAGGTGTCATCCACTTGGCTACATCCTCCCTCAGATTCTTGCACCCGCCCTTCTTCAGCGCCTCTTTCTTTTCTTCGTCTGTTCTTATCTGATTGCCCCTTGTCGCATCCGTTACTTGCGGTGTCGCCCAGTTTGGCAACTGATCCTTCCCCTCCACTAATTCCTGAAGACCTCTTCCGTAACCCTCCGTCGTTCTTCCTGGTTCCTGAACCCTCGGTGTCGGCCACTTCTGCACACTCATCGCGAGGTTGGCACTCCGTCCGCTCCCTTGTATTGTCTTCCCCGCCTTCACGTCCTCCTTGACTCTGGCTCGTCTCTCCTCCATCAGTCTCTTGGACTTCTCCCACGGTACTCCGTCCCCCGCATTCGTTGCGTCTGGTGTCGGCCAGTTCTCCTTCTCCTGAATCATCTCTGGCAGATTCGCTGTCCCAGAAACATATCTCTGGTGAGTCACCTCCGACTTCTTCGTTGCTCCCTTGTAGTCGCTGCTCCTGGGCGTTGGAAATGCCACCGATGAACACTCGTTTTCTTCTGTGCGGATAGAGGCATTCTTCCGCGCTAAATAGACCTGCCTCTGCTCTGTAACCCATTGATTCCAATCTTCCAAGGACATGGTGGAGAACCGATTGTTCAGTTCCTCCGTACTTGGAGGAAATAATCCCTTCGACATTTTCGAGGAAGAGCATTTTAGGTTCACACTCTCTGATAATTCGTTCGATTTCTGGGAACAGGTGTCGAGGATCTTCTGTACCTTTGCGCTGTCCTGCGTGACTGAATGGTTGGCATGGGAATCCTCCAGAGAGGATGTCCACAAGTCCACGAAATGGTCGTGCATCGAAGGTTTTAAGGTTTGTCCAGATAGGAGCCGCATCCAGCCAACCTTCTTGCATCTTTGCAACCAAGTTCGCACAAGGGAAGGCTTCGATCTCCACATAAGCGATGGCTCGCATGCTTGGCAAAACGCTTCTAAGTCCAAGGTCGATGCCTCCGTATCCTGCACAAAGTGAGAGGTGAGTAATTGTTTGGGTAGTATCCACATTACTTTCCTTTCTGTTGTTCTTGTTTCCATTTGTGCCATACAATCAGTCTGTTAATAAAATCTTGCCCTTCTTGAAGTTCCTTGACTTGTTCTGAAAATTGTTCTTCGCAATCTTCATAGTTGTATGAAAGTTCATACAACAGAGAGTGGAGCAAAGAAATCTTTTTTTTTGTTAGTGGTGGTCTACGCATTTCATTTTCCTTTCATTTCTTTGTTCTTGTTTCCATTTGAGCCATCGGTTTAGTTCTGCAAGATAGTCGCATGCACTATCAAAAGCATCAATATCTTTTTTGTACACTTTCTGGTCGCTTTCGGTCATGCACGAAATATCGCATTGTGCCATCGACATACCATAGATAAACCCATCTATTCTTTTTCTTGTTAGTGGTGGTCTACGCATTATTCTCCTCCAACGATTTTGTCTAGTGCGTCTAAAGAACCAGAGATGTCGTGTTCTGGATCTTCCCAGGCTTTACAGTCCTCGTCCCATACCCCACCTTCGACAAGTGTCTTGGGACTCCTGCAAAACTTACCTCTACCTGCTGGAGACTTGTAATACTTCTCGAACATATCGAGCACATGGTCTACGTCCAACTGTTGACGGACAACATGATGCTCCCACTCCCGTAAAAACAACTTCCATCCCTGCTGCCGATGGATGGGTGCAAAGTCAAACGCTTTACGCGCATCCCTCGTACCACGATCCACGACAGGCGCAGAGGTAGGAGGAACAGCGGAGGAATCGGCTGTGAGGTTCTCACCTTCAGGGCGTTCGGGGTCACCCTCCTCCCACCTCTTTTGTGCACCTTTGCGACCCGCCTCCTGTCTTTTAACACGTAGGGTTGATGCCTTAGACTTCTCAACCTCACATCGCTTGTTATATCGCAGGCCGTCACTTGCCAATGGAAATTTGGGCAAGATATACGACTCAAATTTACTTATTCCTTCAGATAGTTTCTCCCATGATTTGAAGTCCGAAGGCAGACCTCCTCTGTCCCACTGAAAGAATAGCATCCGGGTGTAGTGACCAACTGCTTCTGCTGGCCAGCCCCATGTTGCAACTAGGTAATCTGACACGTAGAGTGGCATCCAAGTTGTTACGTCTGAGTTTGTCATAGTTCCTCCTAACAGATAGCCGTCCTACATAGTTCGTCGCAGATAACCCAAATCCTCGACCAGTACAGCATATACATTACGTTGCTCTCCATGTGAGCATTTTGCGTTGTTTTACCGAACACACTTTGATAGCACCCTTCTCGATGAGTCCCCGCTTACAGAGATCACTGAGTCGCCTAGAAGTCTCTGTGCGTTCAACACCACTCGCAATCGACAACTCACATGCCGTAAGTGGCTTGTCGTTGTGTCGAATCGTATGGAGAAGCAAACCAGCATTGCTTGCAGCACGTGGCTCATGCCTCCTTGCAGCCTCTGTACTTGTTACCGGATCGGTTGTGCGAGAAGTGCACCATGCAGATGGGACTCTCCTGTTGTATGTGTCCACCATATTGGTGGCGAAATCTTCAAATAAATCACTCATCACTTTGCTCCTTGTTACGCCTGTTTGCAAGGTTTGTTGACCACTCCGCCACCTCTGACAACTTCCACCTAAGAAGCCCCCCTAGCTTGATTGGCTTAGGGAAGTTCTCAGATTTCATCCAAGTATCGACTGTACGTCTACCCTTTGCTCCAAAGTGGTTCATGATGTCCTTGCGAGTTAGATATACATCTTCGAGTTGACCTTTGAAATCAGAAGGGGATGTCATCTTGGTTGCCTCCTTGTGGTGTCGCAGGATTGTCTTCGCCCTTCTTGCCTAGAAGTTGGATGTTGTCTACGCTCACGACTACCTTTTCGCGGTTGTTGCCCTCTTTGTCTTTCCATCTGTCTATGCGTACAGTCCCAGTGATTGCAACCTGCTTGCCCTTCTCACCATACTGTTGAATGAACTCCCCTCGCTTGCCCCATGCCTCGCAGTAAAACCACGAGACACTGTCTTTCTTGAATCCATTCACGGCTACTGAGAACTTCGCAACACTACTGTCTGGTGTATGCGTAGTCTCGGCAGCCTTTCCCATGCGTCCTATTAAATTTACAGATGCCATATCAGCCATCGTCATTCTCCTTATCTAAATTTCTATTTTGTTGTACGTCAAGAACCATTGCCGCAACTTCTATTGCAGCCAGCCTTGCCGTTTCATCAAGATCCGTTATCACAGATGCCTCAAGTGCTATGTCAGCCAACCTGACAAGCACATTATCTGAGTACTTGGACAATTCGAGGCGAATGGCAGGTACTCCACCAACGACTCGCAAGGTAGCAAGTCTTCTGGAGAAAGCCTCCCATCCACCAAATTCATTGCCATCGTTAGTCTTACGCTTTGGCACTGTACTTATCCACGAGTTGTTCTGCCTTTTCAAACGATATATTCTCTATGCTATCATCCTTCTTCAAGCCTGCCCATTTTACCAACTGTTCTTCAAGTTTATCATTATCAGAGAAGGCAATCTCAGCCTTAATGATTGTGATTTGCTCTTCGGTTGCTGGCTCAAATTCAACTGGCTCATCAGTAGCATCATCTTCAAGCATATCCAATTGGTTGTAGAGGTAAGAACCTAGCCCAAAGTATGCCAAGCACTTCACCAACGCTCGTTTGAGACAGTTGTTCACTTGGCTAGGGTCAGGGTCTTGGATAACTTTGTTACTGTAATTGGTAACCATATAATCCTCTGTATGTGAATATCCACAGACAGTTACGGTGACTCTAACCATCCCACGACCCTGTGGATCGCAGAAACATGGGTATCCATTATCATTCAAATGGTTCTCGAATGTCGTATCTGGATAGTGCTCCATCATGATTGCCCAAGCATCACCCCAAGGTAGGTAGTCAAAGTCTCCCTTCTTTTGGAGATACTCATTCACATTTATCTTTGAAAGCGTTTCCCAAATATCTTTCATTGTGGGTAGTTTCTTCTTTGTTGTTTTCTTGGTAGTCATTCTTGCTCCTTCAATGCCCATGCTGGAAGTGATAGTTCTTGCACTTCGTCAGGGTAATCCTTGAACTCATCGAACATCTTTGCCTCACTCCATGACTTCAGTGCTATATCTACGAGGTCGTCACCTTCGCATATGGCGCGTTGGTCGAATTTGTAAATAGCCACACCATACGGCGCAGAAGTTTCAACCGCGATGATGGTGAATATCCAACCATCTTTGTACGCTTCAATTCCCTTTGAGTGTCCACTTGCAGCTCGTAGGTAGAAGGATGCCTGTAAGTGGTAGAGGAACTTCGCACAAGACCTAGAGAAGCCGTACATTGACGCATCAGCCGTTGTCTTGATGTCAACGACATGTTTACCATTGGTGTCAAGGATGTCTATACGTGCCTTGCATGCGAGTCCTGTCTGCTCATCCTCAAAACCGATAGACACTTCATGTGCGCCAGAATTGACTATTCTGTTCACGGCATCAGATCGTGCTACACGGTGACCAATTTGAATGCAGTCAACTGCCTGCTGTTTGGTAATGATTGTCTTACCCTCAGCACCAGCAGTGAATGCTTTCCACTGCAACTTGCCCTCTTTTGTTCGCTTGTTGATGTCTGGAATAACCACGATCTGACTGTCGAAGAGATTAGGTTCGAGCAGGGCGGTGTGAACAGCCGTGCCCAGTAGCATCGCAGGTGTAGGTTTCATGGGACTCTTGAGATACTCCCTTGCATGGGCAGGGCTTTTCAGCACCTGCTTGAGCAAGGTTTGGTTCACTGCATCTACAGTGAAGTAAGAGTCACCATCCAATAAAGTAGGAAGGTATGGTTTATCCATTGTCAGAGTCCTCTTTGATTAGTGTTGCTTGTCTTATTTCATTCGCCAAGGAGAAACAACGAACCTGATCAACTCGACTCAATTCACTAAGTGCACAAGAGAGTTTCAAGATTAGCATATGCGTATCAAGTTCTGGTGTGTCACCATTCATGAGTTGTTCAAATGACATTGGCATCTCAATCGCAATTGCTTCAACAGTTCCATTGTCAGTTGTATGAACCTTCTTGTTCCTATTCTTGTTTGTTCGTTTGCGAGTTCGTGCTGCCTCTGCGTGGGCTGCTTGCAACCTGGAGAGTTGCGTACTGGTCACTTGAGAGAGTTTTGGTAGCCTTTTCCTCATTGGTAGGCATGTTCCTCGAAGCCACGTTGAGGCAGTTGGTTGCGATACATCCATTGCCTTTGCCAACCTTGTGCATGTCCATCCCTTTGATTTCAGAATGTGCGAGATGGGTGGCGTTACCGTTTTAGAACCGTTCTTATCCGTTTTCATGATTCAAACTCCTATATTCATGAATTGTGAGCCCTATTGCCAGTGCAAGAAACACTCCTGCTAGCAAGAACTCGTGAAGTAGGGTGAACCCTACAGTTAGTAACAATGATAAAGAGATGGGCTTCCAATTGCTCACCTTCTTTTCTTTCTTAAAAAGGGCGTGTGGCTCATGGGCAGCCACCTCACCCTGGGTATGTATGTCCCGGATATCACGATGGAACTTATTGATATGCCTGTTCACTTCTTGCCTCGCTTCTTGAACTGTGCTTTTAGACTAACAGTTTTGGTAGAGCGTCGCTTGCGTGAGCATCTGTAAGGCACTGCCGCGGATACGCCTGCTGTAGGTTTTGTTACGTAGGTAGTGTTTCGTTTACTCATTGTGTCCGTCCAGTTTCGTATGCCCTTGGGTGCTTTGCCTTGAACCCTGCCACTGCCATTGAGAATCGTCCGTTGTCAAACTTGTGATCCTGAATCTCGTTCTTATGCTTCATGCAAAGTGGTGCACCAAGGTAATCAACCTCTACAACTTTTGTGCAACCGTTGGTTTCGCAAATGTCTTTTGTGATTTTCATGTTTCCTCCTGTTTGAATAAAGATCACTAATATACTTATCGGTAATCGTAACAGAAATCATGAGCAAATTGGTGGTTGTTTGTGGTTTTTTTTGGATGTTTATGGTTTTATGTGGCTAAATGACATAATCTCAATAGTTTACGATTTCAATAAATACAACAATTATTCCGATATAATCGTTATTGTTATTCATATGAAGCAAGTTATACATGTAAATCAGCACATCATAAAGCGTAATGCAAAGACAGGTGAACGAGTGCCACCACTTACTTGTAAGACTTACAAGAGTAACTCAAAGTGTTCGCAAATCATAATCAATAATCATACAAAGGTGATTTACAGTCCAGACAATCCACTTCCTTGTGGCGCAAAAGTATGGATAGAAACAACTGAGGAGGTAGTTTGTATTCAGAATTAGATCATATCGTTAGGAAAAAAGTGGAAAAAAAGCGCTCTTATTGTATTTGTGATTGTGAAGGTAATTGTATTGGTATAGGTGATGGTGATGGTGATGGTGGAGGCTATACTTTTGCTACACCGTTTGCTAATGGCAAACGCATGGCTTTGCCATAACAATACGCTCTTAAAGGTACAGGAATGAAGATATGACAAATGTAGACAAAGCGGTCGCACAACAGGCGTATTTGAGGAATTTGCCGATGAATGGCAAAGTCAGGGCAGCAAGCATGGCAAACGTATCCATGTCCGCCGTGAACAACTGGAGGCAGATGGAAGGATTCAAGCTAGACGAACAGCATGCAGTAGCCGAGAGGGTAGATCGCATTGAGGTCGCACTCGAAAATATCGCTCTTGGATTAGAGGATGGTTCAGCAGTTCAAGTGAATGCTGCAAGGCTTGTGCTCGCAGCCAATAGGAAAGAGTATCAATCACAATCACATACCCAGATCACCGGACCCGGAGGCGGACCACTACAGATAGCCAGCGTCGATGAACAACTGGTGCAGGAAGCTGTAAGACAACTTGAGGCGAGGATGCTGGCACTACCTGCAGCGGTTGATGAAGAAACAACTACTACATAGCGATACAACACTTGAGTTCACGCTCGAATTGAGAGAGATGACAGCCGGCACTCCAGAGGAGCAGGCTGTTGTTCGCGCAGTCGCCGAGTCAAGTGCATCCGCATTCCTGATGGCAGGTGGCTGGACTAAGGTCATCAAGGAAGTCGCTGAAGATGGCTTGGAACGACCATCAGAGGTAACGACTCAACCATTCATACCGTGGCCAAGCCAGCGTACAGTCATCGACCAAGTTGTAGACCACATACGCAACGGTGAAGACATCGTCTGGGCGAAGAGCCGGGAGATGGGAGCATCATGGTTACTACTATCCATATCACTATGGGGCTGGCTCTACCACGGCTGGTCAGTGCTCATCTGCTCACGTACAGAAGACCTAGTAGACAGGGCTGGTGACCTTGACTCACTGTTCCCTCGAATCGACTCGATGGTTGAACGCTTGCCATCGTGTCTGCTGCCATGCGAACGTGAACTCATCATGCCAGGAGGGAAGAACCGTAGACACATGGTGCTCACACATCCTGATGGTCATTCAATCGTAGGGCAGGCTACTACTGAACACATCGGTCGTGGTGGTAGGCGTACTGTAGTCATCTTCGATGAGGCAGCAGCACAGGATAAACTCGAAGCAGCTTGGCGATCAGCAGCAGATACAACACCATGTCGAATAGCCGTAAGTACACACCTGACAGGTAGTTACTTCACTCGTACACTGTGGCCGCTCGCTGAGTCAGTGGGTCAACCAACGCCAATACTAACAACCTATGAGGGGCATCCAGCCAAGTCACATGGTGGGGAGTGGCGTATGGATAGTGATGGCACAGTCACTGGTGAGCCTGGTCGCAAGTACTATTGGTCACCTTGGTTCGAGAATCAACTCAAAAGACGTGACTTGGTGGATATCAGAGAGAATGTGCTGGCATTGCCATCTACAGCCGGCAAGGGGTTCTTCTCACTAGCACACATCGTGAGGTGCAGGCGTGAGGTGTATGAGCCTAGACGTTGTGAAGTGGTGGATGATGTACTGATAGACTCACCATCAGGTCGGTGGCGTATCTTCAGAGAACCAACGATGGCAAGCAAGTTAGTAGTGGCAGCAGACCCAGCTTATGGCACAGGCAGACACAACTCTGCCGCTGTCATGATGGATGTAGAACGTCGAGAGGTAGTCGCAACATACGTTGACCCTCACTGCTCACCATATGATCTAGCGAAGGAACTTGTGCAAGCCGGCAGAACATGGGCAAGAGGTCGGTCTGAGATGCTCATTGGTTGGGAGGTCAATGGTCCTGGTGCTGCAATGCATCACGACCTAGAGCGTTTGAGATACCCAGGCATATACCGAGAGAAGCGTGGCAAGCCTGGATGGACATCGAGCCGGCAGGCAAAGAGAACACTGTTCGGTGACTTGGCAAGGGCAATCGCAGATGACACACTCATTATCCCAGATGGCGAGATACTAGACGAGATGGAGACAACGGTCGTGTACGACAATGGCGGGATAGGACCAGCGAGACTAGAGATAGATAAATCGTCTGGTGCAATTGAAGCACATGGTGACCGTGTTGTTGCAATGGCATTGGCTATGCGTATGGCTGAAACAGCCTGCGGTGAGGCAGATCGTGTAGAGCCAGAGACAGGATTGCCAGACTTCTCTGCAAAGACACTAATGAAAATGGATGAAATAATGCCAGAAAACAAGTTGACAGGTTAATGTAAACATGGGTAACCTACCGATATGGTATAAATAGGAGAGGTATATGGCACAACAAGTAGAACGAGTAAAGCCAAAAAACGTAGTAACAGGTCAACTTAATCTTTCTGGATCAGCCGAGGTTATTGGCTCTTCTTTCGACTTGGTCGCATCTGAGATGACTGTCAAGGCGAAGGTGTCCAATGCAGACCCTGTCTACATCGGTAGTCATGTAGATGTGGGTGGCACAACAGTAACAACTGGAAATGGGTTTGAGTTAAGAGCAGGACAGCAAATAACGGTGACTATTGGGTCACCAGATGAACTTTACGTCATAGGAACAGCGGATGACGATGTCTCATGGATAGCATCATAAGGGGGCACACATGCCAAAGGTAGGAAAGAAGAAGTTCGCATACACTGCCAAAGGGAAGAAGGCTGCAAAGAAGTACGCCAAGAAGACTGGCAAGAAGGTTAAGAAAAAATACTGATGAACCTAGCAGTTGTCAATCAGAACAACTCAGCATCTGTGGTGTTGCCGCCTGCGATGGACGACATGTTCGTGTGGTATGACACCTCAGAGTCGCTGACATCATCTAAAAACATAACGACGATGTACGATAAGACTGACGGAGGAGTGACTTTGGAGAACGACGCTGGCGTTGTAGACCCAGACTTCGCTGCTATGTCTGGGGCATTTAACGGTCACAGGGTGATGCACTTCGATCAAGCCGGGAGTGCTGAAAAGTTCTTTGACTCTGTAGTGGACTGGTCGCCAGTAACAGGGGGAACCGGTTCACTAGTAACTAACCCAGAGTACTCGATAGCGTTAGTTGTATCGGAGGATTCGGCAGCGTCAGGATCAGAAGTGTTGTTCAAAGCTGAAGGAAATGATGGGGCTACTTTCGTCATCAAAAGATTTAACCCCAACGTAGTAGCACAAATAGATAACTTCGATGATCCGCGTCGAAATACCGCGAACGACGATATGGTGGAGACTTTTACAGAGGGTGACACAGACACAGTTATAACAACCGTACAGGATATGACAATTACACAAGACGTAAGAATGTTCTACAACGGAGCCATTGGTGTCACTTTTTCTGTACCGTATGGAGTGCAAGACCTTGATGGGATAACGCTCGGCAAGAATTGGCACGGTGGCATCGGTGAAGTTATTATTTGGAAAAAGCAACTGACAACTGCTGAGGTGACAGAGGCACATAACTACTTATCAGATAAGTGGGGTGGCGGTTCATGATAAAACTTGATGAGAAAAAACTAAAAGAAGAACTAAAGACCGCAAGGCAATGGCGTAACCAGCACCTTGAATCATGGAAGGAGATGGTGGACAGGTTCTCTGGACCTGCCTATCTGGAAAGTGGGGGCATGGACAAAGCGTCCAATGACCCAGAGAACTTCGCGTATTCAATGGTTGGTCTGATCCTCCCCAAGTTGGTGTACGATGCACCAAGGGTAGAGATTGAAGCAGACGACCCAATAGCAGATGGATTCACGGCCGAGACACTCGAAGCAGCGATGAATCGGTGGACAATACGTTCCAGCCTGCGACAAACATTACAGCGAATAGGCACGGACATGTTGTTCTCATGGGGTATTGCGATGGTGACTCGTGAGCCAGAAGGTTCAATGAGACGCATCGACCCACACCATATGGGTACGACTCCACGTGTATACCGTATCAGCCCAGAACATTTTATCATGGACCCGGCAGCAGACTCCTTCGAGGACTCACGATTCCTTGGACATTCATACGCAATGGACTTGGATGACCTAAAAGAACGAGCGAAAGAAGACGATGACTACGACATGGAAGTGATCGAAGAACTAACAGCCGGAACAGGCAACGATGACTTTAGGTTCAAGTACGGAGAACGACGAGAGATAACTGACCGTGAAGAGGTTCTTATCACAGAGTTGTGGGTCCCGGAACTTGAAGCAGAAGACCATCCTAAAGATGGCAAACACAACGGTACGATTTACGTACTAGCAGAAGGTGCGGAGGGAGAGGTGTCAGTCATCTCAAAACCCAAGCCCTACTACGGACCACCAACTGGTCCATACACAATGTTCGGAGTTTATACAGTTCCTGGTGATCAGCATCCACTTGGACCGCTGACGGCGGCAGATGGTCTAATACGCGAGTTGAATCATCACTTGAAAAGCATGGGAAGTTCTGCCGCAGCGTATCGCCGTCTCGTTGGTGTTGATGCCAGGGCTGCCAAACTAGCACAGGACATAGCGAACAAGCCAGACTTGTTTGTCGTGCCTATCGAGAACTTAGACAAAGACCGTGTTGTGCATATGGAGTTTGGCGGTGTAACACCACAACAAATCACATATGCTGAGATGACACAGAACAGACTTGACCGTCTGACCGGGATATCCGAGGTCATGCGTGGCAACATCCACGGTGACACGACAGCGACAGAAGTAACAACAGCCGCATCATCAGCCGGCATTCGAGTAGCATGGATGCAACAACAGTTTGCAGAGGCTGCATCCAAGGTGCTATGGACAGTGGGCTGGTATCTGTGGCACGATGACCAGATTGAAATGCCTCTTGGCAACGAGGGCTTGAAGATAGCGGGTGGAAGAACATTGAAATGGAAGGGTGGCAGGGAAGACAATTACGCTGCCATGTCCATCAAGGTGCAGGCTCACTCTATGCAACGAGTGGACGAGGCATTACAACAGAAACGTAGCGTTGAACTCTTGCAGTTGGTCATGCAGGTGGGTCAGATGATTCCCGCGATGCCGTTCATTGACTGGAACAAACTCATTGACAACATCGGTGACACATTGAACATGCCTGACCTTGGCAAGATTATAAACGCTAGAGGGGCTGCGCCCCCACAGGCTGCGCCCCCACAGGCTGCCGGACCAGTAGATGGTATGCCGCCTGGGTCAACCGGGGTCAGCCCAGCGACATCAGTAGGAGACTTGATTTCTTCAGCCACACGTGGCGTAGGAGCAGGTAGACCTGGAGGCAGGGTAATAAAGTGATATACGACTTCGTCAATGATATAACAGGTAAAACCGTAGAGTTACATTACTCTATGGCTAATGTGCCATCTATTGGCGAGGTTATTGAGCATGAAGGGGAAAAGTTACGTCGAATATCGTGTTGTCAGATAGATGCAGGCATGGCTGCAAAGGTACACGGATATCCATACGTGTCCAGCGCCCTGCCAAGAAATCTGGAAGGTTGTGGTACTAATGGGCAAGGAAAGCCGATAGTAACCTCAAGGAATCACGAACGCGAACTAAGAAGCCGTCATGGATACTCAAGGGACTGAATATGAAAGACGAACAGGCAGCCACCGAATCAACTACAAACTCCGCCGCAGTAGATAGTGGTGAGGGGGCGGAAACTAATCCAGCCGTCTCCGTGCCTAATTCGGCTGAAACTGAGGATTCCATACTTGACAAAATCCTTGAAGATGATAATAATGAACAAACTAGGACACCTGAACCTATACTCACAGAGGCGACTACGGAAGAGGAAGTCGTGGATGATGAGCAGGAAGGGTTGCTCCGAGCCTTGCGACGTGATGGCGTTCCACAGTCCATCATAGACCAGGTGTCTAAAGATCCGGATATGTTGGATCAATGGGCAAACACAGCCTTGAAGCGTCAATCACACGTGGACGGGTATACAGAGAAGATGAAGGAGTTGGAAGACCAACTCGTTAGTCAGGGTGAACAGACACCCGAAGATAAGAAAGTATCTGAACAAACAGGTGCAGAAGAGTCTGAGGTGAGCAACAACTCACTGGACGCACTTACCGACGAAATCGGTGAGGAAGCGGTTGTACCGATTCGAGACATGCAACTTCAACTAACAGAGATGAAGCAGCAACTGGATGAAGCAAACCGTCGCGTGGCAGAGTCTGAGGTACGGGCACAAATTGAAAGTGCAAGTAACTCCGTGTTAGGACAATGGGACATCACTGACGAGAAGAAGGACGCAGTGATTAACAGGATGTCTGAACTAGGAAAGACGAAGCCGGGAACTTTTGAAAGCATTGAGGCTTTGATGCATCAAGCTGCAACAGAGGTACTAGGACAGCCAAAGGCGAAGACTCGCAAATCGGCAACACCTAGTCCACCGTCACGAGTCGCTCGACTTGAAAGACCCACTGATGTGGATTCAAGAGAAGATGCGGCACTGGAAGTATTGCTTTCAGGTGGATCTGTTGAACAGGCAAAACAAGCCGCTATGCATAAAACTTAGTTTATTGAAAGGGGTACAGCATGGCTGGCACACCTGCGGATAAATTCCGCGATTTCATGGAAGCTACTGGACCAGCATACCTAACAGGTCCAGACACGATCATCAATGAGGCTGTTGAAAAACGGTATCTTTGGGGTGATCTTGTAAAAGGGAAGGAGCGCGCTATTCAAGGTGGTACTGATGTACGAGAAACCTTGATGACAAGTGACGGTGCGACCTTCCAGTACTATCAACCGAACGAGACATTTACTTGGTCTAACCCTCAAGTGCTTGACACAGTGACCGCTGATTGGCGATTTGCTGTAGATCACTTGGCATGGACTGATCACGAAGTCGAATTGAATGCTGGCGATGGTCTGACTAAAGACGCATTGAAAGTTGCTTACAAGCGCCTGAAACGTGCTAAAGAGCAACGCATGGTTACATCGTTAACCAATGGCCTTGAGGCATCACTATGGACTTCACCTTGGAACGCTACAGCAGATATGGAATCTGCATCTGGCAAAGTTCCATTCTCGATTCCTTGCTTCATTACTGAAAACGGATTCTCCGTAGACAGTGAGTGGCGTGGTAAGCAAATTGACGCTGCTTGGTCAACTATCGCTGGTATTGATCCAGACGAAGAAGGCAAGTGGTCAAATCAAATTACTTTCTACAGTCGAGACTTGGCAGCGAATGCGACATCAGAATCGCAGTCATATGTAGAGTATCACAACAGTGAGGCATCAACTACACACAACGTGTATGGCTTGATCACAGCGTTTGATGAAATGTTCTTGAAATTGGACTACCGTCCACCTTCAACGAATGCAGAATACTTTGAGAACGCATCAATGAACCAGCAAAAGATTGTTTGTTCACGACGTGGTATCAACGAGTATAAGCGAGCGTTGCGAGACTCAAATGACCGCCTTGTATCATCTCAAGACGCTGCGTACAGTTCGCCTGCATACAGTGGTATTCCACTAACATATGCATCGCAACTAGATTCAGCAGAGTTGTACAACAAGGACGACAATGTTGGGTCTTGGGATCACGATGACTCATTGACAGGTCGTCAAGAGGCGGCTGAGATTGCCATCAACACAACTGCTGGTGGTTCAGAATTTGCTGATGATACCATCGACAAAGGTGCTCGATACTACTGGATCAATGGTGCTTACTTAACACCATTCGTTCACTCACGACGTTACATGGTTAAGCACGATGTCATGCGACATCCAAATCAACCATTCACTAACATTCAACCCACGGACACGTGGTGGAATCTCCTTGCTAGTTCGCGTCTGCGACACGGCATCGTTTCTCCTCGACGTACATCCGGCTAATTTGAAGGAAGGATATTACTATGAAACTTTCAAGTATTGCAGGAACACAGGGAATTGGGTTTGCCCAAGAGACATTTGTTGGCAAAGCTTCTGAAGACATTGCAAAGGGCGATCTCGTTCAATGTTTGCTCACAGCTCTAGAACCTGATGATGACATAAGCATTTCGATTGCTTCTGTTTTCACACATGGTATCTACGGAATTGCTCTCGAAGCGATTACAAACGGCAAGCGAGGATTATGTTGTCTGAGTGGCAAGGTAGAAGCAAAGGCTGGTGCTACAGAGGCGACCCTTGGTAAGCAACTAATGGGAGAAGCTGGTGGCGGTCTAGTCCAACTCACAGGTAACGACGTTGCCTGTGTAGGTCTAGCGGTCGATGCGGGAACAGATGGGTCACTACACACAGTGATTTTTGATGGTTTCCAACTGGACAACCACGGCACTACATAATTGAACCCTAACGGTTCTGAACGGGGGACTCTCTTTGGAGAGTCTCCTACTCTAAACCGCTAAGGAACAATTATGACACTGACGTTAGGACAACTTAGAAGTCACGTTCAACTTGCAGTTGGTGGTGATCCATCGACTGCACCCGGCATGACTGTGCCCGAACGCACAGCGCAACTCATAAACAACGCAGGCGAGCATCTTATGTCACGCAACTGGCGATGGCGAGAGCGTACGTCTACCGTGGTGGCAAGTACGGCTAGCCAGGACTACCTAGCACTGCCGGCTGACTGTGGGGAGATACTGACAATCGAACCAAAGAACTCATGGTCTGCATCACTTCAGTTCGTTGATCCGGCAACATTTGAGAAAATCTCGACAGAGGGTATTGAGCCTGAGTTGAGTTACATTGTGACATTGGTGTTCTATAACTTAAACGATGTAGCAACTCCAAGGCTAGACATATACCCAACACCTTCGAGTACTGATGCTACGGCATTCAACATTCGTTACAGGTCACAGTGGGTGTCACTGAACAATGCCAGCAACGTAGACGGAACAGATGATGAAGTTAATCTGGGTGTGTCTCACACTGCGATACCACAGTATGTCGAGGCTTTGTTACTTGAGTACATCCGTGCCTTTTCGGAAGGCGGGGAAGACGGAACTACCCAGCAACGTCTGGCACTGGTAGACAGTGGCATCTTGCTTGACCAGGCACTCCGTAAAGATGGAACATTCCAACCAGATTATGGTTCATTGCCAGCGGCAGGATTCAGGGGGTTGGGTCAGTCGTACGCAGCAGGCACGGTGTCTGCCCCAGCGGCAAGCACAATAGTATGGATGGGCACATGGACCGCATCTACAACATATGCCGTGAATGACCTTGTCCATTGGGGCGTGGCACAGGAAGGTGATGGCAGTTCACGGATATGCATAAAGGCGGCTTCTGGTAATTCTGAGAGCCCCGATTACGCTGATTTTTGGGATCTATTCTCCATATAGGAATAACACATGGCTACACAGATACAACTTCGACAAGACACGCAAGCAGCTTGGGACAGCGCAACCGTTACGCCAGCACAGGGTGAGGTGTGCCTTGTGTATGACACTTCAGACACAGACAAGTTGATTGGTTTGAAGATTGGTGACGGAACAACAGAATGGGAATTAATCCCGTTTCATGTCCCAGTGTTAAGCGGTATACCCAACATATTAGAAGAGGACACTTCGACAGCCAATCAGCCTATAGGTGGAACAGGTAGTGCAAACGATGTCACTACGTTCTTGCTAAAAGGGCTGAGTGGACAGGATGCAGCAGTGTTTGGAATTGAAGAAGCAGGCGCTGGTACAGACCTTGTCCTCTCGATAGACAAAACGGGCGACATTACAGCATCCGCTGGCGTTAATGTCAGTGGTGGTTACGATGCGACGAACGATGCGTATGGGATAACAATAGACACGAACGGGAATGTCCAAACCAACACTGGTATTGAGTCAGGCGATTACGATGCAGACTGCACCACGGGTGGCGTGTTGTTGTCCACGGATGTACCTGTATCACCTGATGGCACAGAGCCTAAGTATGGCAAGTTGTCTATCAGTGCCATGAGCACCACAGACGACACAGACAATGTTATCGAGGTCAGAAACAACGACGAAGAGGTGTTTGTTGTTGATGCGGATGGTGACATCGACAAGGTGAAGAACATTGACTCGACAGGTGCAATCACGACGACTGGTTTGGTGACATGTGCGGGTATAACCAACAGCGACGCGGTCATCGACGCGGGTACACAAAAGGTGACAAATGTGACTGACCCGACTGCGGGGAGTCAAGAAGCCGCCACCGCCAATTATGTGGAAACTGTAGTAAGCCAGAATGGGTGGGAATTACTAGGACATCAGAGCCTTGATGGTGTAGCTTTCGGAACTGTCTACCTAGCAATCGACGACGCGGGGTCTAGAGAAGATTTTGCAGATGTTTATAGTGGATTCAGGATGGTGTTTTCAAATACGAACGCTCGAGCCCATCCCTACTCTGGGTTCTCTATAAGTTTTAATTGTGTGCGAGGCGGGGCTGCAACTGTAGTACACACCAGCAGCTTACAAAGGGCTGACTTGACTGACTCTGAAACGGACCTTCTTGTAGAAATAGATTGCACTCAAAACCACGCAGATGGCGTATATTTGATTAAAGTTCTCGAAAAAAGGTACGGTTTAGCTATCACATCTTCAATCGACGACTTAGCAAAAAACGGAACTTTCATAAAAAACTTCTCTTTTACAGGACCGGGTAGTGTGAGTCAAGCTGTTGGTGGCGAAGTCACACTATACGGGTTAAGACACGCTACATCATAATGCCAACTGTAACACTACCCATCCCGATTAACGGTTACTCCGACAGTCTGAATCATCAGCACGGAGCAGATGGGTTTGTCACATCCGCGATGAATGTCGTGCCATCCGATAATTGGGAACACCGTAGACGTATAGGTACACGGCAAGGTTTCCAAGCAATTGCAGATATGGGTGTAGGAAATGATGAGAACATACAGTTACTGTTGACATATGAAGTGTACAGAGACACACAGATGGTACAGGAGGTGCTCATCGTCTCTGGCGGGAACATGTACTATGTTGACGGTAGTGGCGACACAAACGCGATCGCGTATGCATCGGACACCGCGGGTGAGGCGACTGTGACATTTAACGGTTTGCCTGTCATAGATGAAACGATTAAACTGACATCAGACACAGGCACAGAGAAGACGTACACCGTAAAACTAGAGGAAGACTTGGCAAACAACCAGTTTTCGTATGCAGATGCAGAGGCGACGACAACAATAAATTTTGTTGACAGTACAGTGGCTGAGGACGAAACAATAACAATCGTTTCAGCAGATGGAACTTCGATTGTATACACCGCGAAAGCTTTAGAAAACACAAACGCGAACGAGTTCGACCAGAGTGACTCAGACGTAGCAACGGCTACCTCGCTGTATAACTGCCTTGTGGACCAAGATAACTCGCCTCTTCACTATGGCAAGATAACAGTGGAAGATGATACAGCAGGAGTATTGACACTGACGCAGGATGTAAATGGTACTACGGGGAACACGACAGTCACATCGACACTTACAGGCGTGACAACCCCAGACTTTACTGGTGGTACTGATACCAAGACAGCGGCATCTGCTTCTCTCAAAGACTGCATCGAACACACATCTGGACACAACGGAGAGATAACAGTGGCAGACGCAACTGGTGTGTTGACACTGACACAGGAGAACAACGGCTCTGTTGGGAACACTGCGGTAACTTCAACACTCACAAATGTTGTAAAGACTAACTTTCTTGGCGGAGGCTCGGTGAGTGCGGCACAACAAATTACAGATTACGACACCGTACGTGGCATCCAATTCGGAACGAATGTCTACCTGGTCAACGGGAAGTATTATCTGAAGATAGACATGGCAGCGTCAACCCCTGTGTGCGAAGAGTGGGCAGAGGTAAGTGACACAGTGCCGTTTGCCGGGTTACCAGAGGACACGACCACCAATGACAAATGTACGCTCATAACACGCTTTGGAGGCAGAGTTGTACTGTCGGGTCTAGCAACAAGTAGGAACAACTGGTTCATGTCTCGTATAGGTGATGCCGACGATTGGTCATATTTGGCGAATCAGTCCGCAGGCCCACAGGCAGGAGACGCATCTACGGACTTTGGCTTGCTTGGTGAACCTATTGTTGCCATGTTTCCATTTGGTGAATCTGGTTTAATGATGGCGAGCCGCAACACGTTGACATACCTAACCGCAGACCCTGTGGTAAGTGGTGCACAGTTTATCAAGATGAGTAACGGCGTTGGAGTGATGGGTGCAGACGCATGGTGTCAAGGTGCTGAGAAGTCTTGCTACATTGCAGGTGCAGATGGCGTGTATATGATCCAGCCAAACCAATTCAACATACAACGTGGACAAAGTATGACAACCGGTAGGCTTGACGGGTTCTTCTCCTCCGTCAACCCTTCAGAAATTGATCTAAGGCTTGCGTTTGACCCAGCGAGGCAAACAGTGTTCATGTTTGTAAATAGACCAAATGACCCAACTGGAATGGTTCACTATCAACACCATATCCCAACACAGTCATGGTGGACATTTACATTGACAGACAGTCGTATGGACATACTCAAATCTTATTGCCTATATCAACCAACAACTGGGGAACGCGCGGGTCTGTGGTTTGGGATGAAGTCCGGTCGTATCGCGGTACAGTCAGCAACAGGCGTGGTGTCTACAGACGGGGACGCACACAGCGATCCGTTGCGAACACTCGGAGACAACTCCCCAGATGCGAACTCTACCGTGTTCACGAGCAGGCTTGCCTGGTCACCGATCAACGCAGGGCTTCCTAATGAAAGACTTTTAATGACCGAGCTGGACGTGTTGCTAGACAACCATGATTTTCCAGCACCCGCAGGGGTGACAGTTTCTGGACCTACGCTATCACTGTACGGTGCGGACATGGCACAAACCTTGTCTGGATTAAGCGGTGACATACTTGTAACAGAGACAAGAAGTACGATTGATGGAGGAACATCTGCTGCGACATCTGATTTAATAGATGGGGGCACAGCAGTAACACTTGGATCTATTGGATACTCGTTGCGTGGAACAACATCCTTGTCGGTAGTCGATACAGATATTGATAATCTAGATGGAAAGACTCTTGTCCTGCAAGACTTGGTGGATGGAGCGGCGGGCAACATAGTGACGTTGCAGTTTGACAAGACTATAGGTGTTGCATCTACTAGCGCGACGAAAGTGGGCATAGCAGATGTGAATGGTAGTGCACTTGGGATACTCCGTTCAATCAAGGCAGGCATAGATATAAACCAATCAGAAGGTCTATTGCTAATAACAGCAGAAGACCCAGATCTGAGTTCTGACACGGTCCTGCTTCGATACGATGGTGATGGGGAGGCTACAACCACACCTTCAGGAACATCCATATCAACGTATATAAGTTGCCCGGTATTCTCTGGTGCAGAAAACAACGAGTTCATCAAGGGCGGGCGCGCGAGTAGCGTCAGTGGTACATACACATTGTCAGATGTTGCTGCAACAGAGTCAAGGAGACAGTGGAATTTTGGCGGTACATACACAGTAAGACGTGGTGGAACTGCTGCAGGTGGCGGAGACCCGCCGCAATACGATAATTATTGGGGTGTTTATGAACAGGGTGCTACAGTACCTGAATACATAGCATCTTCAATTACAGACACCGTTCCGGAGTCAGCAATGGCTAGTGTAGAAATAGAGCCAGCAGGCTTTACAGAAAGCACAAGCGTGGTAGACACACAACAGGACAATACACAAAAGAGGCTATTGCAAAGTTGGTCGCTACTGGCTGGCCGTAACAATCGGTTCAGGGTACGCAAACGAGAGAGTGACTTTCAAATACAAATATCGGCATCTGGAACAACTTGGGTGTTGGAAGACATCGCAGCAAGCATAGAGCAGGGCGGTCCATACCGTTCCGTAATAGCATCGTGAGGATAACTATGAAACGATTTATACACATCATTAGAAAAGTAGCACCAGTTGTAGGCTTTGCGCTACTCTTTGTTGCAATAAAAAGTCTGTTTGACGGCGACGACACGTTAATGCAGTATGCCATCTTTGGTGCTATTGGAGGGTTTTTTGGGGGAGATGAAATAGGCGACGAGATTGCTGCGCAACAACAATATGTCATGGGGCCATGGAATCAGGCATGGGACGATTTGTTTGGTGAAGGTGGCATGCAAGAGCAGGCCATCGGTGATTACCAATCTCAGTTCCAAGGGTTGATAGATTTCTTTGATACGGGCGCGATGCAGATGAAAGAGGAGATGGCCCGCTATCAAGCAGAGGAGATGGAGTATTTGGGCGTGGGTAAACAAGCGTCACTACAACGGGTAGGGCAACAGTTCGAGCAAATGCGTGGGGAGACGACGGCACAAAACATCATGCAGGGTCTATCTAATACCAGTTGGGGTCAACAGTCTATGGGTGCTTTAGGAGAGCAACAAGGGCTGGCTGAGGCGGGAATTGAGACAGGATATGCTCAGGCATTTGCTGAAACAACGAATCGCCAAGCCATGCAAATGGCACAGTTGGATCAGTGGCGTATAGGCGGTGGCTCGGACTATAGAGCTGCCTACGCAGGAGGGCTGGCACAATTAAGAGGAAATTGGGCAAACCGTAGGGTGGACGTGGAACAGATTGGTGCAGGATTGCGTGGCGGTTGGGCAGAGAGAAACATAGAGCATACAGAAAGAAATGTAGGTGTAGGCATGGGCTTCGTTGGTAATCTACTGGGTAACTTCGGATTCTAATATGACACCAAACAAACAATCAGAATCATGGGAAAAGGATGCGAACCTCGTACTCCACAGGTTAAATACAATAGATGATGAACTCAAGAACATCGACAGTAGGTTGCGACATATTGAAAAAAGTGTATGGGTTTTACAGGCAAAAGCAGCAATCATCGGTGGGATTGCTGGTATGGTGACAGGAATATTAAGCCTATTCATCAGGGGGGGAGTGGGATGACAAGATTGCTCTTTCTCTTTTTGGTTCTAATGGCGGGTGGATGCTCGTCGGTAGAACGTATAGGTGCAGATACTCAGGGGATACGTGAGTCTGCTACCTTGACAATAGATCACCTCGAAGTTATCAAAGAAACAGATGACTTCGGGGTGGTCGAGGTCGAAGCCGATGTAGCCATCGCATACCAGGAAGATATACTTGATTACACAGACGACATATTCCTGACGTTACCGAATGTGCGTGACGCTACTCCATGGTGGGCAAACCTAATCAACCGAGTGGTTGTTGCTGCCTCCATACTTGGTGTCGTGTTTCTAATCTGGCATCTAGGGATAGGACACTTGATAAAGAGAATTTTCTGGGCTATTGGATGGTTCATCCCCTCTGGCGCGATGCGTTCAGCAGAGATGGATTTGAAGATAGAGAATGAAAAAGTTACACCGTCTGAGGCAACTGCTGCCCGCCGAAGCGGTGACCCAGCGTATGAGGCAGCGAGAACTAAGTTAAAGAAACGGAGTTATTGACATGTTGGTATTAGCAAGTTTAAGTGGTTTTTTCGGTACTATATGGTGGACAGCCTTGATAGCGGCGGTTTCATTTGCGGCGGGCGTTGCAATGAGTTCCTACATCAAGTCATTCTTGAATAGAGGTTAATTATGGGTTGGGCTGATATAGCAGGCGCTGTCGGAAGCGCCGCGAAAACGACATTGTTGACTGCTCCTGAGACACCAGACGCTCAGAAGGCGTTGTTCTTAGGCGAAGAGGAAGCGAACAGAAAGCGTGAAAATGAAATAGCGAAAGAACAACGTGCTGCAGAAGCGGCACAGAAGAAGATTGAAGATCGAACAGCGAAAAATGATCTCGAAGTGCGAAATAAGTTGAGTCAAATGATAGTTAATCCTGGTGAGATAAAAATTACAACACCTACTGGAGTGGCAGAATTAGAGTATTGGGCAGCAGGAAATAGACCAGGGCGGTTTGGTTTTGGGGGTCAACCTACGCAGCAGGCCCCGCCACAACGGATGGGCTTTTAGGCAATGGAGTTAGAATTATGATTAACAACCAAATGAACAATATCTCAAACGGGGTTCAGGGTAACGACGTGGATGAAACTGAAGAGGTGGTAGACGAGGGTGCTGAGTCTCCTCAACCTAGTAAAGAGACTGCGATTGTACCTAAGTCATGGACAGTAGATCCAGTACTCGCAGGTCGTGTAGATGTCATGCGTTCCAATCCAAGAACTGCGGCTGAAACGATTGCTGCTATCAAAACAGGTGACCCTGCTGCACTGGAAGGCATGTGGCTAGGTGCTCATCCAAATGGAGACCCAAAGATATCCTACATTGATGACTTTGGTAACCCACAATATCACAACTTGACTGTCTCGCAGTGGATGGCAATCAAAGAGGCGAGAAGCCTGAACCGTACAAAAATGGTGCAGTACCAAGAGGAACAAGAACAACTACAACAGTCAATAGAGGAATACCAGGGTGCATTTACTAGTGGGCTAGGAATGCTCGATGATGGCAGTAACCCAATGCTTTCTGCCGTGTTCAAAGATATGTACAGCAAAGACCCAATTGGCACACTTGCAGAGATGTATGATTTGCGATATCTAGAGGAAAAAGACGCACACGCTGCGGCAGCCAAAAAATTCCAAATTGTAAACGATGCGATGTTAGAACAGTCTACACATAGGGGACAGCAGTTTGCTCAAGGGCTTGAGAGGCACTTTGGCGGTCAATATCTTGAATTAGAAAATCGGCTTAAAGTAAATTCAAACGACCCACAGTTAAGAGAGGCGCTAGGAAGTCTTGAAACGACTGTGAGTTCCTTTAAGAAGGGCACACAGTTCAAACCGTGGGCTGGCATGGATATGTCACTATCGCCCGGTCAGGCATACACAAATCCTGCTAGGAGGGTGGATATGTACCGAACATGGATGGAGATGCTTTCAATAGGAGTGCCCACGGCTACTGGTCAACACAGATACACAGTAAACAACCCACAAGATGTCGATGCGTGGGAATCAGAGAGAGAGAACCTGGTTATGCATTTGGAATGGTTGTCACGTCAAATAGGATGGCAAGGATCTTTTATAGATCCGAATACAGGTATGCTGAACATGGAAGATGAAGTAGCAATAAGGAAAGCATATCACCAGATTTTTAATAACCCCGCAGTCCTTATGGCAAACCAACAGGCAAACCCTGCATTGAGTTCTCAAGGAACGCAGTATCAAGGGGCTGCGCAACAGGGTCTTCCAGGAGGCGTTCCGTGGGCTCCTGGACAAGCATCACCAACACAACAGGCATTTACTCCACCACCCGGTAGTACTCAGTTGCAACCACTAACGCCACAGCCAGCCCCAACAACATCGGGATTTAAGTTTGATCCAAGTAGTGGATCTGCTCCTTTTGGCGATCCCCTTGATTTACGATTAGATAGAACTGCTGAATCATTGGCAGCGGCAAAGGTTAAAGCAACAGATCAAGCAAGAGTAGACGAACTGGAAAGGATGAAGATTAAAGAACAGATGAAATTGATAGACGAGAATATGTCGCCCGACCGCTTGGAAGCTGACAAATTGATACAGGAATTACAGATCGAAAATGAGAAGATGCTACTGTCTAAGTTGGAAAGTATGCTTGCAATAGCGGATGGGTTAGAACCTGGTGACGAAAAAGAATTTTACCTTGCGGTGATTAAAGTATTGGCAGATAATGCGATGCCGGAGATGTTTGAGAAAGCAAGGGCCAAAATCGAAGCAGACAAAAAAGACGAAGATAAATAAATATGCCTATGCAATACGGTACAAATGTAGACCCTCGTTACGAACACGTCAAAAGACGAATAGAAGAGCGAAAACTTGCTCAAGTTGCAGAGGAACAGCGAAGAGACGCACTGCTTCAAGAGGCAGAGGCTGCTCGTGTAGAACAAACTCGCCTTGCTATTCAAGAGGCTCGTGGTTTAGAGGCTCAGGACATAACCGAGAGGGGTATGGCAGGTGCACCGTTACCTGGCTCATTTACTGGAAGTTTGTCGGTACAGGATTTGACAACTTTCGGAGGCCCTAAACAAGAGACATACAAGCCACAGACTAGCGACTACGACTACGGCGCTGCGGCTGATGTCATGGAACTTACTGGCTATTCTATGAAGGACGAGGGGTCTGGCCATTGGGGCTCAAGAATCTTCGCTGGACCATTGGAAGGCTTGATCGTCAAAGCACCAGGACACGATTCATATGACGAGATGGTCAAAGACGAAAATAAACGAGGCTACGAAATCGTCAAATTTGGCAATAAAGAGTTTTCTGTCAAGGTATCGGATGAGGCAATAGAGCCACAGGAGATAGACTCAGAAACAGGTTCGGTGACAGGGTTGACAAGAGACGAGTGGGATGCCCCTTTTAATGGAGGTAGACCAGAAGACTTTGAAGGTGCAGAGGGTGCAAAAGGAGAGTTGGCAAAGAGGTTGCAAAGACGCAACGTGCCCCAAGAAGACCGTCAATTCGACCCCCTTGACGAGACGAAATCATTGGAAGACTGGTCATCTGACACCTACATTCCTGGCGATATCGTATTCCAATCACGTGTTCGCTCATTTCAGGAAGGCAAGGAGTGGGCAGAAGAGGACTTGAAGAACGACCGAGGGTTCTGGAGTTCTTTCAACAGGGGTGGTATACAGACCATGCAGGGTTTGAAGGCTCAGTTTATGGGCTTGGATGACGAGGGGAGTGAAGAGGTACTAAGAGAGCAGGGTTTAGAAGCCCTTCGAGATATTCAAATTGCGGCAGCCGAGCAGAGTGGATTTGTATCGGGAATGATGGCGGCCGAAAGACCAGACGATCAGACCTGGCTAGAAAAACAAGGAGAGATGTTAGGCGGCTCGTCCCCAATGATAGCAGCGGGTGCTGTTGCAACCACGATTGCAGTTGCTGCCGGACCTCCTGGGTGGGCGATTGCTGGTACAGCGTTGGGAAGTGGTGCGGTGGCAGGGTACTTCTTTGGAGGTTCTGGTGCTGATGCAGAGATAGACCTCATTGAATTACAAACAAACATAATACGCCAGAGGTACGGAGATTACACAAAATTCAAAGTGTCGGATGAGGTGCGTGATCGCATAGTCATGCAGTCAGGAGCATGGGAGGCAGGTAGTGAGGGATTAACAAGCCTGTTGGGTTTCGGCATTGGCAAGTTTATAGGCAAATCGTTCTTCAAGGTAGGCCCTGGAACAACGATGAAAGAGACTGTTAAGGAGTCTATGCGTCAAGTGTTCCGCCGTCAGGCTATACAAAAAACAGCCCCTGAAATTGCAAGGGGTGTGTTAAAGAACTCGGCAAAGTACGCATCTTTAATTGCTGGTGACTTAGCGATGGAAGGCGTGTCAGAGGTTGTTGCCGAGTATGGTCAAACAACTGCCATGCAAGAGTTAGACCCTGACAGGGAGGCGGATTTCTTAGGGGCATTTTGGAGTGGGGTTATCCTTGGTGGATTCTCTGGTCCTGCCATGATGGGCGTTGGTGTTATGAACGAGAAGGTCATGCGTGACCGGCTTGAAGCAAGGATAGCGGCAAGAGATGTTTGGAACAGTGCAAACTACGATCCAATCAAAAAACTAGAAGAGTTAGCACCAGAAGTTGCAGAGCGTATTGCAGCCTTACCAGAAAGTGAACGGGTAGAGGAAATAGCAAAATGGAATCGCCAGTTGGAGGTTGAGGCTGCGTATGCCGAGGCGCTCCTTGTGGAAGCCGAAAAGGCTTTAAGCAATGGGGATCAAAAGGGTGCTGCACGAATGGCAGCCAAGGCTGCTGGTGCTAGAGAGAAGGCGCTCACACTATCACTGCAAGTGGCTCTTGCGAAGGATCTGGTGGTTGGCACTCGTGTTGTGGAAGAAGGTGGCCTAGTAGGGCATACTTATACAGTTGATGAGGCATTAAAGAATAAAGGCCGAAAGAAGTCTGGGGGCAAGAAGTCTACTGGGCAGACAAAAGTGCAAACAACATTTGAGAGTATGGGCTTCGAGGTGGTTTGGTTTGACAAGAGCGACTCACAGGCAGACGCTTTTTATGATCCAAAAACACCGGGTGTTATCTACCTAGAAGATAGGGCTACTGTAACACGAGAGGGCAAGGGTGGAAAGAAAACACAGGTAGACATGAACCCAACCTATGTAATTGCACGGGGCTTGCACGAATCCCTGCACTACATCCAGTACGTAAACCCAGAGTTGCACGAAGAGTTGAAAGAAATAGTTGGAGATGCAGGTGCACTGTGGAGTGCTGCCGAGTACGCAATGCGTGTCGAGGGTTCATTCAACGACAATCTCGTTGTTGCGTTTGCACAGCACATTACAGACGGCGGTACAGTTGATACGTTTACGGGATACACAGACGTAGAGGGTAACGAGGTTGTAGCGACAGAGTCAGATTTAGCAGAGATGCAAGCATATGCAGAGTTAGAAGGCATGGCGGTTTCCATAGAGAAGGGTGTCGAGGCTGGTGCTACGACAAACAAGCCATTGCGAGTCCTCGCAAGATTGGGTCTAATGGGTCGCAATGCCAAGGCTGCTGTGCGGTTGTACGACACGCTGTTGAAGACAGCGCATCAAACATCTTTGGCGCGGGCTGAGGGTCGTACGGTGGAAGAGGGTGGTTCTGGGACATATACAGTTAGACCAGGCAGCGCGAGTTTTGTTAGAGAGTTGTTGCACGGAGAATCAATTCGGTCTGTGTCTACAGGGAAACTCCTCTCCGCCCTAGAGCGTTCTTTGGGCAAAGATGGGGCTACTGAGGCTAAAGAGGAAGAAGGGACTACAGGGGCTCTGGAGGCTCGTAAACGTGATGGCGAGAAGGATAAGAAGACAAGCAAGAAGTTGCCC
>Ga0114900_1000296_pt1 | contig 40745 bp, 40 predicted proteins | sample MalvireepMed_231_FD_89685 | JGI IMG/M metagenome (GOLD analysis project Ga0114900, IMG submission 89685) | Marine viral communities from the Global Malaspina Expedition - Malaspina viral metaG DeepMed_231 | ecosystem: Environmental > Aquatic > Marine > Oceanic | place: Mediterranean Sea...
AGCCAGGCTTTCGCCGATCTGTTGTTTCACCTGGTCGGCGCAAAGCGGCCGATCCGTCCGAACGACGGCGACCAAAAGCTCGCCGAGGCGGTCGTCCGGTATTCCGAAGGTCGCACATTCCGCGATGCCCGGCATTTCGCCTAACACCCGCTCGACCTCGGCGCAGTAGATATTCTCTCCGCCGGAGATCACCATGTCCTTTTTCCGGTCGACAATGAAGACATACCCTTCTTCGTCGATACACCCAACATCGCCGGTTTTCAGCCAACCATCCTCGGTGAACGATTTGGCTGTCTCTTCGGAGTTCTGCCAGTAGCCCGCCATGACGACGGGGCCGCGCACGACGATTTCGCCCGCTTCTCCTGGACCAAGAACTGTGCCATCCGGTCCTTCGATCCGCATATCGATCAGGGACAACACGCGTCCTGCCGAGGCGCGGTTGCGGATGAAATCCTCGCCCACCGCCATCGCCACGCTGCCCGCGGTTTCGGTCATTCCGTAGCCTGTGCCCATGACCGCTTCGGGACAAAGGGCGCGCACTTCGTCCAGCAGGTTCACGGGCAGCGCCTGTCCACCCGAAGCGACGTTGCGCAGGCTCGACAAGTCTGCCCCGGTTTTACGGGCCGCGTGCAGGAGATCCCACATCATGGTTGGTACGCCGGAAAACATGGTGATCCGATCGCGCTCGATGATGCGCGCGGCTTCCTCCGCGTCCCAGCGGCGGATCAGGACTAGCTTGCTGCCTGCGCACAGAGGATTGAGGAAGGATGCGCCCAGGCCGGAGATATGAAACAGCGGATAGACCAGCATGGTGGCCGGCTGGGGCATTTGCGCCATCAAGTCTTCCGGCTCGACTCCCATCTTCGCCGCTATGTCATGCAGGACCATGAGTCCCGACAATTGAACGCTCATCAGACCGTTGATGATGTTACGGTGGGTCAGGACGGCTCCCTTGATGCGGCCAGTGGTGCCGGATGTGAACAGGATGGCGCAGGGATCGTCCGCGTCGCGCTCGATTGGCGGAAGCGAGACTGGCGAACCACCTCCGGGAAACTCCGCGGCTTCCAGTATTCGCCCCTCATATCCCCCCTTGCGCAGTAGGGCCGCGCGTTCGTCGTCGGCGAGCACGATGGCTGGATCGATCTCTTCGACCGCCTCGCGCAGCGCAGTAGGCGAACCACGGCTGTTCACCAGCGCCGCAACGCCTCCACGCCGGATGATCGCAAGGAACGCAATCAGCCATTCGCTGCGATTGCGCATGCAAATGACGGCCCGTTGCCCTGGTTCAATGTCTAACTCGGCAGCCAGCGCATCGCGAAGTTGAAACGTTTGCTCGAACGAAAGGCGCCGTTCTCCTTCGACGATAAAGGTCTTGTCGCTATGACGGCGGGCGCTTTCGATCAACGTATTGAGGTCTGATGGCGCATTGACGAATTGCCGCATTTCGTCCCGCTTGCCGATCGCGAATGGTTGACCGGACGAGGTCAGCCGGTCGAAAATCGGATCCGAATGTGTCATTCGCCGATGTTCGCACGAAAGGCCAGGCGGACCTGCCCGGTTCTCATATCTGGACCGCGCAGGCGAATGCCAGTCTTCATCTGATCCTATCCCATACCCGTCTAATGCGTAATTATCATTCATATAAACTACGCAAATGTAAGATACAAGCATGTTCTAGCCTGCATGTGGACCCGCTACCGGCGCATCAATAGACAGCGGCCGGATTCGGTTCGTTCGGACTGCCCAGCATTTCGCGATAAGAGGGGCGTTCATTGCCTCGGTCGGTCAGGCCCAGTTCCTTGCCGACTTCTGCTGCGATCAAGGTGCGACCGGACAGTTTCGCTCCCTCAGGCCTTGCGGCGAGAGCATGGACAATATGACCAGTATATTCCGGGTTTTCCGCGGTTTCGATGAAATCCTTATACTGCTCCGGATTGGTCTGACTGGCTATCTTGGAGCGTTCGGTAATGAGCGGACCCATCCAGATCGACACCGTGCGCACGCCCGTGTCGCGTAGATCGAACTCCATATCATGCGCAAACTTGTCCAGACCGGCCTTTTGTGCACCATAAGCTGGACCATGCATGTAGCAGCTTGCGCCGAAGGACGAGCCGAATGCGATCAAGCCCGATCCTTGCGGCACCATCATGCGCGCAGCGTGCCAGCTTGCGATATATGAGGAGCGCAGGCCCACATCGAGAATATCGACCGCTGCGATTTCCTTTTCCCAGAACGGCTTTTTCTCGATCAGCTGGTGATGAATTGCGGCGGCATTGTTCATCAATATATCGAGCCGCCCCTGCTCATCCGCGATCTGTTCGAAGAGTCGCGCGACCTGCTCGTCGTCGCCGTGATCGCAGATGACTGGAATACCCTTTCCGCCCGCCCGGGTAACGGCTTGGGCGGTTTCGGCGACCGTTCCGGGCAGGGTGGTCCCGTCCCACCCTTTGGCCGCGCCCGGCTTGGTCGTGCGGCCGGTCACGTAAACCGTCATGCCTTTCTCGCCCAGGCCACGAGCGATGCCCGCGCCCGCACCCCTGCTGGCCCCAGTCACAAGCGCTATCTTCGGTTCGGTCATTTGTCCTGTCTCCCTTCGGTCGTTCGGCCGCGTTGAATTCAGTCGAAGTTGGCTTGCCCGCCATCGAGCGGGATCGTCGCTCCCGTGAGATAGCCCATTTCGGGCGCACACAAGCTGACGACAGCTTCACCGATGTCGGTTTCGAGCGCTCCGACCCTCCCTAGGGGAATCGTCTTGAAGAAGGCGGCGGCTTCGTCGGGGTTCTGCTTCGCCCATCCGACAAGCCCTGGCGATTCCGCATGGGGCGCTATGTTCAATACGCGTATTCCATCGCTACCCCATTCAGCCGCGGCAGCGCGGGTCAGTGACCTGATCGCCTGTTTCACGGCGGCATATGCGCCATAGCCACTCATATCCCACCGCTTCATAGCGGACGATACAAGATTGACGACAACGCCGTTCGACTTGGCAAGATGGGGCTTGGCGAGCTTCATCAGCCGCAAGGTGGCAAGCGGCCCGGATTCAAAACCGGCCAGGAACTTCTCGTCGGTTACCTGATCAAGCGTACCCATCGGCACTTCCTGCGCATTGTTAACGAGGACGTCGATAGTGCCGAATGCTCTGACCGCTTCATCGACCATGTTCGACAACGACTCGGCGGACTTCACGTCGCAAGTTACGCAATGTGCTTGGCCGGCCCCACGTTCGTCGATCAGTTTGGCTGTCTCTTCCAATTTGGATAGAGTGCGTCCGGCAAGAACGATGTTGTCGCCCTTTGCCGCGAAAGCCAGGGCGATTCCTTGGCCAACGCCTTGCCCTGCGCCGGTAATTAGAACGGTACGCGCCCGTGAACTCTCGACCACCGTGAATCACCCAATTCGTAAAATATAGGCCTTAAGGCTACGCATAGAGTTGACACAAGTCCATAGATGGCTTCAAATGCGCTCCGAGAGGATGAATAACATAGATACTCTACCCGACCGTTCCGCCTTCGATCCGATTGCCATCGGGCCTATAACCTTGCGTAACCGCTTCATCAAAGCGGCGACGAACGAAGGTATGGCAAAGGGCGGGGTCGTGACCAAGGGGTTGGCCCGCTTTCACGAGCGGATGGCGCAAGGTGGGGTGGCCATGTCGGTCGTCGCCTATTGCGCGACCAGTCTCGACGGCCGGACTTTCGTCGATCAGGCGACGCTGAACCGGGACTCAGTGCCCGATTTTCGTGCGCTTACCGACAACGTCCATCGCCACGGGGCCGCTGCTTGCGCCCAGATCACCCATGCCGGTTCGTTCACATTCCTTCCGAAGGATATATTGGCTGCCGACAAGCCGCTTTCTTCCAGCGGAGGGTTCAATAAGGCCGGCGTGCTGTCCAAGCGCTATCTCAAGAAAAAGATGGACCGCGCCGAAATCGCGGCAATGGCCGATGAGTTCGTAGAGGCCGCCCGGCTGGCGAAAAGCGCAGGTTTCGACGCGGTGGAGCTACATATGGGGCATGGCTATCTGCTCAGCCAGTTTGTGTCCCCGCTCTATAACAAGCGGCGCGACGAATACGGCGGCACGATCGAGAAGCGGATGCGCTTCCCGGTGGAAGTGCTGTCGCGCGTGCTTGATGCGGTCGGCAAGGATATGGCCGTCATCGTGAAATATTCGATGACGGACGGCCCCAAAGGTAATGGCATCGACGAAGGGAAGGCGGTCGCGCGCATCCTGGAGCAGAACGGCGCGCATATGGCAATTCTCTCCAACGGCATGAACATAGAATCGATTACGGATATGTTCGGTTCGGCCTTTCCGGCGGAAAATCGCCGCGCCAATCCCAACCCTCTCATCCGTATTGGCATGTGGTTGCAATCGCTGCGGCAGCCGAAAGAGGTCGTTTTCCGCGAGAACTATCTGCGTGAACTTGCGTTGCAGGTGCGCGGTGCTGTCGACCTGCCGCTATCCTATCTGGGCGGAGTCCAGTCCTGGGCCGGGGTTGAAACCGCCGTGCGAGACGGTTTCGATGCAATCGCGATGGGTCGCATCCTGATACACGATCCGAACATCATCGACCGCTGGAAGCAGGGTTCGCAGGAGGAATCCGGCTGCACTGTGTGCAATCGCTGCGTCTCGATGATGTATATGCCTGAAGGTACGCATTGCGTGCTTACCGGTGGGCAGGATCCTGCTCTCAACCAAGTACCCGCCGCGAAGGAGGCAGCGTGACCAAGCCATTCGAAGGAAAAGTCGCGATCGTGACCGGAGGCAGTGATGGTATCGGTCGCGCGACGGCGGAAATGCTGGCTGCACGAGGTGCTTTCGTGGTCATATGCGCACGGCGCAACGAGAAGCTGGACGAGGCGAAGCAGGCGATAGAGGCAGCTGGGGGTCGGGTTGAAACCGTCTGCTTGGACGTCACGGATTTCGACGCCTTTGACGATTTGGTCCGAGACGTCGCCTCGCGTCACGGTCGGCTCGACTTTCTCGTAAACAATGCAATGTCCACGCATTACGCCCCGATCGCGAAGCTGAAACTGGAACATTGGCGCAAGGACTTCGCCGTCAATGCCGACGCGGTTTTCGTCGGCACCAAAGCGGCAATGGACGTCATGGCCAAGAACGGTGGCGGGGCGATCGTCAACGTCTCCTCGTCCTGTGGCATTCGCGCGGCGACCAATATGGCCAGCTATTCGGCATCCAAAGCGGCGCTTACGCACTTCACCGCCTGCGCGGCGATGGAGGGGGCTCGCAAGAATATCCGCGTCAATGCTATCGTGCCGGGACAGGTGCAGACCGCCGGGACGCAAGAGTTTGCGAACAAGGCTCGCGAAGTTGCGGCGCAGACCGCTGATGCGATACCGATGGGGCGGGGCGGGGAACCAGTCGAACTCGCCGAGGCAATCTGCTTCATGCTGTCGGACGCGGCCGCCTACATTACCGGTACAGCGCTGCCGGTGGACGGCGGGAAGGCCGCGCAGCTCTATATGCCCTACGCCTACAATCAATGAGCGCGAAGGCGGAACAGACGTCGGATACCCCATGCGACAAGAGCGTCGATGTGCTGGTCGTGGGAAGCGGCGCGGGTGGACTGCTTGCCGCCTTGGTGGCAGCAGACAACCATGCTGACGTTCTCGTCATCGAGAAGGAGCCGCTTTGGGGCGGCACGTCCGCAACCTCGGGCGCGGGCATCTGGATTCCGGCGAGCGATCAGGCTCGCGAAGCAGGATTCGAAGACGATGTGGAAGACGCATTTAGTTATGTGCGCGCCCTGTCCGCTGATAATGTCCCGGACGAGAACATCCGCGCGTTCGTTGAGAATGCCGCGCCCATGCTGCGCTGGCTGACCGAACATACGCCGATCACTTATTGCGCCTTCCCCTATCCAGATTACCATGCAGAAAATCCCGGTGGCAGCCCGACCGGTTATCGCACGCACATGCCTTTGCCGCTCGACGGCAAGAAACTGGGCAAGGATGTCGAGACGCTGCGTTTCGCATCGCCTGCCGCCAGCCTGTTCGGCTATCTCAACTGGCATTTTGACGAAACGCAGATGCTGTTGTTCCGGCAGAAGGGCTGGCAGAAGCATTTGGCCAAATCGCTCGCGCGCTACTGGTTCGACCTGCCATTTCGCCTGAAGTCACGCAAGGACAGGCGATTAACTCTCGGCAATTCCTTGGTTGGCGGATTGCGAATGGCTCTGAAACAGCGGGACGTGCCGCTGTGGCTGAATAGTCCGATGCTCGAACTGATCGAGGAAAACGGAAGGATAGCCGGGGCTGTTGTTCGTCGTGATGGGCAGGAATTACGGATCACGGCGCACAAAGGGGTTGTTCTGGCGGCGGGCGGGTTCGACAAGAACCAAGCGATGCGCAAAGAGCACGCCCCACTTTACCGGACGGCGCTCCATTCGGGCGGTATCGGCGGCAATACCGGCGATTCGATACGCGCGGGGCAGAAGATCGGCGCGAAAACCTTGAATATGCAGTCCACGTGGGCAGCACCCGTATTCTACGTTCCGGGCGAAGACCGCGGCAGGTTGAGTACTATCGAACGTGCCCTGCCCGGTTGCATCATGGTCAATCAAAAGGGCGAGCGGTATCTGAACGAGGCCGCGTCCTATCACATCGTGGGTCAGCAAATGGCTCGCCGTGAGGCTGAGCAGGGGGACGCCAGCCCGACCTGGTTCGTCTTCGATCGCAAGTTCCGCAACAAGTATCCGGTCGGGCCGCTCTATCCGCTAATACCGGACCGTTTGCAAAGCAAAGGCGTGCGTTCGATCCTGAAGAAGGGCCGTACGATAGAGGAACTCGCCCGCAAGATTGGAGCCGAGCCGGAGACGCTGAAGAATACGGTGAAAAGGTTCAACATCTTCGCCGAAAAGGGCGAAGACGACGATTTCAACAGAGGGGATGCGGCCTACGACAAGATGTATGGTGATCCTTCTCATGCGCCTAACCCGTCGCTGGGAACGCTCGACAAGGCACCGTTTTATGCGATGCCGATCTATCCCGGCGATATCGGGACGAATGGCGGATTGCTGACTGACGAGAAAGCGCGGGTCATTGGCGAGGACGGCCGGCCGATCGCTGGCCTGTACGCCATCGGCAACAACGCCGCATCCGCGATGGGTGAAAGCTATCCAGGCGCGGGCGTGACGATCGGCCCGGCCATGACCTTCGGCTACCTCGCCGCGCGTGAGTTGACCGGAGCGAACGAATGAGTGCTGGCCGCCTTGAAGGAAAAGCTGCTGTCGTCACCGGTGCCGCACGCGGTATCGGCAAGGCCATCGTCGAACGGTTCATCCGCGAGGGAGCAAACGTCGCCGCTTTGGACCTGAGGCAAAAGGACGCGGACAATTCGGGGGCGACGTTGGGATTCGCTTGCGACGTGAGCAAGAGCGCTTCGGTTCGTGATGCCGTTCGCCGCGCACGGTCTGAGTTCGGGCGCTTGGACATCGCTGTGCACAGTGCCGGTATCGGGTCGGCGCCTAGGGACGGTTCCGAGCCGTTTTACGCCGCGATGGAAAAGCGCAATGCGCAGCTCGCTGCAAACGGCATATCGGATATTCATGTCGACCAGCTTGTCCATATGGAGGATGACGGCTGGCGTGCCGTGATGGCAGTCAACATCGATGGTGCGTTTCATTTGGCGCGCGAATTTGTCCGGGTGCTTGCCGAGGACGATCATGGCGGCAGTATCATCAATGTTTCATCGACCTCCGCGCAGTCCGGTGAAGGTTCGCCGCACTACGTTGCGAGCAAAGCCGCGATCATCGGCTTGACGCGGCAACTCGCTCGCGAACTCGCGCCTCGCAGGATACGCGTGAACGCTCTCGCGCCCGGACCAACCGCCACGCCGATCATGGAAGGCTTGCCGCCCGAATGGATCGCGAACATGGAGCGGTCCGTGCCGCTCGGTCGAATGGCGCAACCGGAAGAGATTGCCGGTGCCGCTCTATATCTTGCCAGCGACGATGCGAGCTTCGTAACTGGATCGGTATTAGTCGCCAATGGCGGAAGCTACTGTTTCTAAAGACGTGAGCCAGATATAAGAGCGGATTTTAGCCTAGTCTGCTCTCACCTTCACCTTCGGAGCCTCAGCCCCACGGCGCATCCGGTTGAGAAACTCTTCCGCGGGAGCGGGTTCGGGCATCGGACCGTCGGGTGCACCGTCGCGTTTCCAGAACTCCGCATAGCTCGGAAACAGTTTGTGGAAATTGCCCTCCGACCAGTCGGTGCCGGGCCAGCGCATCTTGTTCTCGCCGATCGGAGGTTTGTTCAGATCCGTTGCATACCAGTAAAGGGGCAGGCGGCGCTGAAAGTACCAGCGCCCATCCTGCCGCTCGTAATCGTCCACGTACATCATCTGCATGATGACCCATTCGTCGTCGCCGCCTTCGACCGGTGTTTCATGCTCGTTCTTGGAATAGACGACGCCATGCGCATGATCAGCATCGTCGAATTCGATGATATGTCCGCCGATGTGATGCGAGGTGCCGATGAAGGGCGAGCGCAGGGTGCGATCCATATATGCGCGTAGCGCATCGCGGCCGGTTGCTCCCTTGCCTACGCGGACGTCATCGGGGAACAGCGATACCATGGCAGCCATGTCTCGCATATCGAGCGCCAGCGCATATTTCGCGGGGAGCTGACGAATTTCGTCGAGGGACTCCAGCCGGTCAAGCCGGTCTTCTATGCTTTTGCCAGTCATCCTCTAATACCCTACGCAATGGAATGGTCAGACGTCCATGCTTGCCATAAAAGCGTAAAAATGCAACCAAGGCATTACGAATCTTGGGAGAGGGTTATGCGTAGAGTTTGTTTCGCCATCACCGCCGCGGGCGTGTTGAGCTATGGCTTACCGGCGGCACCTGCGTTCGCGCAGCAGACGGAGCCTGGCACGCTGGAAGAGGATCGGGGGACCGAACCGGAGCCAGTGGGGCTGGGTATGATTGTCGTAACCGCGCAGAAGCGCGAACAGAACCTGCAGGATGTGCCGATCGCAATTTCCGCCGTCGGAGAGCAATTCCTGGATTCCCGCGACATCACGGCGATCGACGATCTCGGACAGTTCGCTCCCAATGTTAAGATCGAAAAAGCGCCGGGAAGTTCGACGACCGCTCAGGTTTCCATACGGGGATCGGTGACGATCAACCCGGCGATCACCTGGGAACCTGCTGTGGGTATCTATCTCGACGGCGTCTATATCGCCAAGAATCAGGGTGCGATTTTTGATGTGGCGGATCTTGAACGGATCGAGGTTCTGCGCGGACCGCAGGGTACGCTTTACGGACGCAACACCCTGGCTGGTGCGGTGAACCTCATTCTGGCGAAACCGACCGGTGTGTTGGGCGGTGAACTGGAGGCAAGTTACGGCAATTACGATTACCGCCGCCTGCGCGGAGCGCTGGACCTGCCAGCCCTTGGCCCGCTCTCGGTGAAGGTTTCTGGACAAATCGCCAAGCGGGATGGCTTTTTCGCCATCGAACCCAATCCGTTCCCGGCTGCTGCGCCCTTCGCTCAGGCGCCGCAGGTCGATGAAGCGCATTCGCTCGACAGCAAGAGCGGGTTGATCCAAGCCCGGCTGGAGCCGACCGATACGATCACCATCGATTACACTTTCGATTACGCCGAATACGATCAGCGACCCTTGCCGGGCCAACTGGTCGGCTTGAACATGACAGGGGGGCCGGCGGACATATTCGATCCAGGCAGCCCATCCTTCATCGGTGTTCCGCTGGGGTTGTTCGAAGAGGGCGACCGGCAGGATATTCTCAGTCTGGATGCGAACATTTTCGAACGCTCGCGAACCTATGGTCACGCGCTGACCGCGACGATCGACATCGGAGCGCTGGAATTCAAATCCATTACGGCCTATCGCGATCTCGAATGGGAAGACCGTCTCGATCTCGATGGTTCTCCGTTCGATATCGCCACGACGGCTCGTTTTACGGAAATGGACAGTTTCAGCCAGGAATTGCAGCTTTCCGGCTCGATCCTCAACGACCGCTTCGATTTCGTCCTTGGCGGTTTCTACTATGACGAGGACGCGGCGACGAACAATCCGCAACGCTTTTTTGGGTTGTTTGGGCCGTTCGGTAACGAGTTCGATTCCCGCTATGGTTCCAAGGCGGAGGCGTGGGCCGTATACGGGCAGGCCGATGCGGAACTGACTGACAATTTCACCCTGACGCTCGGCGCTCGCTATACCGAGGAAACAAAGAGCATCAGCCGGTTCCTACAGGTATTGAGCGACCCGAATATCCCGGCTGCGAACCTACCGTTCACCGTTGCAGACATAGATTTCGGCGATGTCGAGGATGCCGATTACAGCAATTTCAGCCCTTCCGCGACGTTTACATATCAAATCGACCCGGATGTTACCGTCTATGCGCGTTACGCCAAGGGGTACAAGTCCGGCGGCTTCAACGGAGAGACCAACGTCTTCGTCGCGCCGACGCCCGAATGCCCGAGCGGCGCTCTGGAATTGTGCAATCCCTATTTGCCTGAAGAAGTCGACAGCTACGAAGTCGGCCTGAAGAGCGTGATCAATAACGGCGCTCTGGTATTCAACGTCGCGGCATTCTGGGACGATCACCAGGACATTCAGCTATCGGTTTTCGATGCAACCGGTGCAGCGGCATCCAAGGTGTTGAACGCTGCGTCGGCAATCATTCGCGGGATCGAACTGGAAGGGGTCATTAGTCCGTCCGATGCGCTGACCATCAACGCGTCGTTCTCCTACCTCGACAGTGAATATGAGAGCTTTTTCGAAGGTGGCGAGGACGTGTCCGATAACCGAGCCTTCCCCCATGCGCCGGACTTCACGGTATCGCTTGGCGCGGACTGGCGGGTCGCCGAATTCGATTGGGGCCGCTTCAATCTGATTGGCGATCTCAACATGGTGTCGAGCTACTACACCTATCCGTACCAGCTTCGCCCCACCGATCCGAACGCTCAGATCGCCGGAAACAGTGAGTCGCCGGGCCGGGTAATCGCCAATCTACGGGCTGCTCTGTCCGACGTGCGCGTGGGGGCAGTCGATGCGACCATTTCCGCATACGTGAAAAACGTCACCGGCGAGGACAGTCCGACCAACTTCATCGATTTCGGTCCATCTTTCGGCGGCATCCTTCTCGCCTATTATCCTGAGCCGCGCACCTACGGTCTGACGGTAGGGGTCGATTTCTGATGGAAGATTTCGCAGGAAAACGGGCGCTCATTACCGGCGCCGCCTCCGGTATCGGCCGGGCAACGGCAATCCGGCTGGCATCGGGGGGCGCCCAACTCGTTATCGCCGACGTGAACCGGGACGGATTACAGGAAACGGCCGACCTGATAGGTGAGGGCGCTACGACTGTAACTTACGATGCCGCCGACAACGCATCATGCCGTGAATTAGTCGAAAAGGCGTCCACGAACGGCCTCGATATAATGTGCAACATCGCCGGTGTACTTGATTGGGCGGCCACCGAGGAGTTCACCGAAGAACGGTTCGAACGCGTAGTCCGGATCAACCTGCTCAGCGTCTATACGCTGTGCCGGGCGGCGTTGCCCCATCTGGTCGAGAGCAAGGGCGCGATCGTCAACATGGCCTCCACCGCCGGTCTTTTAGGCATCGCCTATTCTACCGCCTATGCCGCGTCCAAACATGCTATTGTCGGGCTGACGAAATCACTGGCGCTTGAATATGCCAAGCGTGAAGTGCGGATCAACGCCGTTGCGCCGGGGCAGGTTAATACCGCAATGGGCAATCAGGCGCCGCCGGAGAATGCCGATACCCTCGATTGGGCGCTGGTCATGCGCAACGTGCCTAAACTCGCCAGCGGTGCCGCCGATCCCGCCGACATCGCCGAAGCGGTGGCTTTCCTTGCATCAGACAAGGCGCGCAAGATTACTGGCACGATATTCAACGTGGATTGCGGGCAAAATGCCGGGTGAGGATCACTCACCGAACTCTCCGCACATTTCTCCCATGATAGCGGCCTGCAGCTTACCTGCATCGTCGACTGAATGGATCAGGGTGCTCGTTCGGCGGGACCGCGTTTCTGCGATCCACCAGCGGTCCTTTTCATTCACGTAAACATCGTCATATTCGACACCCATCTGGGTAAGGGTACGCTTTTCCAGATTGATGTTGTGAAAGAACAGCGACCAGGTCCCATGTGCCCGCGCGTCGCTGTCAAAACGGACAATGCCGTTGACGGCATGATGCATGTCGAAGATGCCGGACCGGCAGGCCATATCGGTAAACACGGCCACGAACGCATCACGATCGTCGAAGCGGGGAAAGCCTTCGAATTCGATGACAGCCCCTTTGGGAAGCAGGGTCTCGCGAACCTCGTCCGGCCGTTTCAGGTCGCAGGCCCGTAAATAGCGCGCTTTGAGGTCGCGAATGGCGCGGTCGTCCTCCAGGCGCTGGATGCGTTCTTCCAGGTTCATGATATCGGTTCTTTCGCATAGACCATGCCCAGTAAACCGCGCGCCGCTTGATCGCCGGTAAGGGGAGCATTCACCCGTCTCTCTATCAGCCACGCCGTGCCAGAACGGACCAGTTCCCAGCGATTGGCCGAAACGCGCCAAGGCTCGAACATGCCACCGTCGCGGCGGAATACCACGCTGTGATTGGTCGCAATGGCCCGGTCGGCGTCCAGCACGATATGCGGTTCGCTGAGTATATGCGCACAGCCCTGTCGCATCAGATCGCTATGTGTGTCGGAGCGAAGGAGCGAAGCGATCTCATCGCGTCCTTGCGCAGTTCCGAACCCGCCAACCTCGTAGGTGCCGTCCTCAATCCAGAGAGCCGCGACGCCGCCGGCATCGCCGCTGTCGGCGAGGGGCCCGTAGGCGGCGATCAGATTACGGATCGCCTCCGCGCCCTCGAGCCGCTCCAGCCGCTGTTCGAGCGTGTCAGCCATTGGCAGCCTTCACTCCGGCTCGTCTGCCGAAGAAAGTGCAATCGGCAAGACTCATCCCTGAGGAATAGCCGTGTCCCCATGCGGGTAGCCCCGACGTGCAGCGTCCTGCGGCATAGAGGCCGGAAATCGGCTCGCCGCCATGGTCGAGCACCTCGCCATCGATGGACGTCCGCAACCCCCCAAGCGTGAAGAACGAAAAGTAGCTTGCCTTGAAGTCCGCTTCGAGCGCCACGAACGGCCCCCGGTCCAACGGCGTCAGGATCGGCGGCCGCTTTCCGAACAGCGGATCGCATCCCTCCTTCGCGTGGCGATTGTAAAAGTTCATTGTCGCCGCCAATGTACCTGGCGGCATTGCGAGTTCCGCCTCGACCTCTTCCCAGCTTTCTCCGGTTGCCGCTATCGTCAGGCGCGCCTGTTCCAGCGGTTGCGAGAAATGTGCATTGTCGAGAAGCAGGAAAGCGCGGTCGCCGGGCTGATCCAGCATGGTTCGGCTGACCCGGCCGTGATAGCAATCCTCGTTGATGAAGCGCTGGCCCTGTTGGCTCACCCAAACGCCATTCGCGTGCGGCTCGGGAATGGTCCACGGACAAGTGGCGAAGAACTGCTCCATGTGGATGGCATCGCCGCCAACCGACATGCCAAGGTTGATGCCGACCCCGTCATCCTTGTCGCCGATCGGATCGGATACCCTTTCGGTCAGCGGAGCATAACGCTTCAGCATATCGGGATTGAGCGCGAAACCGCCGGTAGTAAGCACCACGCCGGACCGGGCGCGGATGAACCGGTCCCGGTTGTCGATACGGACGACAATGCCGATCACCCGATCGTCTTCAATTATCAGCGCCTGTGATCGAGCATCGGTCTGAACGATGGCGCCAAGGTTGCGAACGCGGCGCTCCAGAATATCCATTAACGGGCGTCCGCCGCCCCAGCCCATGTGTTGGATGACGTGGCCCCGCGGCGCCGGTTCGGCGTGATCGCAAAAAGGCGCGGCAGCCTCGCTTCCCGACCAGATAAGGGTGTCGTCCTCGATCGGCTCGATATGCTTGCCGGGCAGGTAATTGCCTTTGTAGGGTATTCCTTGCGCTTTCAGCCATTCCCAGTGGCTAAGCGCGTCGCGCGCATACAATTCGCATTTTGCCTGGTCTGCATAGGGACCGCCTGCCATCTTTAGATAGGTTTCGAAGGCTTCGGTACTGTCTTTGAACCCTGCCGCACGCTGCACCTCGGTCCCGCCATTGCCGCCGATATAGATTTCGCCGCCGGAAAGGCCCGATGCCCCGCCGCTGCCGGAATTACGCTCGAACAGAATGGTGTCGGCACCCGCTTCGCAAGCCTCTATAGCCGCGCAGGCACCGGCAGCGCCAAAGCCAATGATCGCGACGTCGGTTTCCATGTCCCAGCTTCCGACTTCTGAGGCGGGGAAGGGCCGGTGCAGCGAGGGTTTCAAGAGGCCGCCTCGCGCTCCTTCACCATATCCAGCGCGACATCGACGATCATGTCCTCCTGCCCCCCCACCATTTTGCGACGCCCGAGTTCGACAAGAATGTCTCGGGTATCTAGCTTGTAATCCTCCGCCGCTTTCTCGGCATGACGAAGGAAAGAGGAATAGACACCCGCATAACCGAGACTCAGCGTTTCGCGGTCTACGCGGACCGGGCGGTCCTGGAGCGGCCGGACGAGGTCTTCGGCCGCATCCATTAGTGCCATCACGTCGCAGCCGTGCCTCCAGCCCTTGCGGTCCACGGCGGCGACAAACACTTCGAGCGGCGCATTGCCTGCGCCTGCGCCCATTCCGGCGAGCGAAGCGTCAATCCTGACCGCACCCTCTTGCGCGGCGACGATGGAGTTCGCCACGCCCAGCGACAGATTATGGTGCGCATGCATGCCGCGTTGCGTGTCCGGCTTCAACACCTTGTCATAGGCCCGCAATCGCTCTCGCACGCCATCCATGTCGAGCGCCCCGCCGCTATCCGTGACATAGACGCACTGCGCGCCATAGCTTTCCATCAGTGCGGCCTGCTGGGCCAAAGCGTCGGCCTCGATCATATGGCTCATCATCAGAAATCCGGCGACGTCCATGCCCAGATCGCGAGCAATACCGATATGCTGTTTGGACACGTCTGCTTCGGTGCAGTGGGTCGCCACGCGGACCGAACGCACGCCGAGGTCGTATGCCTTCCGCAACTCTTCCTCCGTGCCCACACCCGGCAGGATCAGGGTGGTAAGGACGCTGTTTTCCAGTACGTCCGCGACCGCCTCCAGCCATTCCCAATCGGTATGAGCGCCGAACCCGTAGTTGAAGCTGGCACCGGACAGGCCGTCGCCGTGAGCCACCTCGATGGCATCCACACCCGCTCTGTCGAGCGCGGCGGCAATTTCGCGCACATGATCAATGCCATACATATGCCGGATAGCATGCATTCCGTCGCGCAAGGTGACGTCCTGGATATAAAGCCTGTCCGTGGTCACATCGAAAACCGGCATCACGCATCCTCCTTCGTCGCGGCAAGCCGACGTTCGGCCAGCAATTCCCCGGTCGCTTTCGCGGCTGCGGTCATGATATCGAGATTACCGGAATAGGGCGGGAGGTAGTCGCCCGCTCCTTCGACCTCCAGAAATACGCTGGTTTTGATGCCCGTGAGCTCACCCTGGCCGGGCATCCTGAGCGGGTTGTTGTCGCCGAACCTTTCGAATTGCACCTGCTGCTTCAGGCGATAGCCCGGCACGTATTGCTGCACTTTTTCGACCATCGCCTCGACCGATGCGCGGATTTCGTCCTCTTCTGCGCCTTCGGAAAAGGTGAACACCGTGTCGCGCATGATCATGGGCGGTTCGGCAGGATTGAGAATGATGATCGCCTTACCCTTGGCAGCGCCGCCCACATCCTCGATGGCGCGGGCTGTAGTACGGGTGAACTCGTCGATATTGGCCCTGGTTCCCGGTCCTGCAGAGCGCGATGAAACCGATGCGACGATCTCGGCATAATGCACCTTGGCTACTTGGCTGACCGCGGCGACGATCGGAATGGTCGCCTGCCCCCCGCACGTGACCATGTTGACGTTCGCTTCGCCCAGATGCTGCTCAATGTTGACGGGCGGAATGGTGAACGGCCCGATCGCGGCCGGCGTTAAGTCAACAACCTGCTTGCCATCGGCGCGAAGAGCTGCGTCATGCACTTTGTGAGCACCTGCGGACGTCGCATCGAACACGATCCCGATCTCGTCGTAGCAATCCATCGCCTTTAGGCCGTCGAGCCCCTCATGCGTAGTAGCGACCCCGTGTTTGCGAGCGAGAGCTAGGCCCTCGCTGTTCTCATCGATGCCGACAACTGCGACGAGTTCCATGTTGCGGCTGTCCTTCACCATCTTCATCATCAAGTCGGTGCCAATATTGCCCGAACCGATGATGGCGGCTTTGATCTTGCTCATGCTGCGTTACTCCAATTATTCGAACCGGGCGGCGCATCCGCCGAGCCCGTGGATCTGCATCTCGAAGACGTCGCCCGACTTGGCATTCTCCAGCGGAACCATGCTTCCCGACAGAATGATGTCGCCTGCGTCTAGGGTAACGCCATGCCGGCCCAGCGTGTTGGCGAGCCATGCGACCGCTTCGGCCGGGTTGCCTTGCACCGCATGACCGTATCCTTCCGAAAGGGGATCGCCGTTCTTCTCCACGGTAACATGGAGGTTGCGCAGGTCGAAATCCCGTGGATCGCCGCGCGCCTCGCCGAGGACGAAAACTCCGCAACTGGCATTGTCGGCAACCGTATCGATGATGGAAATTTTCCAATCCGTAATCCGGCTGTCGACGATCTCGAAGCAGGGCGCGATCGCCTCTGTTGCTGCAATAACCTGAGCGGCGGTGACGTTTGGTCCCGCCAGACCATCCTTCAGGATGAAGGCGATTTCCGCCTCGGCCCGCGGCTGGATCAGCTGGTGAGCAGCGATGTCGATAGCTTCGCCTGTATGCATCGCATCGGTGAGGAAGCCGAAATCGGGCTGAAAGACGCCCAGCATATCCTGCACGGCTTTCGAAGTTACCCCAATTTTTTTGCCGACGACCCGCTCGCCGTCTTTGCGGCGCAGGCGCAAAAACTCCAGCGAAATGGCGTAAGCGTCATCAATTGTAAGCTCCGGGTTCTTCTCAATAAGAGGCCGGACCGAACGACCGTCACGCAACGCCTCGTAGAGTTTCTGACCAAGTTGCGCGTTAAGTGACATTGAGAAACTCCAATGCATAGGAGTTGAACTCGCTCGCTCGCTCTACCTGAACCCAGTGACCAGTGCGCGCGAAAGTTATGGAGCGCGCGTCGTTACATCGATCAAGAAACAGACGGGCATGGCTTTCGGGACAAAATTCGTCGTTTAGTCCCCACATCACGAATACCGGACATTGCAGTTCGCCTAGCCGTGGCCCCAAGTTCGGCGTCTTCATGCGTGCCAGCACGTCCTTTGGCTGGGTCTTGGCGACTTCGAATCGCTCCTTTACCAGTTCGTCGGGAATGCGCTCGGCCCAATCGGGATGCACGAGGTTGGCGATTAGCTTGCGCTGTTCTTCCAGGTTAAAGTCCGGTGAACCGAAGGACGACTTCATCTTCGCAATGCCCGGCATCGTGAAATAGCTCGCTTGCTCGGCAACGCAGCCAGGCGCCATCAGAATCAGCCGATCTACGAACTTCGGCCGGTCGAGCGCGATTTGAACGGCGATGCCGCCGCCAAGAGAATTGCCAACCAACGCAGCACGTTCGATCCCGTGCTGGTCCAGCGCCGAAAGGACGGTCTTGGTAAACAGATCGAGCGTGTAGTCGATGCCTTCTGGCTTGGACGATTGCCCATAACCGATCAGATCGGGCAGGATGACGCGATAACCGGCTTTTGCGAAGTCCTCCGCGTTGCGACTGAAATTGGACGTGGCCGAAGCGCCTGGGCCACTTCCATGCAGAAACACCACCGGCGCGCCGTCGGCAGGGCCACGTTCGGCCAGATGGATACTATGTCCCGATCCGACGTCGTATGATCTTTCATTCGCCAAATGCATACTCCCAAAACAGGCCATCGCGTACCGAGTGCCTCGTTCAGAGAAAACTCGCATGAAGCCGTTATATTCGTAAAATACGATGCCCGATAATACGCAAACCGTCAACAGAAACGCTATTCCTCTTGCGTTATCGTCGCTATCTGCTCATTATGCGCAGCGGAGACGCCGGGATGTGCCGATTCCAAGGAGAACCATTTTGCTACCGCCTATCGATCTCGACGGACAGACCGCCCTTGTGACTGGCGGCACCCGGGGCTTGGGGCGGTCGATTGCTGCGCGACTGGCGGAAGCTGGGGCAAGGGTGGTCGTGTGCGGCAGGAACGAGCCGGACGATCTTGCCGGCGGCGTATCTTTTATGGCGGCGGACATTCGCGATCATGAGCAGGCCATAGGTCTGGTCGAGAGGATTGCTGATGAACACAGTCGTCTCGACATCTTGGTGAACAATGCTGGCGGATCGCCTGCTTGCCCGGCAGAGGACGCTTCGCCTCGCTTCATCGACGCGATAACCCGGCTTAACCTGCTTGCACCCCTCTATCTGGCGCAGGCCGCGTTCCAGCACATGCAAGAAGTCGGTAACGGCTCGATCGTAAATATCGCCAGCGTGTCAGGAACGCGCCCTTCGCCCGAAACTGCAGTGTATGGCGCGGCCAAGGCCGGTTTGCTAAATTTGACACAAACTCTGGCGCAGGAGTGGGGTCCGCATGGAATTCGCGTGAACGCGATTGTCGTCGGGTTGGCTCGCACCGAAAATGCCGTGGCGTTTTACGGCGACGCGAATGCTCAGTCTAAAGTTGACGCTTCGCTCCCGCTGGGGCGGATGGCCGAAGGCGGTGACGTGGCCGACGCCGTGGCGTTCCTGTGCTCGCCCCTGGCATCCTACATCTCCGGGGCGCGGCTGCAAGTTGACGGGGGCGGAGAGCGGCCCCTGTTCCTCGATTTAGCGAAAGGAGGATAGCTCATGGCTATCAAGGAACTCGGCTATGTCATCGTTGAGACGGCCAAGCCCGACGAATGGCGCACATTCCTCGCAGAAGTGGTCGGCGCGATGCCGGTCGAAGGTTCCCATGCCGCGGATTATCGAGTCGATGAGCGGCCATTTCGCTTCCGCATCGTGAAGGCTGAGAGCGATCATCTTGCTGCGGCAGCATATGAAATCGATACGCTCGATGAGTTGAAAACGCTGGCCAAAAGGATCGAGGACGAAGGTCATTTCGTTACCTGGGGCGGCGACAGTGACGCCCAATTTCGCCACGTCGACGCCTTCTTCTCGACTCAGGATCCTGCGGGGAACGGGTTGGAATTCTATACCGGCCACGCCAGTGCGGATGAACCGTTCCGTTCCCCGCAAGGTGTATCGGGCTTCAAGACCGGAGAGTTCGGCATGGGGCACGCCGTATTCGCCGCGCCGGTCTTTGAGAAGGCGCATCGCTTCTACAAGGATGTGATCGGGTTTCACGACACCGATCTGCCGCATTTCAAATTCTCTCCCGAGCCGGACGATCCGGGAATGCGATTTGCTTTCATGCACGCGGACAATGGTCGCCACCATGCCCTGGCATTGGGCGAAATGCCGCAAGTGCCGCCGCGCTGCGTCCATCTGATGCTTGAGATGGAAAACATCAGCGACGTGGGCAAATGCCATGACCGGATGCGCGCGGCCAAAGTGCCGGAAAGCGCTTCGATCGGCCGGCATCTGAACGACGAGACGCTCGGCTTCTATATGCGAACGCCCAGCGGTTTCGACCTGGAGATCGGGTGCGATTCCCTCGTGATCGATCCCAAGACCTGGAAGACAACCGCGCACGAAGCGCCCAGCGAATGGGGCCATGTCTGGTCCTGGCAGAAAGCAGCGGAAGAAAGCAAAGCCAAGGAGGGCGCTCAATGACATTGGACAAACGCATGAGTTCGGCCGAAATTGTTGGCCGATTGTCGAGCGGGATGACGCTGGGCATTGGCGGCTGGGGGCCGCGACGCAAGCCGATGGCGCTTGTTCGTGAGATCCTGCGCTCCGAGCTGACCGATTTGACACTGGTGTCCTACGGCGGACCCGACGTCGGAATGCTGTGTGCGGCGGGCAAGGTGAAGAAGCTGATCTTCGCCTTCTTTTCGCTCGACGCCATCCCGCTGGAGCCGTGGTTTCGGAAAAGCCGCGAGGCCGGGAAGATCGAAGTCCTGGAACTCGACGAGGGTATGTTTCAATGGGGTCTGAAAGCGGCCGCTTTCAACCTGCCATTTTTGCCTACGAAAGTTGGCCTTGGCACCGATCTCATCGAACTCGGCAATCTCAAAACGGTGCGTTCGCCATACGATGACGGCGAGGTTCTCGTCGCCATGCCGGCTTTGAAGCTCGACGCTTCGCTCATCCATGTTCATCGCGCGGATCATCGTGGTAATGTCCAAGCGCTTGGTCCCGATACCTATTACGACGAATGGTTCGCCAAGGCTGCATCGGAATGTTTCGTAAGTTGCGAGGAAGTCGTTCCAGCGATGGAGGACGCCTACCCCGATGACGTGAAAGCGAACACGTTCGAACGCTGCTTTGTCACCGGCGTGACCGAAGCTCAGGTTGGCGCGCACCCGACTTCGCTGCCGCCCGCCTATGGCCTCGATATGGATTGGTTCAAGAAATACGCAGCCGCAGCGAAGGAGCCGGGCGACTGGAGCGCGGTGAAGGACGAATTGGTCGGCAAGAACGAGGACGATTACCTCGCTTCGGTTGGTGGCAAGGAGGCGGTGCGGGACATTCCCCTGCCGATCTACTGATGGTGGATAGCATGATGAAACCTTCTCTGGCGGAACTTTGCATCGCGGCGGTCGCCGAAGCTTTTCGCACCGACCGGGAGGTAATTGGAACGGGCATTGGTCCGGTGCCGCGTCTGGGTGTGAGTCTGGCAAAGCTGACACACTCGCTTGGGTTGATGATGACGGACGGGGAAGCGTTCCTTGTCGAACAACCGGTGCCTTTGGGTCCGCGCGATTACGACGATCGGAAGGCGGCCGGACATCTGCCATTCTCCCGTTTCTTCGACAGCGCGGTTTGGACCGGTCGGCGCCACGCGATGGTAACGCCGACCCAGATCGACAAGTTCGGTCAGACCAATCTTTCGGCGCTTGGTGGCACGCATGAACAGCCCAAGGTACAGATGCTGGGCGCACGCGGATTTCCGGGCAACGGCATTTATCATCCGAATTCGATGTTCATTCCCACTCATTCAAAGCGCGTCTTTGTGGAAGGCGAGGTCGACCGCGTGTCCAGCCCCGGCTACAATCCGGCGCGGCGGATCGAGGGTGGCGACTACTCCGGTATAGAACTCAAACGCATCATTACGAACCTGTGCGTCATGGATTTCGCAGGATCGGACAACGCCGTTCGGGTCGTTTCACTGCATCCCGGCGTCAGCTTCGACGAAGTCCAGAGCAATACTAGTTTTGAGCTCATCGACGCTGTGGAAGGCGAAACACCTCTGCCCACGCAAAAGCAGCTCGACATCATTCAATCCCTCGACCCTCAAGGCATCCGCAACAAGGTGCTCAAGGACAATCCACCAGCCGAAAGGAAGGCCGCATGAGCGATCTTGCCGAACGTCAGCCGCAATCGCCCGAATACGAGACCGACGAGCCGGTCCGTTTTGAAACCGATGGGCCGGTCGCGTGGATCACCATGCAGCGCACGACGGTCAACAACGTCCAGAACAGTCAAATGACCTATGCGCTGGACGATGCGTTCAACCGGGCGAGCATGGACGATGACGTCAAGGTGATCGTGCTGGCGGGCGAGGGCAAGCATTTCAGCGCAGGACACGACATTGGTTCTCCGGGCCGCGATCACCTGGTGCCGTTTGAGCATCGTCTGATGGTGCCCGATCATACCAATAAACCGGGGGCCGAACTGCTCTATACGCGCGAGAAAGAAGTTTATCTCGGCATGTGCCGCCGCTGGCGCGACATCGCCAAGCCGACCATCGCGCAGGTGCAGGGCGCGTGCGTGGCGGGCGGCTTGATGCTCGCATGGGTGTGCGACCTCATCGTGGCGAGCGAGGATGCCTTCTTCCAGGATCCGGTCAACCGCATGGGGATACCGGGCGTCGAGTATTTTGCGCATGGTTTTGAACTGCCGCCGCGCATCGCAAAGGAATTCCTGCTGCTGGGTGAGCGGATGCCCGCGGCGCGAGCCTACCAATACGGCATGGTCAACCGCGTGGTGCCGCGCGATGAACTGCGCGATGCGGTGGCTCAGATGGCCGCAGAGATCGCCGAACGTCCGCGCCTGGGTAATTGGCTGACCAAGCAGGCGCTCAATCATGTCGAGGAAGGCATGGGCAAGCGCACGGCGATGGATGCAATCTTCCATATGCACCATTTTGCCCATGCGCAGAACGATCTGGTATCTGGCCATTCGCTTGGCGGTCTGGATGGCAAGGCCATGGCCGCGGCGAACAAGAGCCAGGCCGGCAAGGCTAAGAAAGACTAGGCGCTTGGCCGATCCGCTATCCACCCCGCTCACCGAAATGCTCGGCTGCCGTCTGCCCGTGGTGCAGACCGCAATGGGCTGGATTGCGACCCCGCAGCTGGTGGCGGCGTCCAGCAATGCCGGTGCGTTCGGCTTCCTGGCGGGCGCGGTGATGAAGCCGCTCGAGCTTTTCGACGCCATCGACGAGGTGAAGTCGCACACCGATCATGGTTTCGGCGTGAACTTCCATAGCTTCCAACCGGGTGCGAAGGATATCGTTGAGATCATCCTCGCCAACTCCGACAGGGTGCGCGCGGTCAGCTTCGGGCGCGGACCGGATGCGGGAATGATCGGCCGCTTCCGAGAAGCAGGCATCATCTGCATGCCCACAGTTGGTGCGCTTAAGCATGCGGAAAAGATGGTCGCGCTTGGTTGCCAAGCTGTCACCATACAGGGCGGCGAAGGCGGCGGGCATACGGGCAGCGTCGCGACGAATGTTCTGCTGCCGCAAGTACTCGACGCCGTTGATGTCCCGGTCGTGGCAGCGGGCGGATATGCCGATGGCCGGGGGCTTGCGGCCGCTCTCGCTTATGGCGCAGCAGGCATCGCGATGGGCACGCGGTTCATGATGACCAGCGACAGTCCCGTGCCGGACTCTACCAAAGCAGCCTATACCAAGGCCCAAACCACCGATATCTTCGTGACCGATAAAATCGACGGTATTCCGCAGCGAATGATCCGCAATCGTTCAATCTTACAGATTGAGCGAACCGGCAAAGTCGCTCGATGGCGGCGTGGGATTGCTGCCGGTGCTGCGATGAAACGAGACACCGGCGCGAACTGGACAACGATGCTCCAATCCGCACGGGCGATGACGAAGACGGGCGGCAAGACCTTGCCTGAGGCTATGCTGGCGGCGGCGGCTCCGACCCTTCTTCAAAAGGCGGTTGTTGAAGGCGACGCCGAAAATGGCTTGATGTCGGCTGGCATTGTTGCGGGCAGGCTCGATGACTTGCCCAGTTGCGAGGACTTGCTGGTTCGAATTGAAAACGAGGCGCGCGAACGGATCGCTGCGCTGGTCGGAACGCCATCCGAAATCAAGGGAGCGGCCTGATGGGTATTGAAACCTCCGTGAACGAACGCATCGCTGAAATCGTGTTCGACGTTCCGCCGGTCAACGCCTTCGACAGCGAAACCTGGCTATCGCTGCCCAAAATCGTGGCCGAAGCGGCATCACGGAAAGACGTGAACTGCGTGCTTATCCGCGCGGAAGGCAAGGGTTTTTGTGGCGGCGTAGACATCAAGGAGATGCAGGCGCATCCTGAACGGATCACGCTGCTCAATCGTGGCAATTACCTGACCTTCAAGGCGATCCGCGATGCAGAGGTTCCGGTTGTAGTCGCGGCGCACAAGTTCGTGATCGGCGGCGGGATTGGAATCTGCGGTGCTTCGGACACCGTCATCGCGTCCGACGATGCCTATTTCTCACTTCCCGAAGTCGACCGAGGCGCGATGGGGGGTGCATCGCATCTGTCCCGCATGTTGCCTTTGCACAAGGTTCGCGCCGCCTTCTTTACCGGAGGCAATATTCCGGCGGACGAGGCCTACCGCCTTGGCGCGGTGGAAAAAGTGGTGCCCCGAGCCGATCTGGGGCGCGAAGCACGCGAGTTCTGCGCCATTATCGCGAGCAAGAGCCGCAAGGCGCTGACGATCGCCAAGGAAGCCCTCAACGGGCTGGAAGAGCGCGACGTCGATCGCGGCTATCGCTGGGAACAGGGCTTCACACTCGAAATGTATATGCACGAAGACAGCCAGAAATCACGCGACGCTTTCGTTGAGTCCGGCAAAGCGGCCAAGTTCTAATGGATTTGAACTTCACCCCCGAACAGCAGGCATTCCGTCAGGAAGTGCGCGAATGGATGGAGACGAATGTTCCCTCCAAGCCGCTCGTGACTCTGGAATGCGAGGAAGGCTACCGGCAACATGTCGAGTGGGAGCGCAAGCTGGCGCAAGGCAATTGGGGCATGGTCACATGGCCCGACCGCTATGGCGGGCGCGACCTGGACCTCATCGAATGGCTGATCTTCGAAGAAGAATATGCTCGAGCGAGCGCCCCCTTGCGCGCCAATCAGAACGGTATCTTCCTGCTCGGCCCGACGATCATGGAATATGGCACGGAAGAACAGAAGCAGCGCTTCCTTCCACCGATGGCGGCGGGGGAAGTAATTTGGGCGCAGGCGTGGTCGGAACCGAACGCCGGTAGCGACATGGCCGCGATCAAGACGACGGCATTCCGAGATGGGGATCACTACGTCATCAACGGGCAAAAGACATGGTCCAGCCGGGGAAGCTTCGCCGATTGGGGCTTCGGTCTGTTCCGCACGGAAGAAGGAAGCCAGCGGCACAAGGGGCTGAGCTTCATATTGTTCGATCTCGATACGCCCGGCATCACACGCCGCCCGATCCGCCAGGTGCATGGTCATCCAGGATTTGCCGAATTGTTCTTCGACGATGCGCGGGTGCCGACCGAAAACCTGATCCATGAAGAAGGCAAGGGATGGAACGTGGCGATGGCCACCGCCGGGTTCGAGCGCGGCTTGATGCTGCGCCCCCCGGCGCGGTTTCAGGCGACGGCGAAACGGCTGATGGAACTGTATCGCCGGCATGAGGATAAAGCTTCGCCATCTGCGCGCGAGGCGGTGACGCGGGCTTGGATGGATACGCAAGCCTATGCCTACAACACCTATCACGTCGCGGCAAAAATCATGGCGGGTGGCAGTATCGGTGCCGAAGCGAGTTTGAACAAGATTTTCTGGTCCGAGCTGGATCGCGCCATGCATCGTGCCGCGATGCAATTGCTGGGTGCGGCGGCGGAACTGCGGCAATTCGTCGACGAAACCGAGAATGCCTGGCTGGAGGGTTACATCTTCTCCCTATCCGGTCCGATCTATGCGGGGTCAAACGAGGTTCAACGCAACATCACTGCCGAACGCCTGCTCGGCCTGCCACGTGTGGGGAAGGGCTGATGGAATTTCTGATCGCACCCGAACGTATAGAACTCGCCGAGGCGGTCCGCGACTTTCTTTCTGGCACGCATGGGCCGGAGGTTTTGCGGCGGCTGGACGCCGGGGATAACCGGGATCCCGCAATTTGGCAGGGACTGGTGGAAATGGGGCTCCCTGGCCTGCTAGTTCCGGAAGAGGACGGCGGGCTTGGCCTCGAACTGCTCGACGCAGCACTGGTCGCGCGCGAATGCGGTCGGGCAGCTTTGGCGGAACCGCTGGTTGAGGTGGCGTTCGTTCGCGCGCCCTGGTTGCTGGCTCAAGGCAGAACTGACGAGTTGGCGGCAATCGCTTCAGGGGAAGACCGTAAAACGCCAGCACACATTATTAATGGCTGGCAAGCTGATGGCGATGGCGAAAAGCTGCGATCGGTCGACCCGCTACGCAACCTCGCCGCGCTTCTCGGCGATGCGAGCGATGATCCGCATCTGTTGAATTTAGGCGCATTAATGTCCGCCGCCCAGCTTGTCGGACAAGCCGAAGCGATGCTCGACCAAGCCATCGAATACGCGAAGGTCCGCGAGCAATTCGGGCAGCCCATCGGCGGGTTCCAGGCCATCAAGCACAAACTGGCCGATGTTGCTGTGGCATTGGAGTTTGCGCGCCCGGTGCTGTGGCGGGCTGCGCAGGCGATAGATGGTGAGATCGACAGCGCATCCATCCATGTCAGCCACGCGAAGGTTGCCGCGACCGACGCCGCCTATCTGTCCGCAGAAAGCGCGATTCAAGTGCATGGTGCGATGGGCTACACTTACGAGGTCGACCTACATTTTTGGATGAAGCGGAGTTGGGCGCTTGCCGGAGCTTGGGGCAGCCGCGGCTTTCACCAGCAGCGGATCGACGTTGCCATCATCGGCGGCGATCACCCGATCGGCCCCGAACACACATTTGCCTGAGGACGACTGAATGGCCGAAGCCTATATAATCGACGCCGTGCGCACGCCAATGGGGCGTAAGAAGGGCAGCTTTGCGGACCTGCACCCAGCCGATCTTGCCGCGCATCCCTTACGCGAATTGATGGCTCGCAACGATTTCGACGCCGGTGAAGTGGATGATTGCGTCTGGGGTTGCTGCGATACGATCGGGCCGCAAGCAGGTGATATCGGACGCACCGCCTGGCTGGTCGCGGGCCTGCCGCAACACGTGCCCGGAACGACGGTCGACCGGCAATGCGGCTCTAGCCAGCAAGCGGTCCATTTCGCCGCGCAGGGTGTGATGAGCGGGACACAGGACATCGTCGTCGCCGGCGGTAGCCAGGCGATGAACGCAATACCTATTTCCGCCGCGATGTATGCGGGCCAACCCTACGGTTTCGACAATCCCTTCAATACGTCAAAGGGCTGGGTCGAGCGCTTTGGCGATGGCATCCTTAATCAGATTTCCTCGGCGCAGATGATCGCCGACAAATGGGGCATTTCGCGCGAGGCGATGGAGGAATTCGCCCTTGCTTCGCATCAGCGCGCTCAAAAAGCCACCGATGCAGGAAAGTTCGAGCGGGAGATCGCGCCGATTGATGGGCTGGCCAAGGATGAGACGATCCGACCGAATACCACGCTGGAGGGACTGGCGGAGCTTAACCCCGTCGGCGGACGAGGCACGATTACAGCCGGTGTCGCCAGTCAGAATTGCGATGGGGCGGCCGCGCTGCTTCTCGCAGGCGAACAGGCGGTGAAAGATCACGGGTTCAAACCGCGCGCCCGCATCCACCATATCTCCGTGCGCGCCGATGATCCGGTGTGGATGCTGACCGCGCCGATCCCGGCGACGCAGCATGCGCTCGAAAAGGCCGGTATGTCGCTGGACGAAATCGATCTGTTCGAGTGCAATGAGGCCTTCGCCAGCGTCCCGATGGCCTGGATGCAGGAACTCGGTATCCCGCATGAAAAGGTAAACATTCGCGGCGGAGCGATCGCGCTCGGCCATCCGCTCGGCGCGACCGGCGCGCGACTGATGACGACTTTGTTGCACACGCTTGAGGACACAGGCGCGCGATACGGCTTGCAGACCATGTGCGAAGGCGGCGGCCAGGCCAATGTCACGATCATCGAGAGGCTCTGATGGGAATTTGCGATAACCGCACCGTAATCATAACCGGCGCCGCGCGTGGGCTGGGCAAGGCTTATGCGCTCGCCTTTGCCGAAGAAGGCGCGAATGTCGTCGTCAACGATATCGGCGCGTCGCTGGCCGGAGAGGGCCGTGATACCAGTGCTGCGGACGAGGTCGTCGAACAGATCAATGCCGCCGGCAAGGGCCGGGCTATCGCCAATTACGAGGACGTGACCGACTGGGATGCCGCGAAGAAGATCGTGGACGCCGCTATCGCCGAATTCGGTGATCTGCACGTCGTGGTCAACAATGCGGGCATAGTGCGCGACCGGATGTTCGTTTCGGCAACACTCGAAGAGTGGGATGCGACCATGCACGTTCATCTGCGCGGGCATTTCTGTGTCTCTCGCCATGCGGTGAATTATTGGCGGGCCAAGCAGAAAGAGGGGCAAAATCCAGACGCACGCATCATCAACACGACCAGCGGGGCAGGGCTGCAGGGCTCCATCGCGCAGGCAGCATACTCCACCGCGAAAGGCGGAATTGCCGCGCTGACGCTGGTGCAAGCGGCCGAGCTTGGCCGCTATGGTATCACCGCCAATGCGCTCGCACCCGCCGCACGCACGCGGATGACGGAGCAGGCCTTTGGCGATAAGATGGCGACGGACACGCAGGCTTTCGACACGATGGACCCGGCCAACGTCGCGCCGACCGTGGTCTGGCTCGGCAGCAGCGAAAGCGCAAATGTCACCGGCTGCGTCTTCGAACTCGAGGGCGGCAAGATAATGCTGGAGGATGGCTGGCGCGAAGGTCCGGCGATCGATGCCGGCAAGAAATGGGAACCGGGGGAAGTCGGCTCCGCGGTGGAGAAGCTGCTGAAAGAGCGCAACGAGCCTCGTAATGTGTGGGGGACCGCCTGATGGATTTTTCCTTCACCGACGAACAGGCGATGATCTGCGAGACGGCGCAGTTGTTCTTTCGTGAGAACGCCACCAGCGAACGCACCCGTGCCGCGATGGCCGGTGACGGGATCGACCGGCAGCTATGGCAGGATTACTGCCAGGAACTGGGCCTTGGCGGCATAACCATTTCCGAAGAGCATGGAGGTGCCGGGCTCGGAATGATCGAACTTGCCATCATTGCCGAAGCGGCGGGGGCGCAGGTTGCCGCCATTCCGCTTCTAGGCCTTACGGCCGCTGCTCGCGCCATCGAATATGGCGGCAGCGAGGAACAGAAAGCCGAATGGCTTCCGAAGCTTGCTAACGGCGAAGTTATCGCCGCTTTCGCTGCGGATGACAGCCTCAAGGAGGACGATGGCAAGCTTTCCGGCGCGGTCCGCTTCGTGCCGCATGGCGGCGTTGCCGACCTTTTCGTATTCGCGGCAAGTGAGAATGTTTGGCTCGTGAAGTCCGACGCTCCGGGCGTGACAGTGACAACTCTTACCACGATGGACCAGACGCGTCCCTTCGCTCGCGTCGATCTGAGCAATGCGCAGGGTGAGAAAGTTGCCGATCCTGCCGCCGCGCTGAAGGCCGCGAACCAAGGCCAATGGGTCTATCTCGCCGCAGAGGCATTGGGCGGGGCTCAGGAATGCTTGGAACGCACGGTTGCCTATTCGAAGGAACGCGAACAGTTCGGCCGTCCCATCGGCAGCTTTCAAGCATATAAGCATCGGCTCGCCGATTTGATGGTGCTGATCGAACAGGCACGCTCGGCGGCCTACTGGGCGGCTAGCGCGGTGGACGAGAACGGAGCGGACCCGGACCTCGCTGTCCATGCGGCCAAGGCCTATTGCGCTGACACCTATTTCAAGTGCGCTGCCGACATGATCCAGCTTCACGGCGGCATCGGCTTCACCTGGGAACACGATGCGCACCTTTTCTTCAAGCGTGCGAAAGCGGTGCAGGAAATGGCGTGTAACGGGCGCTGGCATCGCGAGCGGATTGCCACGATGATCCTGGGAGAAGCGGCATGAAGCTGGGCTTCACGAAAGACGACGAGGCGTTTCGGCAAAAAGCGGCCGATTGGCTGGAAGAGCAGCTTACGGGCGAATTCGCCGACATCCGCTGGGTCGTGGGTCTGACAGCCAAGCCCGAACGGCGGAAGGAATGGGAACAGCGCCTCGCGCGCGACCGCTGGAGTGTGATCGGCTGGCCGGAGAAATGGGGCGGGCGCGATGCCAGCCTCATGCAGCAGGTCATCTTCGCCGAAGAATATGCGCGCGTCGGGGCGCCGGGGCGGATAGGCCATCTGGGTGTGGAGCTTGCCGGACCGACCATTCTCGCCTTTGGCAGCGAGCAACAGAAACAGAAGTTTCTGCCCGGCATCGCGTCGGGCGAAACGCTCTGGTGTCAGGGTTATTCGGAGCCAAGCGCAGGGTCCGATCTCGCCAATGTCCGCACCAAGGCGCGGCTCGACGAGAGCACGAACGAATGGGTGGTCGACGGTCAGAAAATCTGGACCAGTCTCGCCCATATCAGCGACTGGATCTTCGTTCTCGCACGCAGCGAGGAAGGCTCGAGAGGTCCGAAGGGGCTGACCTTCCTGCTCATGCCGCTCGATCAGCCGGGGATCGATGTGCGTCCCATCGTGCAGATCAATGGCGATGCGGAGTTCAATGAAACATTCTTCGACAATGCGCGCACGGATGCTGAAAATCTCGTCGCCGAGCCTGGCGAGGGCTGGAAGGTTGCGATGGGCCTGCTGGCATTCGAGCGAGGCGTCTCGACCCTTGGACAGCAAATGGCGTTTCGGCAGGAGTTCGAGGCTTTGGTGAGGGCCGCGAAGGAGAACGGTACGGCCAACGATCCGATCATCCGGCAGCAAATCGCGGAAGCCGAGATCGGACTGCAATTGATGCGCTACGGAGCATTCCGAATGCTCAGCCATGCCGATCAGACAACGCCCGATGGTGCGGCGCTTACCTATAAGATGCAATGGGCGACGTGGCGACGCAATCTGGGCGAACTTGCGATCGACATACTGGGTCAGGCGGGTCAGGTGACGGAGAACGAGAAATATGAGTGGGAAACGCTGCCCAATCTGTTCCTCTATTCACGGGCCGATACGATCTACGGCGGCACCAATCAGGTCCAGCGCAACATCATCTCCGAACGCGCTCTGGGTCTGCCGCGTGAGCCACGGGGGAGCAAGTAGTGGCCAACGAACCGCCCCCCTATCCCCAACCTCGCAACCTGCTGAACGGCAAAACGTTTGTCGTCACTGCTGCCGCCGGAACCGGCATCGGCTTTTCCGTTGCGCAAAGGGCGGCGGAGGAGGGTGCTACCGTCCTGATCTCGGATTTCCACGAAAGACGCATGGGCGAAGCGGCCGACCGGATCGAAGAGGCGACCGGGCAGCGTCCTAAAACCGCCCTGTGCGATGTGACCAATGACGAGCAAGTCCGCGCTTTGGCCGACGCGTCCATCAACCAGCTCGGCCATGTCGACGTGCTGATCAACAATGCAGGGCTTGGCGGTGAAGTCCCGGTCGTGGACATGACGGACGAGCAATGGACCCGGGTCATCGACGTCACACTCAACAGCGTGTTCCGCATGACACGGGCATTCCTGCCGCATATGCAGAAACGCAAGACCGGAGCCATCGTCAATAACGCCTCCGTCCTTGGCTGGCGCGCGCAGAAGGGGCAGGCGCATTACGCTGCGGCCAAGGCGGGCGTCATGGCCTTTACCCGTTGCAGCGCACTGGAAGCGGCGGAATACGGCGTTCGCATCAATGCGGTCGCGCCGTCCATCGCGATGCACGCTTTCCTGGCAAAAGTGACGACGGAAGAATTGCTGGCCGAACTTTCCGCCAAAGAGGCGTTCGGACGCCCAGCGGAGGTTTGGGAGGTCGCTAACGTCATGCTGTTCCTCGCCAGTGACCTCTCATCTTACATGACCGGCGAAGTCGTCCCCGTCTCCAGCCAGCGAGCCTGACCATTGCCCAAGATCTACGAACGACCGCAGGAATTGCTTGGCGCGGAAGGGACCGCGTTGGGGCCGACGGAATGGCTGCATATCGATCAGGAGCGGGTCAATGGTTTTGCCGATGTCACTGGCGACCATCAATGGATTCACGTCGATACACAGCGGGCGAAGGATGGGCCGTTCGGTGGAACCATCGTGCACGGCTACCTCACGATGAGTCTCGTCAATTACTTTCTGCCGCAATTGATCGAGGTGCGCGGTTTCTCTCACGCCGTGAATGTCGGCGCGGACCGGCTGCGATTCCTCAGCCCGGTGAAGGTGGGCAGCAATATCCGGGGGATCGGCGAAATCGTCGGCATCGAAGAGAAGAAGGGCGCAATCCAATCGACGGTACGCGTCACTGTCGAGATTGAGAATGCGGAGAAGCCAGCCTGCGTGATCGACACGATCAGCCGATACTTTCCGGAGAATTGAAATAACTGTTCCGACCGAACAGAAGATTGCTGCAGTCCACGAATATGTTGCAGCGTTTGAGCATGGCGATCCTGCGCGGGCAGCTTCGCTGTTTGCTAGGGACGCGACGCTGGAAGATCCGGTCGGCTCGCCCAGCAAGGACGGTATCGAGGAAATCCGAGAATTCTACGAAGGCGCGATGGCGACGAATGCCAAGCTAGAATTGTTGGGCGAACCGCGCTGCGCTGCGGACTACGTCGCGTTTCCCTTCGCAGTGGAGCTCGATTGGGAGGGTGCGCGGCAAGTTATCGAGGTAATCGATACGTTCCGGTTCGACGCTGACGGAAAGATCGTCGAAATGCGGGCCTATTGGGGACCGGAAAACGTTCAAGCGCAATGAGTCTGCCGCCGACGATTCCCCATCTCGCGCAAGACGCTGCTGAGCGGTTCGGCGCTTCGCCCGCGGTAATCGACGGTTCGGTTACGCTCAGCTTTGTCGATTTGTGGCAGTACGCGCGGCGCGCGGCGAGTGGGCTGATGGCGAAGGGCGTCGAGCGAGGCGACCGCGTGGCGATATGGGCTCCCAATTGCCACCAATGGATAATTGCCGCCATCGCCAGCCAACTGGCTGGTGCGGCCATCGTGCCGCTCAACACCCGGCTGAAGGGTGCTGAGGCTGGCGAGCTTTTGCGGCGGACCCGCACGCGCACTCTGTTCACGATGGAGGAGTTTCTCGGCACATCCTATCTGGCTTTGCTGGAAGGCCAGGATCTGCCGGACTTGCGCGAAACCATCCGTTTCGACCGAGGCTGGGATGAATTTCTCTCGACGGGGAGCGCCGAAGACCCACAAGTTGACGAAGCGCTCGCCGCGTGCTCGCCGGGCGATATCAGCGACATCATGTTCACCTCGGGTACGACCGGGACGCCCAAGGGCGTGCTATCTACGTACGACCGAATCATCCCCCTGTTCGAGAATTGGGTGAACCTCGTCGATTTGCGCGAGGGCCATCCCTATCTCATCATCAATCCGTTCTTTCATAGCTTCGGATACAAGGCCGGCTGGGTCGCCGCGCTGATAGCCGGAGCGACGATCATTCCGATGGCGACCTTCGATCTCGATCAAGCGATCGAGCATATGGAACGCGACCGGATCGCGTTTATTCCGGGTCCGCCGACAATCTACCAGTCGCTGCTGGCGGAGAAGGACCGGCGGGATTTCGACACGTCTTCCCTGCGCTCGGCAATGACTGGCGCGGCCAGTGTCCCGCCCTCGCTCATCCGTCGGATGCACGACGAGCTGGGGTTCGAACGGGTTCTGACCGCCTATGGCATGACCGAGTGCGTCAACATTACCGCGTGTGTTCCCGGCGATCCGCCCGAACTGGTCGCGGGAAGCTGTGGCAAGGCGGTGCCGGGTATGGAAGTGCGGATTGCAGACGAAGAGGGACGGTTCGTTTCAGCGGGAGAGACAGGCGAAATCCTCGTGCGCGGCTATGGCGTCATGCTCGGTTATCTGGATGATGAAGCGGCCACGCGCGAAGCGATCGACCAGGAGGGCTGGCTGCACACCGGCGACGTCGGAACGATGGACGAGCAAGGCTATGTGCGCATCACCGACCGGAAGAAGGACATGTACATTTCCGGCGGGTTCAATTGCTATCCGGCGGAGATCGAGCGAATGCTGAGCGCGCATCCCGCAATCGCCCAAGTGGCGGTAATCGGCGTGCCGGACGAGCGGATGGGGGAGGTGGGCAAGGCTTTCGTCGTGCTGCGGCACGACTCGACGCTTGACGAGAGCGAGCTGATTGCTTGGGCGCGCGAGAATATGGCCAATTACAAAATGCCACGCTCGGTGGCATTCCTCGACGCGCTGCCGCAGAACGCTTCCGGCAAGGTGATGAAGACCGAACTGCGCTGACGTCGAGGGGGCGTTCCGTCAATCGACGGTTGCCCCTCCATCCACGACAAGCGGATGTCCGGTAACGAAGCTGGCTTGATCGCTGCACAGCCAAAGCACCGCGTTCGCGATTTCTTCCGGCTGACCCATCCGGCCCAGCGGGGTCATACTTTCCATCGCCGCGCGGTATTGCGGGTTCTTCGCCACAGCCTCTGTCATCGCGGTTTCGATGACACCTGGGCAGACCGCGTTTACGCGGATGTTCTGCTTTGCCCATTTGAGAGCACCGTGGCGTGTCAAGCCGATCACACCGTGCTTGGTTGCGACATAGGCAGGTTGAGACGCATTGCCGGAAATACCGGCGATCGACGCGGTGTTGACGATCGCGCCGCCACCGTTTTTCAGCATCGCCTCGGCTTCTGCACGCATACAATGCATAACGCCGGTCAGATTGATGGATACGGCACGGTTCCAAACGTCCTCGTCCCATTCGTCGGCAGCGGGGCTGCTAATACCCGCATTATTATGCGCGAAGTCGAGCTGGCCATATTGATTGAGCGCCATTCGAATAAGCGCATCGACCTCTTCAGCCCGTGCTACGTCGCAACGGACGAAATGCGCTTTGCCCCCTGCTTTTTCGATTCGCTCAACGGTCTGCTTTCCGCCATCCTCGCTCACATCGCTAACGATGACGCTTGCCTCGGATGCGGCGAAGGCTTCAGCCGTGGCCCGGCCGATACCGCTGCCGGCACCCGTAACGAGCGCCACCTTTCCTGCGAATTCGTATGTCATTCGAAGCTGCTACCTCATGTTTGCGTATTCTGCTGTGTATTCTATAACGCAAACCTCGATATTTGATAGCAGGAAAGCAATCGTATGACGGACCCCCTATTCGAACCCGCGGCGCTCGGCGAGCTGCAATTGCGAAACGCCGTCGTCATGGCACCGATGACCCGCGATCGGGCCGGGCCGGGCGATGTGCCGGGCGATCTGATGGTCGAATATTACCGGCAGAGGGCGTCGGCTGGAATGATCGTGACGGAGGGCACGCAGCCTTCGCGCGAGGGCAAGGGATACTGGCGCACCCCGGGCATTTGGTCGCCGGGTCAGGTCGACGGCTGGCGGCGTGTGGCGGCTGCGGTCCACGAACGCGGCGGCACCATCGTCATGCAATTGATGCATTGCGGGCGTGTGTGCGTGACAGCGAACAAGCAGGACGACAGTGAGGTGATCGCCCCGTCTGCCATTCCGTGCGGTGACAAGGTTCCCGGTCCCGATGGCGTACCGGTGGCGACCGCCACGCCGCGCCAGCTAGATACTGAGGAGATTGCCGGCGTGGTCGAGCAATTTGCGCAAGCGGCGCGCAATGCCCGACGGGCCGGGCTCGACGGGGTGGAATTGCATTGTGCCAGCGGCTATCTACCCAACCAGTTCCTCAACCCGAACAGCAATCAACGGAGCGACAGATATGGCGGTCCGGTTGACAACCGCATCCGCTTTCCCGTCGAGGTGCTGCAGGCCATGTCGGACGCGATCGGGGCGAAACGCGTCGGCTTTCGCATCTCGCCTGGCAATCCCTACAACGATATGGCCGACAGCGATCCGGCGGCGACGTTCGGACCGTTCCTTGACGAAGGGAACAAGATCGGACTGGCTTACGTCCACCTGGTCGACATGGGCGGACAGCTCAATTTCGTGCGCCAGCATTGGTCAGGCGCGATTATCGCCAATAACGGATTGAATGCGGAGAGTGCGCGCGATCTGCTGAAGAAGGGCGGGGTGCAGGCCGTCTCGTTCGGCAGGAATTTCATTGCCAACCCGGACCTTGTCGAGCGCCTGAAGGCGGGTGCCGATCTGGCGCGCCTGGACCGCGACCACATCTATACCGGGGAAGAGCGGGGTTACACCGATTATCCTATCTGCTTCGACGGGAAGAACGCACGGGATTAGCGACGAATAGAAGAAAACTGTGGACCATCAACTTATTGGTTCAACGCCGCGAGTTCCGTCCGCGCTTGCGCCGCGGCAGATAAGTAAACCAATGCTTCCTGCAACGGCGTGTCCGAAGCCGCATGATTACGATGTCGCCGGGTGCGAGCGTCGGTACGAGGAACTGCTCGACCCAGGTAGTGAAGCTCACGCCGTTGATCGGTCCGTCGAGCACGCACGGCGCGTCGATCCTGTCATCTCTGAGCGCAGCAAGGAAGGTCAGCGTGCGCCAATGGCCGAACGGTGCGCGAGCGACGAGTTTCTGCCCGCGCGGCGCCCAGCCCCGGATCGGTGTCATGTTGGTCTTTGCCTAGGTCTCGTCGATGAAGACAAGGCGCCCGGGATCAAGCCGGGACTGTCAGGATTTCCGTGTGTGGGTTGGCGATTTAACATTACGATGCCATGGCTTTGATGAAGCGCTCACCGAAGATAACGGCGAACTGGGCCTTCCAGGGTCCACTCACGTGGCGGCATCTTCCACTCTTTTTCCGATCGGTTCAAGATCAGATAGAGTCCGCCCCCTTGCCCTAGCTGCGCCCGCCAGAGATTTGTTTGCGATTAGACCGACGACACCCGCATACGCAAAAATCTGTCCAGTTCTAACCTGAGTTAGGAGCGTATGGAGAGCCGCGCAAACGTGTTCTGCATTACTTGATCACCACAGACCGCCCGATTGCGCATTTCATAGCTTGAAATTCTACGCATTTGCGTTATTACCCTTATCCAATCACGCAAATGCGTATTTCTGGAGAGCATTGATGGCTCAGGTTGCACGCCGGGTTCCCGCTGAATCTTCCTCTAGCGGCCAACTCGTTGGTCTGGACGAGGCGATCGACGTCGTCGCTAGGAATGCGAATAAAACGCGCGAAGATCGTCGCGTCGCCGACGAGAGCGTCGAAGCGTTACGAAAAACCGGCTTCATGCGTGCATTGCTTCCCGCCCGCTTCGGCGGCCTAGAGTTGGCTCCGCAGGAATTTTTCGCCGCGCAAATTCAGATTGCCGAAGCAGATATGAGCACGGCTTGGGCTGCTGGCATCATCGCCGTCCATCCGTTCCAGATCGCGCTGTTCGACGAGCAGGCTCAGAAGGATGTGTTCGGTAAAAATCCCGACACCTACGTATCCAGTTCCTACAATCCTGTCGGCGGCAAGGTCGAGCAGGCCGATGGTGGTCTCATGTTATCGGGGCGCTGGGGATGGAGCTCGGGTTCACAGCATTGCACCTGGACTCTGCTTGGGGCGATCGTTCCGGGAGAAGGCTATCGCACGTTCCTGATCCCGCGCAGCGACTACGAAATCGAGGACACCTGGCACAGCATGGGACTGCAGGGCACCGGCTCGAACGACATCGTTATCGAGAAGCCGGTCTTCGTCCCGCACTACCGCACGCAAAAGCAGTCCGACGGGTTCGCGGGCAAGCACAACCAGACCTCACCGATCTATGATATTCCCTGGGCGCAGGTATTCATCCGGGTCGTGTGCACCGCCTCGATCGGAGCGGTCAAAAAAGCTCTGAAGCTCTTTATTGAAAACTCGGCCAGCAGCAGCACCGATCCGACCAAGCTTCAGGGCGATCCGGACATCACCCGGCGCATAGCAGAGGTTCGCAACCTGGTTCGCGAAGTAGAGGTCGTAATGCAGGCCAATTTCGACGATATGCTCAAGACAGTAAAAGGCGGCGGGGAAGTTCCGATCGAGGATCGCGTCTTGTACAGATACCAGGCAAGCCTCGTCATCGAAAAGATGATCGAGGCCATCGACCTTGTTTTCGATGTCGCGGGCGGACGCAGCGTATTTACCGGCTCTCCTATCCAGCAGCTTTGGCATGACGTCCATATCGCTCGGGCCCACGTCGCCAACAATCCGGTTCCGTTCGCCCGCAACTTGGGCGCTGTGTCGCTGGGTGCAGAGAACAAAGACTTATTTATCTGATCGAACACCAGTTTTCAAAAAATATGAGCAGCCGGGCGATATCCGGCGCCGTTGTAGGGAGTTGTATATGTCACTTGCTTTAAAGACTGCCGGTTGGGCTTTGCTCAGTGGGGCCAGCGTTATCGCGTTCGGAGGTGTTGCTTCGGCACAAGACGTCAACTCCGACGGTTCCGGCCCTCTTCGTCCCGGCCCGGAAGATCGCGAGGGCGATGCAGAGTTCGATCGGCCGACAAGTAACGTCATTATTGTTACCGCCAATAAGCGTGACGAGAACATCCAGGAAGTGCCGGTCGCCATTTCGGCGATTACTGAGGAGCAGCTCGAACTTACCGGCTTCAACGATATCACCGATATCAGCGCGTTCGCGCCGAACCTTTCGGTTTCCCCAGGCACCAACAACCCTACGTCGAGCGTAGTGGCCATTCGCGGGATCTCGGCAGGCGGCGATGAGTCTCTGACCATCGACCAGTCCATCGCCACCTATGTCGATGGCGTTTACCTAGGTCGCAGTGGAGCGTCCATTCCATTCGCGGCGGACGTAGAAGCGGTCGAAGTATTGCGTGGACCTCAGGGCACGTTGTTCGGTCGCAACTCGACTGGTGGCGCAGTCAGTTTCAAGCTGCGGCGTCCGACCGACGAGGCCGATATCGATTTCGAGCTGGGCTATGGCAACCAGGATACCCGCAAGGGAATGATACGGTTGAATTCGGGCAACGTGGCCGGAGACAATCTGCGCTTCCTGCTGACCTACGTGCACGAACAGAATGACGGCTATGTCGACAACCTGCTGACGCAGGGTGATGACAACGATCCAGGCGCCAACAATCTCGATGGCGTTCGCGTCGCGATGGAGGCCGATATAGGTCTTGCTGGATCGATCTATTACTCGTTCGATTATTCGGACTACAATACGGTCGCGCCAGCCTTTCAAACTACGATAACCTCGCCCACCGTGTCGGGCTTTCTGGCCAACGCCTCTACCGCCGAAGGCTGCACGCTTGATTTCGGCTTCGAACGGCGCGACGAATTGTGTCTCGACGATACGTCCAACGTGGAAGCGAAGGTCTACGGTCACACGCTCAAGCTGGAGAATGATTTCGGCCCCGCGATCCTCCGCTCCACGACCGGTTATCGTAGCTGGCGCAACGAAATCCTAAGCAGCGAACTTGACGGTTTCGCTGAGATCACCGGACCGGCTTTCAGCAATGCCACGTTGTTCAATAGCCTTCCGGCTGGTCTTATCGCTCCAATCGTCGGCGCGCAGGCGGCTCCGTTCGTCGCGGCGGCCCCGGTCCCCTCGATCACGTCCTCGCTGTTCGATGCAAGCCTCGATCGCAAGCAAGACCAGCTCAGCCAGGAACTGGAGATTGTTTCAAACACCGACGGTCCATTCAACTGGGTCGTAGGCGGGTTCTACTTTTACGAGAAAAGCGAGGAATTCAGTCGCCAGCGCGCCGGGTTCGTTCTCGACGTGGACCAGATCCTCCGCTTCAACCCGAATTTCGGGCCGCTCGGGCCGCTGCTGGCGAATGCCCTTTCGCCCGACACACGGTTTCGTCTGCTCGAGAACGTCTCCGAGATTTCTTACCAGACGACGGGTGAATCTTTCGCAATCTACGGCCAGGGGGAGTACCGGTTCGGTGCGTTCGAGCAGGCCGGCATCACGGTCGGCCTGCGCTACACTTGGGATGAGAAAACGATTAAGCAGACTGCGCCGTTCACCAATTTTGGCGAGGTCGATTTCAGCGAGCCTACGGGGCACGTGACCTTGGATTACCGCCTGACGGATACGATCAACACTTACGTGAAGGCTGCGCGCGGGTATCGGTCCGGAGGGTTCAATGTTCGAACGCAACAGGATCCGTTCGAGCCGGAAATCCTCTGGTCTTACGAAGCGGGGCTGAAGACGCAGTTCTGGGATAATCGCATCCGTCTGAACCTCGCCGGTTTCTATGCCGAGTATACCGACCAGCAGATCAGCCAGCCCGTCAGCAATCCGGGTGGTGGGGGCTTCGGTGTCGTGACGGTGAATGCGGGTGAAACGCATTATAACGGCATCGAGGCCGACTTCATGTTTGAACCCATAGACGGCCTGATGTTCAATGGGGCTGTCGGTTACGTCGATCGCGATTTCGTCAGATACCCTCTTACGCTTGCGGACGGCACGGTAATCGACATTTCGGACGAGGTGTTGTCCGAGGTGAACACTCCGAACCTGACGGCAAATGCGGCGGTTCAGTACCAGTTCTTCCTTGAGAACGACGCATTCGTGCTGGCGCGGGTCGGAGCGACCTATGAAGGCGACCACTTCTTCTTCACCACGCCGCAAACCTCAACGTTCGCACGGGAACTGGAATCGAGCGCTCGCACCCTCGTCGATGCACAGCTACGGGTAGGGGACATTCCGCTGGGTTTCGGTGACAGCCATGCCTTCGTGCAGATCTACGCGAAGAACATCTTCGACGTCGAATACGAGGAACGCGGGATCGATTACGGCGCGCTGGGCTTTGGCGGGTTCTATTTCGGCCGCCCGCGGACCTATGGGATAAGCATCGGCGCCAGTTTCTGACCCTTGTTTTCGATCAAGAACGAAACGACCCTGTTCTTGCGAACAGGGTCGTTTTTACATTGGACTGGATTGATGATCTCTCCCATCCCGTAGTTTTTCGACATGCACGAAAACGAGGCTCCAGATGTCCGCCAATATCGCCGAAATGGAACGTCGCCGCGACGCTGCCCACCTGGGCGGGGGCCAGAAGCGCATCGACGCGCAGCACGCCAAGGGCAAGCTGACCGCGCGCGAGCGGCTCGAGGTATTGCTCGACGAGGACAGTTTCGAAGAAGTCGACACCTATGTCGAACACGACTGCACCGATTTCGGGATGCAGGACCAGAAGATCCCAGGCGATGGCGTGGTCACCGGATCGGGGACGATCAACGGCCGTCTGGTGTTCGTTTTCTCTCAGGATTTCACCGTCTTCGGAGGCTCTCTTAGCAAACGCCATGCGGAAAAGATCTGCAAGGTG
>Ga0114900_1000312_pt1 | contig 39297 bp, 38 predicted proteins | sample MalvireepMed_231_FD_89685 | JGI IMG/M metagenome (GOLD analysis project Ga0114900, IMG submission 89685) | Marine viral communities from the Global Malaspina Expedition - Malaspina viral metaG DeepMed_231 | ecosystem: Environmental > Aquatic > Marine > Oceanic | place: Mediterranean Sea...
CCACCACGGACCAGCCTCCTCCTCCAGGCGATGGCACCACCACGGACCAGCCTCCTCCTCCAGGCGATGGCACCACCACGGACCAGCCTCCTCCTCCAGGCGATGGCACCACCACGGACCAGCCTCCGGTTCCGGGTGAAGATTACGGTAGTATACGTCCCGGCGAAGATCGGTCGGTTCGAAAGGATTCCGAGGCAGCGTATGAACAGGGTGGACTTGATGGTTTTTTGAAGTTTGCCGAAGACCATGTAACCTCCGCGCCACTATTTGAACGTAAAATACAAACTGGATTCGAAGATCTTATTGCGAATCGTGTAAAAGATCTTGAGTATGATCGCGAGACTGTGGTTGCCGAAGGCGTAGCTGAGATCGACCGCTCTTTTCAAGATGCGGCACAGGAGCTGGCGAGGTTTGCGAACCTGTCTCCGGGTGGCCCTGATTCGGGTCAGGTCATAGACAAGATGGAACGGCTGCTGCTTTCAAGGGAAACTTCAAAGCTGGAACTGAAACAGCGTGCTCGCGAAAAGGAGTTTGAGGCTGCCGATAAAGCTATTGCCAGGATGACGGAGACAGCGAATACGTTTTTTGGTCAAGATGTAACGCGGGCTGGTATGACCGGTGAGTTTCGTGGCGAGACAACGGTACAAGAAGAACAGCGTAAGATTGATAATGAGAACGCAGTTACTGAGATGTATGGGGGTAAGCCGCCAACGATCATGTCTGTTGATGAGTTTAAGAGAAGCATGAATTCTCAGGAGGGCGACGACGCATACAATCCAGCATTTGACACAAATAAAGATGGCAAAATAGGCTTTCAGGACTGGATCGAAGTAACCCAAAACGGCGTGATGATGGATGATGGCCGCATAGCTTATGGTGCAGGTCCGCGCACGGTGGCTGGTCAGCAAATGGACCAAAAAGCTTCACAGTTTGCCGATACTCACGGTCTTGATAAAGAGAAATTCACAGAAGCTACGCGTCAATTCGATGAAGAATTACAGCAGAACATCGATAAGTTCAGGTCCTCCTTCACTGGGCAAATGATGCACACTGACGAAAATGGTAAACTGGTTTTTGATAAAGATCCAAATACAGGACTGCCGTTTACATCGATGCAGAAGGCTGAGTTTGACCAGGATGTTGCGGAATTTAACCAAACTTTTGAAGAAAACATTCGACAGTTTGGCATTGAGGCCGGGTTCACGAAAGAAAAATTACGGATGATGAGGAATAAGAACTGGGCCGATGTTGTGGCGAATGCGTTTACTTCTATTTTTCAACGCCCTTAGCGGCCGCTGTGTCCTCTGGTGGTGCGGGTGGAGGCGCGGGCACAGCGGCGGCAGGAGGAGTAACAGTAAAAGCAGTAACAGCCGCGATCCCGCCATTGGTAGTAGGGGGGGCTGTGTCGTATGTAGCGGTTCGTGGCATTGCGGCCACCGTAAATGGCATTATGAATATGCTGAATCTTGGTGGCAGTAATGTGGCTGGCACCACAGAAAATGCTACGATGTTAAACCCGAAGGAAATGGACCCCGAATTAATGGATGAGTTGTACTTGGCTGCCGACTCAGGAGAGCTTCTTAATCCCGGGACCGGCGAACCGATTACACGGGAAATGATTGATCAGGGCGAAGCTTTTTATCCTGATTATCTCCTGCGACAGATTGCTGAAGAAGGTCACGGTTTGGATTTTACGGAAGCCATTGGTGATTCTGAGCGCAGGGGGGAAGGTAGCGCAGGGCTTAATATTGGCGGCACAAAAATGCAGGCAGAAGAACATTTGCGACTTATAGATCCAATGGAAACGGCACGCACCGTGTCTACGTTGGGTCTTGAGCCGCGCGGCTTGAAAGCATTTACTGCACAGTTTGGGGCAGAACTTCGGTCAACGCCCACCCGCAAAGAATTTAATAAAGATCCGATGGCCTATCTCGCTAAGCGCGGCTGGAGGATTCAGGAAGGGCTAATTTTAAAGGGTCCACAAACAGCGAGGAAATAAGATGGGCATGCAGAAGTATATCGGCGCGATTAACTACAGATCTGATCTTACCAAACAAGAAAAAGAAGAAATAGAAAGAAGAAAAGCTGAGGCGGCAATCTCAGGTCAGGGATTTATGCCCGGCTTGGATAGCCCGTGGGGGTCTGGTCGAGATACTTCTGGCCTCACAAGTCCGTGGGGATCTGATAATCGTGCTCCTATGCAATCCTGGGAAGATGCTAGGATGGCTGAACAAGCTCCTCCGGGCAGGGCAGGTATATCAGGTATGGAAGATTTGGCTCGTTCGCGAGAGGGTTCCCCGGCTCCCAGCCGCCTGGAGCAGGTCGGCGGGGGTTTTATGCCGCTGGGTGCAGCCAGCACCGGGGAAGGTATAGGTGAACAGGGTGGAGTTGGGATGCGACCCGGCCAAGGGGAGTTCGGGGCGGGTATGGGTGGTGGTGCTGGCGAACCGCTCGAAGATATGCCTGAACTGAAAGAAGAGAAAATCATCGAAGCTATGGAAGATCCTGCAGCCAAGAATAAAGATGGCAGTGTTAACTGGGCTTTGGTCTTTGGTTCATTGGCTGCAGGTTTAGCTTCTGCGGCAATGGGTGGTGGTTTGAGTGGAGCTTTGATGGCTGGAACTTCAGCGTTTGGTGGCGGGCGCAAGGGCATGCTGGAAGGCGAAAAAACGAAAATAGCACAGACAAAGTTTAGGGCGCAGCAAGATAAACTTCTTAACGATAAAAATCTTAAAGCATACAAGCGCATATTTGACCAGCAAGTGAGTGCTGGAATGTATGAGGAGGCCGGTGAGACCCAGAAAAAAATGAACAGATTGGAGGGTAATCCAATCGACCCGGAGGATATCAATAAATGGGTCACAAGGCAGCAGGGGAATGCTGCGATGGATGGAATTGGAGACACACTCGATGAGTGGACAAAGGCGGCAGCAGAAGCCCAGGCTAGAGGCGATGATACATATTGGGATAACGTTGAAATTCCTGAATCTATGATTTATCACCTGAATGCCAATAAAGGATTGAAGCCTGGTGATAAAATCCTTCCGCGCCACTATAGATTTGCACATGGCATAATGCTTTCCCAGGTCAAGGATAAACTCCCCGCAGCTGAAGAGGCATTTTCCAAACGCCTGGCTACATCAATAGCGCAGGCCAAAACTACATTCACTGATTCATTCAAGGGTTACGCGCAGATGGCAGAACAAAGCTATGGCCGCAAGCATAATCCTGATGGTGTGGCTGGAGGGTTTTTTAATAACACGAATTTTGATGGCGAAAAAGATTCCGGCAATGCGGTGATGAAAATGATGAACTTGGCCCGGAGTGGGATGGACCAGACTAAATATGAGCAGGAATATTTAGATGCTATGCGGTTCGACCTTGGGGCAGCCGGTTCAGGGGTAAGCATGATGAGTGATACTGTTGCTGCCATAAACCAATATACCCAAGGCGGGTACGATTTATCGATGCATGTGGACAGGGCGACCCAATGGATGAGTCCCGAACTTAGGGCTGAAGCTCAGACAATGGTTAAATATTGGCTTGCCGAAGAAGCGAGGTTGAGTCCTGGAGTGGAAGGAGTAAATGAACTCGGGATGAGCCGTGAACAGGCGCAAGACATTCTCCGGCTTGGAAATGAAGGGGGTGCGGGGCAGGGACTGCATAACCTGAACGAGGTTGGTCAGAAAGCATATCATGGATTGATGCAGGCAGCTCTGCCGTCTGGTCGGGGAGAAGTTGAACCATCGTTACGCGGTGAGTTTTCGGGTCAAAATCCCCAGGAAAGGGCTGACCAGCGGGTAGTTATGGCCAGCGATGTGGTCGGGGAAGTGATAAAAAAGATCCAACAAAGCGTCGGTCAGCACGATGAAAAGTTTGATAATTCTACAGCTGAGTCTGTCATTGAGAAGCTGTCGAGAGATCCACATTTCTCGAAGGCTCTTCAGGATGAAGGTGTAAAAAATATGGCGATCGAGGCTTTGAAGGGATCGGGAGGCGAAGATCTCATTGAGACAATCCGGAAATCTGCTATGCTACAGCTCAAGCATAGTACTACCACCATAGACCCGGAAACCGGAAAGAAAAAGAGGACGATTGATTACGACGCACTTGAAAAGTCCTACCTTGTAGATCCAGTAACCGGAGAAAGAACATTTACAACGGGCGTGGAAGATACTCTTGAAGAGGAGTCACAGAAGTTAGCAACGGAAATGAGGGCAAAAGTTCAAGAAGCTCACCCTTTTAAAAGCGGCAAGGTGAAGGACAGATATCAATATAATAGACGTAGGGATGCTATTAGGGCAGCTGTAAAAGCCCACGAAGACAAGTTTGGGAGAGACCAGGCGGTTGGATCACGCGTACGAGAGATTCTTAATGTAAGAGATGACTTCAATCGTCCCAATGTTTCACCTAACCCTGCTACAGAAGCAGAGCGGCAACAACTGCACGCCCCCATGCGCGGTCAGGTGGAGGACTATCTTGGCGAAGATCCGCGCGGTGGTGCAGGGTCAAGGCAAGGGCTGAATACCCCGCAGGCCAATCTGAATCCTGGAAATGTCAAGTACACCGGGGACCCGGATAATCCGGGGGTCGGAGCACAGTGGGCAATGAAGGATGAAAACGGTGAACTTATACTTGACGATCAAGATCACCTGACGTTTGCAACAGAAGAGGATGGATTCAGGGCCATGGAAGCAGATCTTGAGGCCAAGATATCAGGTGACTCACCGGCTACACGAAAGAAACTTAAAAAGGATAACGCCGAGACTGTAGACGAACTCGGCAAGGTATATGCCGAAGATCCGAACTGGGCAAACAATGTTAAATCCATCCTGGAAAGAACTCACGGCATAGACCCCGATACGCCACTTATAGAGATACCGCGAGACGCTCTTGTTCGGGCCATTGCCCAGGCAGAAGGGTACAATGCAGGTCCGGGCCGCCCTGACGAGCAAAGGGGTATGTTAGCGGGTGTTCAGCCGAGTGAATCCGAACCCGGACCCCCGCAGCGATTCCCGGGATCAACAGGCTGGCCAGGTCTACCTGGAGGAGGAGCCTAAAATATGAGTCTTTTAAATCCACGCGAACCACAGATTCCGGGCACCGTATCAGGGGATATTTTCCAGGCCCACATGAGGAGGGTCGGGCTTCTTCCTGAAGACGAAGAAGAACGCCACGCCCGACAGCAGCAGCATGAGCTAGAACCCTACGATCCCAATCCGATTTCTAACGTTCGGATTGGCGAGGAAAAAACATATTGGGATATAGCCAAGTCGGGAGGTGCCACTGGTCTGGCCGGGGGAGCCAAAGGTATCATCAGTGCTGTTGAATCGTTTGGGTTTGGCAACGACAGCACCAGGAGCATGATAGACCATCTCAATACTATCGAAGTAGAGCATGCCCCGCCCGAAGCTATACAGGGCGAGCTGCGAAACAACCCGTGGCTGCTTCTTGATCCGACCTGGTGGGCGTATAATGTCCCGAACTTTGCAGCCAGCACCGCGCCTATGCTGGTTGGTGGTGGTGCCGCAGGCTTGGCAACCAAGGCAATAGCTCGAATGATTCCGGGTCTGGCCGGATCAGCGGCAACAGCACGCACGGCTTTTGGTGGTGCGTTGAATATGATGACCGTTGGTGGCAGTGTGTATGCCGAGCAAGTAGAACAGGGCGCATCTCACGAGGAAGCAGCTCTACTTTCCCATCAATCCATGCTGGTTGATGCGCCTTTTGCTTATCTCGAAGCATTGCTGTTCTTGAATCCGAAACTGTTTGCCGCCAGGCTACCTAAAGCTCTCCGCTCTACTACTCGCAAAGGTCACATTCTCCAGTCTTCGGCAGTCGAATCGTTTCAGGAAGCTGGCGAAACGATTTTTGCTGACAACCTGATTCAGGGCAAGCCATGGCAGTCAGGAGTACTCGAAGCTTTAATCTCGGGTCCTGTTGTTGGTGGTCCTATTGCAGCTGTTCAGGGCGCGGTAGGCTATGACCCCGCAGTTATGCACGCCCAATTGATTGAGCAGCTCAAGGTTGGAGAAGGCATTGAAGGTCTTAATAATCCTGATCTTTCAACAGAAGAACGGCTTGAACTGACAGATCGTGCTGCTGACCCGGCTTTTAGTCCGCAACGTATAGCGTGGCTTGAGCAGAGGGTGACTCGCGAGGATATTGACGGAGCTTCTAAAGCTGCTGGCAACGACGTTCCACTTGGCGACGCTGAGTGGACGGACATGCTGAAAGACGATCTTCGCTTGATTGGTTACTACGAGTATGAGCTTGATGGTCGCGGTATCGAAGAGCTTGAAGCTCTTCGTGATGATGCAACCCGACGCATGGATCGCACTGTTCCTCCGGAACACAGAACAGAGAGACTCATGTCAGACATCCTGCTGTCGCCGTATGAGGCGGCGAGGCGGGGTGAAGAGCCGTTGCTTTATGGTGACACATTTGTCCTTACTGACAGTGATGGCGTTCCGGATTATACGCACGTATATCGAGTAACTCAGCTCGGGGTTGTTCAGCGCGACGAAACTGGAAAACCTATTCTGTTCGGGCCTGATGATCCCGTTCCCGGGGTACCTCGCCCGCCGGTGGGTGGGGTTAGGGCGATTGATATTGCTTCCGATGAAGAGCTTGAAACAGCTTTGGAGCTTGACCCAGATTTTGACGAGATGGATGCGGCCAGAAAGAATCTGGGTGTAGAGATAACAGATAATGCTATGATTATGGTTATTTCTCGTAGTCGGTTGCGCGGGAAAAATATGTCAGTTACGGCACCTGCCGAAGCCGCGCCTGAAGTGCCACCGTTAACAAGTGGAGTAACTGGTGAGGTTACACCCCCCCTTGAACCCGGCAGAGGTGGAGGAGTGTTTTTGCCGATATCGGGCGCGGAGAAGAAGGGGAGGTTGTTAGGGGAAGGGGAAGGCCCGCCGCTTCAGGCTCCATTTGTAGAAGGTGTAGACGAGACCAGCTTCGTGGTCACCAGTGGCCGTGATGCCAGGGGCAGGTATGCTAAACCCAGTATTCGGGATGTGCGATCGGGAGCGGAAGACCCGGCCACAGCGGGGGAGGTACCCGAAACAGCGGATCGCCCCGTGGCCGAAGGTGGTGGGCAGTTAGCTACGCCCGCGATGGACAGGCATCTGCTTAACGAGATAATGGCAGAACAAGAAGTAGAAGAAGTTATTTCGGAATATGAAGATGTTGACATGCCACCTTCAGAAGAAGCAACGCTTAGCCCAAAAGAAAAAGCCGCAAGGAAAAAAGCTGCGCCAGCGCAGACCTTAGCTGAGACCCCTGAACTACAGCTTACAGAAGAAGATCTTGCAGGCGTGACTACACCTGAACCTGTCGTTGAAGAAGCTCCGCTTAAACCCGTAGCTCCGTTCCTTCCGGGAGAAGAGATTGATGAAATAGTCGCTGGGGTAACTGAGCCGGGGCCAGCAACTGTAGAATCTGCGGAAACTGTCGTTGAAAAAGCCCCATTCATGCCAGATCCATCCAAAGAAGTTATACCTAAGCTTGATGTAGTCTCGCGGCAAGGTTTTGATGAAGTGCTGGAATCATTCCCTTCGACCTTCGGGCTGCGTAGGTATCCAGGACAAACATTTAGAGCTTCGCCACAAGTTGGCACAACGGGCGTAGAAGGTGAGGACAGTTATATAAGCAGAGATCCTGCTCCTTCAACGGCTGGATCTTATCGGGTTGTTCCGCAGAGGTTAACAGAAGAGGGGCGATGGGAATCTTTTGCAGCACAGTCACCGGAAGAGCTTCGAGCTGAGATAGTTGAGGCTCCTGAGTCGACGGCGGAACCCGTTGTTGAAGAAGCTCCAGAACTTCCGTTGCACCGTCAGACACCAACTGACCCGGTTAAAATTGCAGAGATTTATAGGCTTCCGCTTGCTCAGATATTAGCACCTATTGGCCCAGCGTCAGGCACGAAAACCGCTCGTAATTTTAATCAGCTTAAAAACGATGCAAAAGCCCTCAATATTCCCATAAAAGGTGCAGACTTGAAGTCTAAGGAGGCACTGGCACAGTTAATCAGATTGACAGTATTAGAGCGAGATGAAGTATTAAGACGAGAAACCGAAGATCAACCCCAAGGCATCAAGATAGCACCTGATATCTTGGCCAAGGCAAGGGGGCTTTATGCCCCTCTTCTGTTAACCTCTAAGTACGAAGGGATCAGTGAATCTGATAAAGAAGCCATCATCAGGATAATGGCTAGGGATATAGCTGATCCCCGGGATGATCCTGTTACGCTTGATGAAGCTATTGCAGTTGTAACTGGTGATATTGGCACAAAGGGGCACGAGCCGCACGTACCTACGGGTGAAGAAATAGCGGTCGATGAAATTATTCCAACAGACGAGGAGGTTGCGGCAGAGGAAGCGAAGGAATTAAAGGCCAAGGAAGAGTATGATGCACGAATGAATGCTGCGCGTGATCGTGCTGGGATGCCTTCGGTTCCGATTCGCCGAATTGAAGAGGGTGTGTCAGGCTTGGACCCGGGCACAGTATCAGTAGAAGGTCTGTCTCCCGGCCAAACCGTGGACGATGTCGTATCACCAGCCGCACCCGCACCCACACCCACACCCGCACCCGCACCCGCACCCGCACCCGCACCCAGGCCGGGAGTCAGACTAGCACAGGCTATAGCTGATGTATCCGCTGCGCCTACACTGCGTGCCAAGCTGGAGATGCTGGACGACAAGTATCAAAATATGTTCTGGGCCATGCAGGAAGGGGGTAGTGATGGTTTCCTGGGTGAGGTATTCAGAGGAAAGCTGGAGCTGACCACGGACCAGCTGACTGATGTTAATAATCAGATCGGTGGACTCTTAACAGATCAGCGTATTTACGGAGCGGCTACTCCGACACCTGCACCCGCCGCAGCACCCAAAGCTGCACCTGCGACTATTGAAAGTTTCTCGGAGGTTATTGACAGCATCCCCGAGAAACTCCGCGTAACACTCAACAACATCAACAAGTATTTACCAACTGTAGACGGTGAAAAGGTAGAACTCGTCAGGGGTGAAGGCTACTTGTACTTCGACGACATGAGGCTTACTCTTGACGCAGAAGGCAGGGGTGGTACGAGCGTCGAAGGCACAATGCACCTGAAAACCATGTCAGTCAGGGAGTGGGTGCAGGAGTATTACGACAAAGTTCTGTCAGCGGGAGATACTCATCCGTTACACCCTGACTATGTAACTGAGACCGAAGCCGCACCCGAAGCCGCACCCGCACCCGAAGAAATCATTGAAGATATCCTGCCCACGGCAAAGCCCGAGGCAAAAGGGTTTAAACGCCCGGTGACTGGCCTTCATGAGAAGAACCCTGATGATCCACCTGAGTCTTTCTGGCGCGAAGAGGTAGCCCCTGGCGTTACGCGTATCCAGCAGATGCTGGACGACGGGGCTGGGGTGTTGTGGCGGCCATGGATGACATCCGACGAGAAGGGTCGCGCCCTTGTTAACCTGGGCTTCAAGCGTGAAGGAAAACGCCGGAACGAGCTGACAAAACACAGGCCGGGGGCGAAGTCGATAACGATGGGGTTCCCGGAGGATATCATAGATGCATATTATGATTTCCTTTCCGGCAAGAAAACTACGACAGCACCAGCAAAGCCTGGCGAAGATACGATTGAGGATGTCATCGCGACGTTCCCGGAGACGTTCGCGTTAAGAGCCTTTCCAGGTGATCTGTTCAGGGTTGCAGGTCCTCCAAAAAGCTGGATTGACCAGCAAGGGAAGGCGCAGATCGTCGTTGAGGTGGAAAGAGATGGCACCTGGTTAGAGCTTGGTAGGGACACGCCAGAAAATGTGCGTCAAGAGATCGTGGCCGAGCAGACCTTGGCTGAGACCCCTGGGCTACAGCTTACAGAAGAAGATCTTGCAGGCGTGACCACACCCACACCCACACCTGCAGCCGCACTCGCACCCGCACCCACGACCACGCCACCGACGTCTGTTTCGGCTAACCAGCCTCCCCGTAAGCTGGTGGTATCTGGTGGTCGTAACTATTCAGATGGGCAAAGACTATATGACGAGCTTGATCGACAACATGCAGCTTGGCCGATAGCCGAGATTGTGCATGGAAACGCAAGTGGGGCTGACAGGATTGCTGATCGGTGGGCTGCCGATAGAAAAATTAGAGTTAGAAAATTTCCTGCTAACTGGAAACAACTCGGCAGGAAAGCTGGTCCTATGCGTAACGCCCAGATGGCCAAGTACGGTGATCATCTCGTTGCGTTCCCCGGAGACAGGGGCACGTCCAGCATGATGAAAGAGATGGCAAAAGTTAAAAAGCCAGCGATGTCATCTCTTGACAGGCAAGAACTACTTGATATTCCAGGTGGTGTAGAAACTGCGAGCGTAGAGAATCTTGAAACCGGGAAGAATCACCCTGCATTACCAGGGTTATTTGGAGAAGCCACACCAACACCTGCAGCGGCACCAACCCCCGAGGCCGAGGTTTTGGAGAAGCCTGAGTTTATGCCTCCGGTTCAAAAAGTTCCCGAAGGTGTATCAGGTGAAGATGTGGAGGTATCAGAAGCCAAGCGTGCTGCTCTTGTTGAGCAGGTTAAAAACCTAACAGATGAGCAGGTGCTTGACCGAACCACAGAAGCTCTTAGAAAGTTGGCAACAGATGTTGGGGTTGATCCTGACGAGATCAAGCTCGGGTTTTACATACGCAAGTCTGGCAAGCTGAAGGGGCAGTGGGTGCGATCGAAGCCGGAGAGAAATGAACCGGCCACCAGAGCATCGTTGGTTTATTCGATCCGGAAACTTTTTGGTCAAACACAGGATATCTCCACCGAAGTTGCGCCAGAGGAACAGGTTGAATCCTCGCTTGACCGGGGTGAAGTGCCAGCCGCAGCTTCTGATGTCGAAGTAACTATGGCAGAAGTGATGGAATCTCTTACGGACAAGGAGATTCTTGAACTAGGCCAAGCTGAGTTGATAGATAACATCGAGACCCGTGTGGACATGGGTGGTCTTGGGCTTGGGTCTCAGTTGTGGAACCCTTATGTCACGGAAAAAGGAAAAACAGTTAAGCCGAATAATTTCATGAAACCGAACAAGCGAAGGTTGCTTGAAATTATCAGGTCCAAGTATCCGTATTCGGCTGCGGTGAAACAAGAGCTAGACAAGAGATTGGCCGTGACTCCTCCGTCGCCGGAAGCGACTGCACCTGCAGCTACGCCCACACCTGCTGCAGCTCATTCAGAATCCCAAGACGTGGCAAACCTTTTTGATTTCATCGATGACCGGGAGTCTTCCTATGGCATGGATGACCAAGATTTGTCTGCTCTTATTGGCGACGAGGCCATTGAAGAAGAGATAGCTGCGCATCGTGATAAATCTGAGCCTATGTCGGAAGGTGAGGAAGCCGCGCATTTCTTTGCGATGATGGATGAGATGAATGCGGCCCTCAGTGAGCCTTTAAACATTAAGGGTATCTCGATTAGCGACTTAAAAGTCAGAGACAAGGACGGCAAAGAAGGTAAATACGGTAGGACCAGCTCGGGCAATAACGTTGTTGTCTGGATGGAGAACGAGAAGAGGCCGCGTAACATACCAGCTGACACACTTGAGCTGGAGAGTTCGAATATGTTACGTGTTAAATCAAGGGTTCAGGTATCGGATCAGGCAATAGCTGATGCCAGGAGTTTAGTGCGCGGCGTCAGCGACAAAAATATGAATAAGATTTTCAAAGACAAGAATGGAAGGGTAAGTCTTGATAAGTTTATAACGTGGGCGAAGGGGATTGGTGCTTCCGTTCCCGATAAAGCCACACGATCTGATGTTGTAAGTGCCGTGAGAAGGCGTCTTGCTTTAGCAGAAGGAGAAGGCAATAAGCAGGAGCCAACGGATCGTGGTGATATACTTGAAGACTTTTTACGTGCCACAAAAAAGAAATTTTCTCTCATCTCCCTCCCCGCCAACGCCTCGACGTCAGGCATCATGCTCCATGATGGTACGTTTTACGATCTTGGTGATGAAATTCATGCAGAATTTATGAGCCGAGCGTACGATGAGGCTTTCCCTCTGGGTCCGGGCACACGCTTCGACGCGTTCAAGAAAGAGTATACGGATTTTGGCGAGCGTCGAGGACAAGAGAATGCCTGGGGAATACGTGACGATGTTATACAGGACTTCATGGCTGACACTGGTGCATTACGTGTTTCCGTCGGAGGTAGGGGTCTAATTATAGAAGGTAATGAATCACCGTCTAGTGCACAGCTGAGCGCAATAAAATCGGCAGTTAAGAGTGGAAGGTGGTCCAATGTCGACCTTGAGTGGACGGACGTAGCTCATACGCAAGTAACTGTAGACGACATTGGACCACGCGTAGCTTCTATGGTTATTACTAATTTCTGGCTCAAAGCTCTTGAGAAACAAACACGCGGAAGGGTGAAGGATACGCTGGATACGCTCAGCGGGGACCCTCGATTGAATCTGCGAGATTTTATGGGCGGCCAAAGACAGGCGGCTCCTATTATTTACACCTCCGAAGAACTCAACCCATTTACTGACGAGGAGGCTGAGCGCGTAGCTTTGATTGCAGCACGGTTCTCGCCTGACGCTGAAAATCCACAGGCATGGGGCAGGGCGTGGGTGCTGGTGCATAAGAATACGGATGCTGCGAGACGAGAAGCTTTGCGGATTACGGAACGGAATAGCAAGGTTAGGCTTCCTGCTGAACTTCGGCGAAGAATTGGGTTGTCTGCTGTTCCGGCCACCGCTAAGTCTGTTTTGGATATCATGGATGTGCCGGTTGAGGTAGGCATGTCAACATTTATAGGCGTTGCTGCTCAAGCGCAAAACGCGGTGCGCAACATGGTTATAGATGGTGACGCTGATGGCTTAGCGTTCTTGCAAACCAGAATACGCAAGGGTGTTAACAAGGGCGATCCGATGTCGATCGTTGTTCAGAACGCCATAAATATGTTGCGGCCCACTACGCGAGATTCCAGCTTCATGCCCGATCCTTCAGACTTGCAGGATGTTGTGCATGTTGAACCACCGTCATGGGATGTCCCGCTTATAGATCCGTTGTCTGAATCATTGGCACAGCAAGCAGTTCGTAACAATATAAATGGCGTCGCCCCTCGTAATCTGGATGAGAATACCCAGATGACTATAGCTCGTGCTCGTGAAGTTGAGTGGCATCAGAAGTTTGGGCCAAAACCACAGATTCTTGGTGCTGCGGTGTCGCGATCGTTACGTAACCCCCACATGTACACGCCTAATGATGATCTTCTGGTTCGCACACCCCGAGCGAAGCATAAGGGATATAAAACGTTGCTTCATACGGTTCAGCAGATGATGAGAAAAGGTGTGATGAAGTGGCAGGGAGCAACGCTGCAGAGAAAGAATCCACTCGAAGACATAGCTGTTCTTGGTCAGGTGATACGTGATGCACGCGTGGAGAATTTCATAGTCTATTATATAAATGATGACAATGTTGTGGTTGGATCAACCATCGTGTCGTCACGTAAACCGAACGAAACGGAGAACCTAAACGTAATTGGGTGGAATTTCGTTGCTGCCAAGGCTGGGTCTCTCGGAGCTACACGCATAGCTACATCACATAACCACCCTTCTGGCGTGCCGTCACCAAGCCTGTCAGATTTAAGTGCAACCAGAAAGGAGGGCATTGATGCAAGGAGGCATGGCTTGGAACATATGGGTCATGTTATTGTGGACAACACACAATACTTTGAACTCGATCCGTATGCCTCGAAGGCTGCAGACAACAGTGGTTTAAAATTGTTGCCCCCAGACATCGGGAAAAATCTTCGTCGCAGTCCGTATCTCGACCCTCTCACTACTCCGGGGCTGGAAGCCAAAGCTATACACGAAGCAGAGTGGGAGCACACAAAGATGGAGTATCTAGAGATGGCTCGTGGCAGTGTGATACGTGCACATGTCGGAGCTGGGCGATCGCTGTCGCCGGAAGATAGAGCTACGTATATGTATAATATAACTCATTCTGCCTTGCCAGCCGAGCTGTTCGTTGCCCGACTTAGCGATGTCAAGGCCCAGGTATTGGAGCAGGCCACGCGCATAGCTCACGACAATGAGGTCGCTGTTGTTGTTCATCTGGACGCGATGAACAAAATTACATCTGTTCAGTCTGTTGATATCGAGACCCTGCGTGATGAAGATACGGTCTTTGATGTTATTGATAAGCGAGTTGCTGGTTCTTACTACACTTATGTATACCTGTCAAGCGAAGCCGCTGCTCGCCAGACCAATACAGCGGATGGCTTTGACCAGACCGTCGGAGGGTTTTTAAACAGGTTATACAAAACAGATCATATCCAAGGCTATGCTACGCAAGAAGTTAACCACGATATTGATACTGATAAAAACAAACAGAGATATGAAGGTGGGTATGAGGCTGGCACGCCAAGCCAAGACTTCAGGAGCGTATACGCTAACCTTTCTCCTGACTGGCAAGAGAGGGTGCTGTTTGCGCTCGGGAATTCTCCCGGACTGAGAGCTGGAGAGCTTCATAAAAAGGAAGCTCTTTGGAAATTGGTCGATGCCAACCGCAAATGGTTTGATAAATACAGGGCCGACGATAACGAACATATAATTAGACACTTTGTAAACATGGGAGTTAACAAGGCTATTGATTTAAAGATGCTGCGAATGCTTGCCCCGAATGAAGATCCTGTCAATATGCCCTGGCGCGACATGACAGAAAAGTCTTTCATCAATCGCCGTTCAACTCCGAAACATGGGTCGCAGCAACAGACAGGTCCTGCCGAAGTAGTGTCTAAAGTTATTCGTCCAGTTCAGAAAATGATAGATGCTACTCGTAACCATGAAACAATACCCATTGATCCCAATGAGCCGGGTGTCAGCCATTTTAGAAAATTCAATATGGCCTCGCTTGACAACGTAGACAAGTATACAGCCGCAGAAGAAACGTTGGCCCGGCCAGAAACGATGATGGGTCGACTGTTCCAGGACTTCGAGGTTAAGGATTTCAGAGGCTTGATTCGTGAGCTTGGTAATGTCGTCAGGAATATCGGAAAGGGCGTGGGAATTCGGAGGTCTGTGTTAGCTGGCATCAAGCGGGTCAACCCCTTCATGGCCAAGTGGTTGTATGATACGGAGCATGCGCTTAACGTCTGGGTTGACCTTGTTAACGAGCACCGGCTGGGGAAGGGAGGGAAAGCACTGTCTGCCGTGGCCAATCCTCGGGATGCTCTCGATCTGTCACGTAATGTGGGCGGTAAGATCGAGGCCAAGCTGAAGGAATACAACTCGATTCTAATGATTTACAATGATGGCGTTGGGCTTAATGATCAGGAAATGATAGACGTGAGTGTGTATCTCGCTGCGTTACAGTCCAAGAAAAGAATTAACACAGCAGAACATCGATATGATTCTCTGGAGGCTCTCAAAACAGATAGAAAAGACCAGGGTGATATCATCAAAGAACTTAAAGCGCGGCTTAGAAAGAAGGATCTTGATCCCGTCACGCGCAAGAACATAGAAGATACGCTGTTTACAACACAAGCATATCACGCAGAGATCATTCGTGAAATCAAGGCGTTACGCAAGCTGGTGGTTGAAGAAGTAGTTTACGACGAAGATGGAAATGCTATTGATAAACGATTTAATCCGGAGCTTATCAATCCGGGTGGCGCGACAGCGGAGACGGCCGATGCTGCGATGAATGAGATTAAGGCTCGACTCATCAAGCAGCTTGGTGACAAAGCTGGAGCAGCCAAGTTCGAAAATCTGACAGATGTAGCCAGGGAAATGCACCTCTTCTGGGATGGGATGCTTGATATATCAATAGATGCTGGCCTCGTCAGTCAAGAGGATGCCATGTATATGAAGGAGGCCAATGAAGCACACGGCGATTACATGTCTCCGTTCGATATCATCAGGCACTATAACACAGCTACAATGAGCGGCGGCGGGGGTCCTCGTAACCGTAGCAGCATGAGTATCTTTGATCATCAATTATACAAACACATGGTTGCTACAACGTCGGAATCTCGTGATCCCATCTTGTCTTCTACCGACAAGATAGCTGCCGTGATCAGTTTCGCTGCCAAAAATAAAGCAACGAAAACTTTCCACGACACGCGTCTTCTGTGGGATGGTAGCGGTGAGGTTGACCCCGAACTTGAAAGCGTCATGATGAACCTGGAGGAGGGTGACGAGGTTCCGAAAGATTTCAGGCGTATATATTACTGGCAAGATGGCAAGCGTGTGTCATTTGCGGCGTATGCTCCGGTAGCTGACGTGTTGCTGGGCCTGAACAGGCCAGTTGCTGGGCCTATAATGCGGGTAGTTAAGCAGTTTACGAGGGTCTTGAGGGCTGGAGCTACGGCATTGTCGCCGTCGTTTATTGTGTTCAATATTCCCCGGGATCTCATGACCCAGTACATATCAGCCGACGCACCACTCAGTCCTTTTGTGATGGACGACATCAAGCTGTTCGGTAACAGTATGTGGACAGCATTGAAAGCATCATGGAATCCGGAGACTGTTGATCCCTTGCTTGAAGAGTTTATGGCCTGGGGTGCTGGTTACGGTGGTGAGATAAGCCAGTCAATGTTTACCGGCACCGAGGAAGATATAAAAAAACTGAGGGGGTCGGGGGCACGACGGAAAAAATTCCTGGGCAGGGACATAGAGACGGGCGATGCTACTCTCGACAGGATGGCAAAGACAGCTTCGTGGGTTACGGGGATGCTTAATCCGTTCGGTTCGGGATTGTCTTTGTCTGAGGCACTGGAACAGGGCACACGCTTCGCCGTGTTCCAGAAACAGCTACAGGCATCTGGTGTAGACGTAAGCATTGCCGGTCTTAAGGGTTTGGAAACAACGACAGACGAGCAAGGTCGTATTGTTGACAGTGAAGGTAACGTAATCACCGCCGAGGAAGCTGAAGAAAGAGAAACAAAAAGACAAAAAGCTATCTTCGCGGGACGCAGGGCTACAGTAGACTTCTCTCGTGGCGGTAAGGCTTTCTTGTATATGAACATGATGGCTCCGTTTACAAATGCTGCCGTTCAGGGTGTGCGTACTGTCAGCGGTGGGATTATGGAGCATCCGACGCGTGCCAAAACCATGATGGCGGCAGGTGCGCTTACGGCTATCTTGCTTAACATCATGAACCGCATGAACTACGGTGACTTGCTTGACGAGGAGGAAGATTGGAAGAGGCGCAAGTCCTTTACGATGATCGTGGGTACGTGGAAAGATGATCAGGGAAAGGAGCACCCGATCTCGTTGCATATGCCGAAGGGTGATCTGTTGTCAGCTGTGACTGTGCCGTTCGAAGATTTTATAGATCATTTATACAGGGCACAGTCCGACCCGAACGTAGGATATACCGACAATGCAGTGGGCGGTATGTTCAGCACGATGGTTGAGATGTTTAGTGAGTATAGCCCGATTGAGTTTGAGCGTGATGGCGTACTTAGCCTTGGGCTTATCGCTTCGAAGTTTTTACCAACTCCGATCAGGGCTACTTTCGAAACATACACAGATAAAAACTTTTATTTCGATCGAGAAATTGAAGGCAGATTAAAAGGACTGCTTACAGAAGACAGGATTAATCGTGACACTACAGAGCTGGCGGTATTCATGTCGGGTCTGGCCGGTAGCGTGTTTGATATTACCGGTGACAGGGAAACAAATCCTTTTTCGCCTGTTGTGATCGATCACATTGTGAAAAGTATGGCTGGTGAAGGTGGGCATATCGCCACGAGCCTACTTGGTAAGATAGGAGGCGCAATTATCAGTCCGCAGGAAGCCTTGTTTGGCGTGGCTGAGTCGTTCGATGCGCCGTGGGGAGACTGGGTGGAGACGGCGGCTTATACGCCAGGAATAAAAAGGCTTATTTCTGTGCGTGGCGGGAAGCAGGAACGTCTTCAGATGAGAACGCTTGAGCGGGTACAGCAGATCATCGGTTCGCGTCGGGCTTCGCAGCTGAGGCCGGTTCTCGATCTTATGCGTGAGCGAAGGAGGCTGTCAGGCCAGGAGTTTATGGAAAAGGTTAACGAGTTCGGCCCCGAGCAGTTGTCGATGCTGAAAATGGAGATGGAACGTGAAGCTTCTGGTTTGGGTCGCAACGAAAGCGTTGCTCGCACGTTACGGAGCATGCCGATAAGAACATGGGGCAGGGCGATCGGTATAATTGAACTCATGAACAATAATATTACCCGACCCATTGACAGGGCTGAGTTTATCAGAGGCTTGGCATACGCAAAGCTTCTTACCCCTATGGTGATGGCCCAGGTTATGTTACTTGCTGGTAGCGGTGTTCTATACAGACCTGACGGTGTTGTTCCCGGAGCACCTGGGCTTAGGCGGGTTTCTGGTGTGCGCGAACTGGCACAGCCAGGATTTTTGCCAATCATGCCAGAGGTAAGATAAACAAAAGCAAAATCGATTCTTGACAGCGAGCCTATAAAAGAGTAAACTTGCTTCACATGCGGGGCGTAAGTAAAATGTTTTTTAGGTAAGAGGTCAGGCACGACCCTTCAACCTAACAGCTTGCCCCCGTGTGTCATATATATATGGGTAAATTTTATGGCCAAACAAAAAGCATTGACACCGTATTACTATGGTGCGGAGTTATGTGGAAAGCGTGGAAAGAATGGGCGACAACGGGAACCTGTGGTTGACGGTGATACTATCGATGTCCTTTGTGATCTTGGCTATGATGTTAGCATAGCACTGAGGCTCAGACTGATGGGAATCAACACGCCTGAATCCAGAACGAGGAATAAGGCAGAAAAGGTTCTAGGACTGGCAGCTAAGGAATTTTTAAAGGATACACTGGCATCGGCAGACCTGATTGAGTTTGAAAGCCATGATCGTGGCAAGTATGGGCGGGTTCTCGCGACTATATACACCACGACAGGTGGTAAACGAATAAATATCAATGAGCTGTTGGTAAAAGAGGGCCATGCCAGGTACTATGATGGCGGCAAACGTGAACCGTGGTCATAAGGATGTAGTGGGTAGGTTAACATACGGGGAGGCGCGATGGGAAACGTAACACCTGTTAAGGTGAATCAGGAACAGGCGATAGCTAAAAAGACAGGGCTGGATGTCAGTCAGGTCAGCGCGGGTGTCGTGATGTATGGTGACAAGCCATTCGTTAACATCACGGGCAAGCGTTACAAGATGGATGATAGATTTGGTCCAGGTAAGTGGGGCACTCGCGTAGACCAGATCAAAGGGGATGACTACGATCACATGCTGAAGATGTGGGGAAAGAAACCGCCATGTATTATAATGAAAGCACAGATTTTATTTAATGGCGATGTTCTCGCAGAGGATTATGGATGGTCTTCCCCTGATTCCGCTCCGGCAGGTGCACGACAGTTTGAAAAAGACGGTGTTGGGATCGCATCTTCAAAGGCACAAAGCAGAGCTATGTCACAGTTGGTTGCGAATGGGTTTGCTTCTGAAGAGAAGGCCGAACGTGGCAGGATGATGATAGAAACGGGGAGTATTGAAGCGGGATTCTTGCGAGATTCCAGTAAGCTCAAAAAAGAAATCGGACCTGAGAAGTATTACCAGGTACTAAAGGATCACGATGTTGATCATGCCGATGATCCAAAGTTACAGGGTAGTCCAAAAAAAATGCAAGCCATACTGAATGATATGAAAGATGGTGATGCGTGGGAAGTTGTTGTAGACAGGAAGGAATTATTGTCGAAGGTTCTAGACGAAGACGTGCCGAAACAGGCACGGGAAGATGCGGTATGTGATTTGATGATGGATTTGGAGAAAGAAGAAAAGCTGATCGGTGAGTGCCCGGTTGATTCAGAACAAACATATGCCGACATCATGTCTGAATACGTGAGCAAGGCGATGAAGGAATCTAACTTTGGGAAGGCTTACGATGTGTTGAAGAGGTCGATGGAGTTGGTCTAGTTAGGGGTAGGGTTGAGGTTTGGGGAAACTTCAACCCGTTCGACTAGGCTCATGAGGGGTTTGTGCGTCGTCCATTTGGTGGTATTGGGGAGAACACTGAATGGGGCACAGCCCCTCTTTTTTTAGGTGGGACGTCACACCCCAGAATTGTGACGTCCCACCACATAGCGTAGCCGTTGCCTTACAAACTACGCCTTCGGTTGCCCAGTTATTTCATGTTCCAGCTTAGCCGCAACATCCAGAAGGGCTTCGATTGCTCCGACCCGTGGATCTTCAGGCTGAGGTATTGGTTGCAACCTGTCAACCATAGCCGTGACGATCGCCCGATCTGCATCATCGGCAAGTGTAGCGTATAATGTAACAAGTTGCGACACGCTTAGCACCTTGCCTCTTCGTTCTCCGCCGAACTCGATCTCCTGTGTGTCTTCAGAGAAGATAACACCTTCAGGACCTGGTAGTTTTGTTTTAATTATCGTCGTCAGGTGGCCAAGTAACGTAGCCCCGACCCGTTCCTGTACCTTGGCCCTTCCCAAGTCATTGTTCATCAGGTTGCTCACCGCATGAGCACTTACCCTGATACCCTTATGATCCTTCGGAATCAGACGTGCTATAGCCGATGGGGACATAGAGGTTTCCCGACGGAATTTCCTGAGTGCAGTTGGTAACCATTCGGGAATAGGAACGAGCGTTCCAGATGCATAACGACCGCTGTATCGTCTGGGTGCATTCTTGTTATAGCTTTTAGACATGTTCTGAGCCTCTTCCTTCGGTTGGTGTTCCGAGTTTGCCGTCTTTAACAAACTCTCCGTATGACCATTGGGCTTTGTGTGCCCAATTGATACACTCACATACCCTGCCTATAACTGTATACCTTTCGTTACCTTCCTCCAGAAGTAACGTTTGGATGATACGTCCAGCTACTGTGTTTAGTTCGTCGAACGCTTGAGTGATGCCTTCTTGGTGGGCCTTCTGTGTAGCTTTTTCTTTTGCCATCTTCCCCGTTACTGGACCGTCGTATAGTTTCTCGATGTTCTCGATCTTGTTCATCGGGTGGTTCCTTCTCGGTTTTATCGGCCTCAAATCCACGATTTCCGTAGGTATAGTTGGTGTTGAGGATTTCGTTAAGAGTGTTTTTAGACTGGTCAGTTTGATTTTCAGACTGGTCAGTTGGATCGGGAGCAATGATGGTTCGTGGTTTGGTTAACACGTCTAGTGTAACGTTGAAGATGTCACTGATCTGAATCAGCCTCTTCAATGACAGGATTCTCTTGCCTGTTTCGACCTGGCAATAGAAAGGACGTGACACACCAAGCAACTCAGCCATCTTGCCCTGTGAATAACCGAGTAACTCCCGATGTTTGCGGATGTTGTCGGTCAGCTCCTTGATCTTTTGTTTGTAGCTCATGCTTATGGTCCCTCATCTGAGCCAAGAAACAGAACGCGAATAGCACGACGAACGATATGACCAGCAAATTGTGGTATCTCCACCTCTCTAATGGGGTTCGTTCGTTTAAGAGCAAGCCTGAGCCACGGCCTACCCTTAATGGGTGTTTCCGATATGATGTTTTCATATTGCCGTGTTGCTTCTTCTTTGGAGTTATTCATCTTCGTCCGAACCTTCGTCCTTTTTGCGTCGGTCGGCTAACTGCTTGATAAGATCACTTACCTTATCTTTCTCAACGTCCTTCTTTTCTTTGGGCAGGTCTGTGTTTTCAATTACTTCCTTTTCTTTGGGCAGGTCTGTGTTTTCAATTACTTCGCCGAGTTTTTCCTTTATAACTTCTTTTGTTTCTTCGTCGAGATCGTTCTCGCCACGAATAAATCCGGTGATCTTGTCGATCTTCTCCCTGATCTCATCCGGCACGTTAATACCAGGTTGTATCTCAGTTGTATCGAAGTTAGCTATATCTCCGAGTGCTAACAGCTGTGCCCTGCTCAGCATTATGTTCTTATACAACAAGTCAATCGCACCCTTGATAGCCTGTTTGTGCAGGTCATCATTGGGTGTAGGCATCGTGACAAGCCGACCCAAAACATGAGCCATATCACACAGGTCACGGCACGCTACCATCGTTACAGATATCAGGTCGCTTCTATCACCTTGTTGGCCCATCTTCGTCCTCACTTTCTGTGGGTAACGTGAGCGCAAATGCTCCTATGTCTGGAATCTCCAGATTACTATCCAAACTATCCAACCAGGGTTGAACGTCTTGCTGTGTCAGGGTCAGGTTAAGCCCCATATTTACACCACCCGGAAACATTACATGCAACAATGATAAAGTCATAGTGAACTCGTCGAACTCAATCTCACCGTCGCTTACCATGTCCTGCACGGTTTTGCTGTTTTCTTTGGGTGGCCCAAAGGCCATGCCTACCATTACCTGTTCATCATCTCTTGAAATTTCTTCGGACTCCCCTTCTGCCATGAGGACACCGTTGATGTGTAGCTGTCCTTTCTCTTTGTTAAAGGTTATGATTGTCATTCGTTGTCTTCGCTTCCCGTCCCGAGTATATCTTCCAGTGTGTGTAACGTCTGGCTTGACGTAACCTCACCCTCGTCTTCGTCCCAATACTCGATAAACTTCGAGCCGATTTCTGCGTTATCTACCGTTCTTTTTTGGGCCAGAGCCAGTTGCATAGCCATGAACCCTGATGCTTTGGGTCCAATGTCCAGTTCACCACTGACGATCTGGTCAAGCACAGCACGTAGAGCATTTGAATATCCGAATGCCTGAAAGAATGCTGCAATTTCCTTCGCCTCTGTTAATGACGTTGGTGCGAGTTCTTTCTCGTTGTTATTCATTTTCTTTTTTTCTCCTTGCTGAGGTGAATGATCATAAGATGACTTCACGGAATACGCCCTGTGTAACTTGCGTCAACATACCCTCGTGTTCCGGATTGATCTGGAACGCTACATGACACAGGTTCTGATACGGAGTCGACGTTGTATCGTCACCTTCATTATGCCATGCCGCTTCTTCTGACTCGTTGATAAGCACACCGATCACCTTGCACTTTGCTTCGTCTGTTGCCCGTTTGAATCTTTTTGAATCTTCGTAGTTAGGATCATACCAGTTCAGGCTTAACTCACAATCGCACAGGATCACTACGTCACCGTCGGGAAACTCTACAAGGCTTTCCATCGTAGCTTCCATAGCCGGATTGATATTTGTCCCACCGTTCTCAATCACCATCACCTCTTTCAAGAAGTCAGCATACTGCTTTGCAGGTTCCTCATACTTGAACGAGTATGTGTTGTAGCTGAACTTGTGAAGGATAAACGGTTGGCCTGTTGCCATAGCACGACGAAACAACATGATTGCCATAGCGATTGCCCATGTCATGCGTGACTTTGAGCTGTTCATATGGTGTGATGACGTCATAGACTGTGAGCCGTCAAGCAACACGATCATTGGTCCGTGACCCAACGAGTCTGGTGATTCCCGTTCCATAATCTGGATGCTGTGTTCAGCCATACGACGTTCCAGATCACGCTTTAGATCAGGATGTGCCAGGTTGACAAACTCTTGAGGAGCCATACGTGAAAGCTCATCGCCAAGCACGTAACCTATTGGTGCACCGTGAGTTATAGACGTTGCTTCAGACTCTACATCGTTCATGATGCTGTTGACACGACCAATCATATCAGTCAGCTGGTCTACGTTTGGACATTCTTTGAGCAGGTTAAGCAACTCGTCAACCTCACCGTCACCAACACGAGCATTGTCACCTGAACCCAAGCCCCACTTTGCTCGTGTCTGTTCAGCTTCGGCTACTTCTTCTATTGCTTCGCTCATGAACTCACTGACGGCCTGCTTGATTATTTCTTTTTGGGCGTCACTGATGCCGGATGCTTCGTTGCCCTGACCGTCACCGTTCTGATCCTCGTCATCATTGCCCTGACCGCTACCTTTATCGTCAGGGTCTACTGGCTTGCCGTTCTTTTCTCCGGCCTTACCTGCAAAACCACCACCACCACACTTCTCAAACAGCTTATCCAGTGTGCGAGTAGCCCATGCTGAATACAACCTGTCCCACTTGGTTGTTTGTCGCAGGGTATCATACTTCGGGTCGTCGAGAATGGACTTGACGATTTCTTTGGAGAATTTGCTGAAGTCATCAAGCTCTATGTCGTGCTTCAGGACAGGGTGTCCCTTATGGAATGCGTTGAATACATCCTCAACCAGAATAGGGAAGTCAGGATGAATCGACTGCCCACGTTTGGCTACACCACGCATGGTAAAGTTGCTCTTCGCAATCCTGTTAAACTCCTGAGCATCATAACTGAACCTGTCAACGGAACGACCCGTTTCCGGTGCTTGGGTCAGCATATTAACAAGCTCATCGGGTGGTGGCTGATAGAACCAGCCACCACCACCGTCACTCAGGTCATCCCATATGTTTGGGCCGTAGCCGTAGCCTGGATTAAACAACGAGTAGTTGTCGTTGCGTGTCCTCCCACTGTTCGCCGCACCATACATCCCACCCTTTTTGTTTAGCCAGTTCTTGTTATTTTTATCTGCCCAAAACCAATTCATTGTTTGCTACCCCCCGACAACAGTTTCCCAATCTGAACTATCATGTCTGCGATCTTGTCTTCCCTTTCTTTTATGAGTGCTTTCTTTCTACCGACGGCTGTATTGACTTCGTTCTTTGTTTTGTCGAGCAACTCGGTCAGCGAGTTAGTGCAATCCTTTGCGATCTCAGCAAAAGCGGATGGATCATTTGCCGCATAGTCATTATGCTTTGTGATGGTGTATTCAAGGATTTCTGTTGCCTGCTTCAGAACTTCCGCACCTTTTGTGTCATCGTGACCGCATACCTCAGCCAGAATCTTGTTGATGGTAGCCTGTTCGCCCATATTTTCCCAGATACTATCAGCGAGAACAGCCAGATGTTCCAGCCCAACAGTAGATGAACCAGACAGGAGTGCTTCGACGGGCAACAGCTTGTTAACCAACCATACCGCCTTGCGGTCATCCATCGACCCGACCTTCTCTTCGTCCAGCTTGCCACGAATCTGCCACAACGCATGGCTTATCTCTTCAGGAACATCAACGAGTTTTGACATGTCCGTTACTGCATCTACCTCATTCAACGTCAGGCCCACATCGCTGTAATCCGGTAGTTCACCGTCACGCTTCAGCATTCCGACGAACGATGAGTTGTCAGATACAGGATGAACCTCAACACGACCAAGCATTCGTGACCAGAAAGCCTGTAACGCTGAGGTTGCAGGTTTCTCGTTCGATGCAACAAGCAGTGACCGAAGGGGCACATCGACTTCTACTGTGCCGTTGGTAAACTTGTGCTCGTTTACGCACCGCAGTGTCGGGTTGATCTGTATCTCGTTAGCCTTGAACCCTTCGTCGAGTATCACGTAGTGACAGGTAGGTAGAAAGCCTTCGACCTTGCGTGTGTATACGCCTTTCAGGTACTCCTGAACATCGACGGGACCAAACAGCTCATCATAGGGAAGATTCTTGTTCATCAGCTTGATGAAGAAGTCAGCGTCGTTGACGCTACGGTACAACGCTTCGGCTATCATGGTCTTGGCAAGACCTACATCACCGATGCATACGACATTGAATCTGCCGACCATTCCCAACAGAACCATATGTATCAAGCGACCACGTTCGAAGAAGTAATCGTTCATACTGCTTTCGATTCTCTGGAACTTTTCAATCCCAGATAGTGCGAGTTCGATTGCTACGTCATTCGGGTCTTTGCTCATTTGCCTCTCCTTGATAATGTTTTCCAGATGAATGCTACAACCACAGCCATCCAGAATACAGCGGCAAGCCCATTACTCACCGGCATCTTTTAATTCTTCTTCGTATTTCTTTGTGAGGTGTGCTTTCATTTCGAAATCGTCAGGATGACGTGAACCGGCTGAACCTACACTACAATCACACTTGAAGCACTTGTCGTGTAGTAACGTCTTTATCACGTTACACCCACACATCCAGTGTTCATTGCAGAGTGTCATGATCTGTGAATTTGACAGGAAAGCTGGATCAGCAAGAGCTAACCCGTTGACCAGATTAACCGCATTGTCATACTCAAAGAGCATCTGTTTGTAACTACTCTGCGAAGACCACCTGAGTGCAGGTGTTACCCTTATTTCCCACTTGACTTCATAACCTTGGCTTGTGCGGCTGCTACCTTGTTCACGCCTTTTGCGTGGCTCAATCTTTTTACCTTTGCCAAGTAATACGGCGGCCATCATGTCCATCTCTCTCTTGCTGTCAAACCTCAGTATTCCAGACATATTTCCTTCCCCCTTTCAAGGAAGTATAGTAAAGATACTTTACAGTGTCAACTGCGGAGTTACGTTTATAACAGAGCTGAGATTGCCTTGTTCAGATTACTATCGAGCGACAGATCTAAGTCAGCAAGGACGGTCTTGATTTTGGTTTCCGACCCTGCCAATTCTATTGCCAGGATAGTAGCGTGTTCGGCCTCTTCGATTTCACCTATCTGCTTATCGCGTAGCTTAAACAGATCACTCACCTGATTGTCGTGCTTACGAGACTTGCTGTGATCCCATTGGTGGATCTTGTATTCACCTATCGGTTGCAGGAAATGGGATTGATAACATGTCGCTGAGTTTGCTTCTTCCAGATCCCTGCAGTCCTTGAGTTTCTTGTTAATGGCCTTGATAATCTTGTTGATTTCCTGCTCGGTCTGCGTGATACCGGCATCTTCTCGTGAAGTCTTATCAACCAAGTCAAGTTCGTGTTGACACTTCGCGTTCACCTCGTCTTTCTTCTTCTGTGACCGTGCTTCCACCAATTTCACAAGCAACTTCCGCTGTCTCTGATTCATCGTTGGCCTCTCTTTCCTGGGCTTGAATAATCTGTGCCCGTTGGATGTAATCATCTGTGCTTATACCGCCACGCTTCCAGTTACGGTGTAGCTCATCTATCCTTTGTTTAAAGTGGGACATCATCATCGTCAGTCTGATTTGCTGGATTCTCGTCTAGGATACCATCTTCAAGCTCATTCGGCTTTCCTCCCTTTATCTGGTGATGAGATACGACATCCTCGATGATTACTACACCACCTGATCCCAAGTCAGCATAGCCGCTCTCTCTCAGGTCTTGCCAACAATGGTTGGGTGCTCGTATGTGCATCGGAAATTTCTCGCAAGCTACACGTATTACATCTGCTCGTGTTGGATGGATTTCTTCAAGGAACAACGCGTCATTGAGATAGTACCTGATTTTCCAGCTCATCTCGGTGGGTTCTTGTCTTCAAGATATGCTATCAGGCAATCGAATATCACGGGTGTTAATCGGTTGGATACTCGCATATTTACAAGCGTGTTGACCGTCATATAAGGCCAGAAATATATCGGCTCCGTAATACCAAACGCCTTTGCCAGCCATACTGTTATCAGCGACAGTACAGCCAGCAAAGGCACGTAGATGATCATGGCCGATTTGGCCTGTGTTTGTAGTAATGATTGACAAGGGCTTTCTTCCGGCTACGCTTGGATCGGTAGTCGGAGACGAAAGCACAGATGATTAGGATTGGGAAGACGGATATTACTACGTAGGGTAGCCAGAAAAGGACATCCTTAAGAAGGCTCTCGACTATCATCATCTAACCCACCCATCATCATCCAGACGGTAGTCACCTTGACCACCCCACTTTGACCACGTTTTGAGGTTCTTGGTGGGTATGTTTTGGTACAGAGACAGGTCAACGTCACCTACGCCATAAGCTTTTACGTCGTGATCGATTGCCTCGCCCTCTAACTTCGTTCGTTCGTGATACTCTTCGACGAGCAGATCAGCTTCTTTCCTAGAGTACTGCGGTGCAACGTGAATCCTTCCAACCAACTCTCTGATTGTAGCCATAAGCTATCTCCTGTTGGGGTGGTGGTGGGTGTTGTGCATCGGATACACCAAAGTCAGCGCGGGTTTCCAACCGCAACGGTGTTCTGTTCGTGCCATCCTTTTCCTGAACGGAATGGTGTATCCGATGCAAATTCTGTTACTCTTCACGAAATTCCGGATTAACGTCACCAAGTCGTTCGTCTTTAAATTCGACCCCACTGTCGAGGTCGAAGTAATACTCACATACTGCACCAGACTCTGGAGCGTCGCGTTTCACGTCGGTCAATCTCGGAGCGAGATAGTATATCTCATCAGCGAGATACTCGACGTAGGTCAGAGTAAAACCACAGGTCTGGCGATAGTAGAACATCGCATCTTCGACCTGATTGACCTTGCAGACCACTCGCTTGGTGATCGTATTCTGATGTGGATGCGTTTCTTGCTCAACAGACTTGTTGAAAGACAAACGAACGGTGACTGCTACATCACCGTTCCTTGTCAGGGTTGGTGTAACGTAGGGCTTAACGTCTGGCATATCAGTCTATTGCCTCCTCTAGTTGTGCCGATGTCATCACATCAGCGAACCGGATCACCGAACGACCATCGTCAGTGATGAAACAGTAACCATCGTCACTCGTGAATCTGCATCCTGGCTTAATAGGGTGGCTCTCCTCTCGACCTGTAACGTCGGTCTCAAGAAGAACACTCCAATACTTGACTCCATCACGCTCAACACGTAGCTGTTTGTTTAACAGCTTGGTAGGCTGACGTGTATACGGTATTGCTCGGCCCTGATACTCGCTTTTAATCTCAAGATCAGCGATAACCTCGGTGACTTCGCCAAACAGATCGGCTAAGGTAAAACCCATACAAAATTCCTCCAGTTTTTGGCATAGAAATAGCCCTGAACCGAACAGTTCAGGGCAAAGAAATAGCCCAACATCAGATACGATGTTGGGCTATAACTTAGATGCTATTTGGTGTCGTACTGCTTATCGTGATCACAGACCGTAGCGTTAACTTCGATCTGTATTTCTGTTCCATCACCCAAGTCAAGAACCGGAGTCAAATTCCACTCCGACTTCGGGTCCTGCCAAGCTGGTGCAACATTACCGTCTTTGAACTTACCGAAGCTAATCCGGTGATACTTACTCTGGCTGATCTGCTTCTTCGACTTCGAACCGTCTTTGATGGTTCGACGATGCTTTGTATCAACAACCACAACCAAGTAACGATCCTGCTTCAACTCCGGGATTACTTCAACACCACAGCTACCCTTCAAAACCTCACGGGTCTTAGCCAAATACCCAGGTCTGTAATCCGTCTTCTCCTCAACCACAAGCTGAGGTGCTACACCACCACCAGTGAAGTGACTCCTCACACCTTCAAGTTCTACTACTGTCATCTTCTGCAGCATCTCAACCGTAATACTCGATGGTGTCAATGCATCTACGATAATCACCAATTCTGCTTTGTTCATAACAACTCCTTTAATCAAGTTCAACATCTAAAACCGGAAGTCTTCCGATTCCGGCCAGACAAGATGCAATCGGCGTGCCAGACAGCCAACCACAAGATGTGGGGTGCACATTTGAGCACGTGCACAAGATGCGTGGGGTGCATTTGCGCAGTGTCGCAAAGAAACAGGCACAGTGTGCCGATTAACGCCAAAGCTACAATGTGGTCTCGAAGCCGATCCGGCCAGAGATATAAATGAACGCGCGACAAACCAGAGTCATAGACTAGATTGTAGGTAGTTTACTAACATACTGTTAAACCTAGACTTAGATGCTAAGGACTAAGAGGTATAATATGCATTATGTAAACCTACAGGTGGGGTAGTCGACCCCGGCATAACTCTTTTGAATAATAATTACTTCAGATCACGCAAATTTCACCCTTAAAAAAGGTCCCAGGCTGCAATTATCGGGCAATTGCCATCATTAGACTGGCCTGGTAAAGCTGATATACTTATATTGTGGTAATTATCGAGGAAGGAGGACAGATATGTACATTTCGGAAGCAAAGGACGTTACGTTGGTTATAGGCGGTGCTGTTGTTGATGGTTGTAATTCGTTGCTTGGCTTCGAGAGAGCCATGGGCATGATATCCGAGCTTGAGGACGCGTTGAGCGACTATATCAAGGATCTTACCAGGGATAATGAGGATTACAAGAAGGTGAGGTATATTAAAGCGTATAGGGCCGTGGTAGACCAGCTGGCCCTTAGTGCTGTGATTGACATTGACAGTGACGTGTGAGTATTCTACACTTTTAAATTGAGGTTGGGATGGCTACGATAACACCCGAATTCGATAGTATTACCTGGTCGCGAAGATGGCACACGGAGGTGCGTCGGGCCTGGTTGCGGGAAAAGGTCGCGTTGGCTTACGGCGAGCGCATGCCTCCGAAGTCGGGCTGCACGGAGGATCAGCTGGTTGAGGCTTATAATATGAGGGATGAGGTTAGGTTGGCGAAGTCTGATGAAGATATTTCTTACCACGTCTGGCATTTTTTGAATAATGAAGTTCCGAATAATGGTATGAGTCAGTATCCGCACACCAAGGTCAATGCCTTGACATTGATTGATCAGTGGATTGAAAATCACGAGGTCAGGTCACTTTGAATATCGTTGAAAAAAAGGCAAATCAAGCTATTGCCAAGGCATCTGGCGGTGCGCTGATCGCGAAGAACCGGAAACGGTTTGGCAAGTGGGAAGAAGCTCTGGATTGTGACGATACCATGGGTCAGTTGTTTGAGCTGCTTCGTCAGGGCAATTATATTGAGACGGCGGTGCTGTCGTGCGGAATACCGAAAATGATATGGGATGACTGGAAGAAACGGGCCAGGAGGGACAAGGAGGCTGGTGTCGATTCCAAGTTTGCGATGTTTTCTGACGCGCTGGATGCGGTAAGTGCAGCGAGCGAAGCGGAGATGGTGAAGTTGATACGTGAGAGTGCCGACCGGAAAGAGAAGCTGCCGATTGGGTATTGCTGGTTACTTGAGCGCGTTCGCGGGAACAGGTTCAAGCAGAATGTTCCGGCCAGTGCGCAGGATGTTAATGTTCAGGTTAATGTATTGGGGGTGGCTGCTCCGGCCCCTGACCAGGATTACAAGACCTGGCTGGAAAGCAAGAAAGCTACAGACAAGGCGTTGGCTGGAAGGACTCCGGTCGAGGTTCGTGCGGTGGAGATTCCTGACGGGATCGAAAGTGTTATGGTTGGTGAGAATGGACAAGAGTCGGCTACAGTCCAAGCATCTTGAAGAAGTGGGGCTGGTTGGTGGGCCGTGGTGTGGTATGACGTATGCGATTCTTAAGGCTTCGAACTGCAATCAAATCGAAGTCCCGGGAGGTATGATAGACAACATATTAGGATCGTTTTATCATTTGTATCAGCGAGACGAAGAAGAAGGGATGTTATTTTATTATGTTGGAGACATCGAAGTTGAGCACCCAAATAGATGAGGTGTTGGAGGTGGGGGCTATTGTCCTGGAACCCAGGGACGAGCTTGACAGGGCCATCATCGGGTATACCGAAGCTTCTGATGGTGATGGCATTGTTGCCGTGTATTCGGTACCGAAGATCCTTGATTGCTTCGAAAAGTCGATGACCCCCGACGAGGCACAGGAGCATTTTGAGTATAACACGGTTCGGTCGCTTCCGTATATGGGACCCAGGCGGCCTGTTCTGGTTTATGATATATATGCGACAGCCCTGGATATGTATGTGTAGGAAGAGATCCACCGGCTTTTTGCGTGTATGGATCGGAGAGGTGCCGCGATGATGCTCTCTCCCTGGACGGTATTCTTCGACACACCTACGCTCGATCGCATCCTCCACCTCGCGACAGAACGATCCTCGGTGGACCGCAAAGAGAACTACAAGGTCGCAGACTACCAGACAGACCTGGAACTCGACACCTCCGGATTACTCACCGAATTTGGATTCGCCCACTTCTACGAACGCGACGAAGATGCCATCACGGATGTAGGTCGCGATCTTGGTTGGGACTTCGTTCTGGACGATGGCCTGACGGTAGACACAAAGGGAACCTCGCACCCGCGAGCGTGGCGATGCTCAAACCGGAAACGCACAATCAAATCCTCTTACATCGTTGCCGGATGGAGCCAGAAGCCGAATCGCTGTCAGCTTATGGGATGGCTGAGTTCAAAAGAATGGCGGAATATGTGCGAGCCGTTCGGAACGGGATTTGGAGTGCCGTGGAGTGAAATGCACAGGATGAACACGTTCGACTATCCGCACCTGTAACCAGTAAAATCGAGAATAAGGGTCGGCACGCGGGACTGACGACCATAAACATTCGCCGCCGTATGGCGTCAGCAGGTGTCGTTTACCAGGGCAAGGTTTCCCTTTCTGTCCGTGGTATATAGCAGATCATCGGCGGGACTGGACTCGGCCCCAATGGCTTTTACGGGTTCGTTGTGTGAATAGCAGATGATGTGATCGTTGACTTCGGTGATGGTTCCGGTGCCGTTGAGATCAAAGCCAGCCCGAACGAGGGATTCCTCCAGGTATTCCTTGTCGTTTTCTGCGCAATCTTTTGAGATGTAAACGTCGCGCCTACCCTTCGGTTTCCAGTATCTCATCATCAGTTCTCTTATTTTTCGTACCATCGCGATTTCTCCTTGCGGTCATGGTGGCGTTGATTTCGGACCACGACGCGTCATAGGTGATGTTGCTGGTCAGGGACTGGAACAGCTTCGTCCACTTGGACATGGGGTAGATGGTGAATTGGGGGTCATCGCAGGTTACGCGCTGGTAAGCCACGCCGATTCCGATTCTGGCGTGCTTCCATGCATGCCTGACCATCCTGGCAACGGCGGGCCATGTGCTGGATACGTTGAAAATCCCGGACATGAGGATAAAGTCATACTGCAAGCGGTCGAGGAATGGGCCTTCCCCGGGTTTTCGGTCGAGGCTGAAATCCATAAAATCGCCAGCAACGACGTCGATGCGGTTGTCATAGAGGAGTCGTGCTCCGCGTATCATCATCTCGGATTTGTCGATACCGGTATAGGCCGCTACGGTGTAGAGCTGGCTATAACCCAGAGCCAGGCCGCAACCCACATCAAGCACAGTGGAGCTGCTATCCATGTGTAGCTGATCATGAAGGCTGCGATATTGGCCCAGGCATTCTTCAGCTTTGTAGCCCACGGTGGTATAGGAGATCCCGTGTTCGAGGACGGCGAAGTTGAATTCATCCGTAAGGTCTTTCATTAAAACGGCAGGTCCCCGTTGTCGTTGATTTTCTCGCTGTGTTTGTCCATCGCCTGCTTTTTAACCATCTGGTATGCGGTCTCCAGGCGGGCTTCTTCATCCTGACCTTCGTCGACGGTCAGCTTTACTTCGATGCGTTCGGAGTTGTAGTTTCCGAGGTTGATCGTGCGTGCATACATAACTGTTGATTTTTCAGCCATTACGAGCCTCTCTTTTTGCGTGATTTGTTCTGTGCGCCACTGACGGTCTTTTCAAACATGTTGAGCTGTACGCCCAGCTGAAGCTTGCGTTGAGCCTCCTCCCTTGCTTTTTTCTTCTTCTTCTGTTCTTTCCACCACCACCCCGGCATGTCGGTGGACTCTTCTTTTTCGGGTTCAGGGTCGTGAGACATTTCGAATGTGTCATTTTCGACGGTCCTGATATCCTTGCTCCTGAACACCAGGTCCACTTTTGGCGGGTCTCCAGGTCTGGACAGTTCCCGGGGGTCATAAATAAAACCACATTCGCAGAAATTACAGAATGAATACAGCATCCGGTGGCAATTAGGACACAGGTCCGTCATGACATGTAAAGTAGTTATACTTGAGGGATTAGTCAAGTTTATACCGGGGACAGTCTCATAAAAATCCTACCGAGACTGTCCCCGGAAAAACTTTCCTCTTGACAAGATCTCAAAAAATCACCAGTTTTGGACCGTGACTCGTTGTTAGGTACTAAGAAGATGGTCGGGGAACACTCCGCAGTAGACCCTGACTCTTGTTTGCTGTCGTATGACCGTGGTTTAGATCTTGACTTTGGTGTTCTTGAATTGGTTTTGACTTGACCGAGGTACTTAGTAAGGGTTAGTGGCTCATATCCTGGGGTTTCTGGTCCACAACAGGATTAGTGGTTCACGGGTGGGCCACAAGACCCAGTCCGATAGGTGGGTGGTGGTTGTCGTTTAGGTTTCTTCGGTCCTAGACGACGACAAGCCCCGGATTAGAGGTTGACGAATCTTTGATCCGGGGCTATTGTTATACCCATGGAGGAAACTAACTTGAATTGGGAAATAAAGAAAAAGCTCGCCGAACGGCAAATGCTCCAGCGGGATCTGGCGGTCCAGCTGGAGGTCAGCGAAGGTTACATATCGAGGCTCGTTCGGGGTGGTATTGCAGATGGAAGGGATATCAAGGCCAGGGTAGCAGACGCCTTGGGGAGCACACTGGATGAGATGTTTACATAAACGGGAGGGTTTATGCAGTCGGATCAAGCGGGGACACTTTTTCATCACCTTTATCCTGACGATGTTGGCAATGACTACCTGGAAATTAGGACGTTACCTGATAAAAAACAACGATTTACGTCGGGAGTGGCTCAGGCAATCCAAGCACTTCGTGGTGTAAACGGAACCAATACCTATTTTGGCCTTTGTCCGAGGACTGAGAAGTCGGGCAAAATGGCTTCGACTTCTACGCTTCCGGCGATGTTTGTGGATTTTGATTTCAAGGATTTCCCGTTGGGACAGGCAGAAGTCGAACACAAGCTGGACGGGATGAGCAAGCCGCCTACGGCGGTGGTTGCGTCGGGACATGGATTCCACTGTTATTGGCGAATAAGGAACCAACCGGTATTCAAAGACGTTCAAACGAGGGAATTGGCGCAAGGTACTTTACAGGGATGGTGCAAACATGTCGGCGGTGATGCTGCAGCCTCAAAAATAACGAGTTGCCCCCGTGTCCCCGGGTCAGGTAATTTCAAGTATAAGGATGTCAGGCCCGTCGAGATCGCCAGCCTTGACGATGACACCTGGTACGAATACGAGGAATTCACGAACCATTTCGTGGAATGCCAGCGTTACAGATCGACATACCAGCGGCCGTTGGGGAGCCTCTCCTCTCCACCGGCCGCATTTTTTGAAAAGCTCAGCAACCATGACTGGCTTCAAGCCCTGTGGGATGGGCACAAATCCTACGGTGACACCTCCCGATCCGGCCTCGACATTACCCTCGCAACAAAGCTCAGCAAGTATTTCCGGTATGATCGCGAAGAAATAGCATCCATATTACTGGCATATCCACACGGTAAGGCGTTACAGATGCCACCGGATTACCTTGAAAGAACGGTTAACCTGGGTGTTTCGTATGCAGATTCTGGCCGTTGACCCCCATGTCAGGCATATGGCGTGGGCTATTCTCAATATGGATACCGAAACGGTTTTATCGACAGGGACCATCCGTGCACCTAAAGGTATGACTCAGGAGCAGTGTCAGGATTTTTGGTATGGATACTGCAAGAACGCGGTGGTGTTGGGTTATGTGTGGCCCGAAGGTTTTGCCGAGACGGTTCACCTTGCGATTGAAATTCCCGATCATTTGAAGTCTCGTTCGAATAAACAGCTGTGTGATCTGGTTGCCCTCAGCATGTGTGTTGCCGCATTCTGTCAGGGGTATACCAGTGTTGGATTACGCACGTATGACCAGGTTCAGCCTCGGACCTGGAAAGGACGTGTATCAAAAGCGCACACAAATGCCGAGGTTCGCGCTATCTGCGGAGCCAAGGTAGACAAATGGACCGATCATGTTATTGATGCTGCAGCGATCGGTTTGTGGTGGTGCCGACATTCCAAGTTATCCTTCTCTGAAGTAGCCTGACCGTTACGATCCCGGATGATGTAGTTATATTATTCTTGACACCTGTATACTGCATTGCATACTATTACCTGTAACTCATAGCATCACAGGGAGTAGTATGGCTGCCAGGAAGGAACGGGCACAGGGCACGTCGCTCATCGAGCCGCAGCCCGGCCCACAATCTACGGCACTGAATACGCGGAGGTTTGTATACGAGCTTTTGTTCGGTGGTGCCCGTGGCGGTGGGAAGACCGTGTTCCTGTTGATGGACTTTGCTGTAGATGTTATTGAGTATGGCAAGGACTGGCAGGGCATATTGTTTCGCCGAAGCTACCCACGCCTTGATCAGGTCGTAAAGCTTTCAAGAGAGATGTTCCCGTCCATAGACCCTGGTGCAGAATATCGCGTCGGGGAAGCGACGTGGTATTTCAGCAACGGTGCCACGTTAAAGTTCAGGCATCTTGATAACGATGCCGACCACGAGAACTATCAGGGTCACTCGTATTCCTGGATCGGGTTCGACGAACTCGGCGAGTGGGCAACCGCTACCTGCTACAACAAACTCAAGGCCACGCTTCGCCCGGCCAGCATCAAACAGCAGTCCGACAGTGTGTTCAGGCGCATCCGTGCAACCGCCAACCCTGGTGGTATAGGCCATGGCTGGATCAAGGAATACTTTATTGATCCATGCAAGGAAGGCAACAAGCTGCTGCTCGATACGGAAACCAACCGTAATCGAATGTTTATACCTTCGTTCGTGACGGACAATTATCTGCTGCTACAACAAGACCCCCACTACATTGACAATATCCGTGCAGCTACACAAGGCAATGAGCAGCTGTTTGAGGCATGGCTGCATGGAAATTGGGATATCTTCTTCGGTCGTTTCTTTGATACATTTGATCCTGTTATACACAAGATTGACCCCGAAAGCATTCTTGAGGCCGGAAGAATACCCGAGTCCTGGAAGATAGAAGGTAGCCTTGACTATGGCGAAGCTTCCCCCACGAGCTTTGGCTTATGGGCTACATCTCCGGAAGGGGTGTCTGTCAGGATTGACGAGTATTATCGATCTGGCCTCTGGGTTAGTGAGCATGCAGGTAATATCGCTGCGATGATTGAGGGGAACATATATACGGGGGGCCGCAAGCCGAAGCGCGTGTGGGCTGACCCGGCTATCTTCCATACTCGCTCGGCGGCAGGGCATGCCAGCATGAACAGGATGGTGTCCGATGTGTTCCGAGGGTCCGGGCTGCATTGCGTGCCGTCGAACAACGATCGGTTAACAGGCTGGCGGCACATGAAGAACATGCTGGCCTGGAAGCGCGACGATAGCGGCCTGGTTACACTGAACCCGACGTTGCTGTATTTCCCGTCTTGTGTAGATTTTGAACGTCAGATGATGAATGCCAAGTATGCTGGCAACGAAGATAACCCCCGCGAAGACATGAACACCACAGGTGAGGACCACTCTCCTGATGAGACCCGGTATTTTTGCATGGGCCGTGGTCGTGGCGCAATCAAGAAAAATCCGAACTTTTACGTAGGGTCAACTTTCGAACAGGAAGTCAAGCGACTGCGTGACCGCAGACTGGGCAGGCCCGCCAGGGCGCGTGGCCTGGTGGTTGTGGCCAGTTAAAAAAGGAGCGTCAGGATGCCAAAAGTAGACGGCAAGTATTACCCCTATACTGCTGCCGGAAAGAAGGCGGCAAAGAAAGCGGCTGACACGGAGAAGAAAAAGAAGAAGGTCAAGGTCCGGAAGAAAAAGGCCATGTATTAAAGGGGAGGGCATCAATGGCCAAACAGCAGGTCAAGGTTCGTAAGAAGAAAATGGAAGAAGTCGAGCAGCCGGGGTCCATAAAAAACGAACTTGAGCTACAGAAATACCAAGATGATGTCGTGATGAGGGGCAGGGCCGGGGAAACAAAGACGCCCAAAGGCACAGAAAAGCATACGATGCTTCTTTCAACGCAAACATTTGATACCGGCACCGAGGATGAGCGGACTTACATCGTGCCCCGGCATGACCCGAAGACAAAGAAAGAAATGACAGATGCTGAGGCGACGAAAAAGTGGATGCCGAAGATTCGTGAAGGAAAGGTCACAGGATACAGAACCGTAGGAGAAGCGGAAAGCGACCTTCGCACGATCCGTAAAAGAGTATTGGAGAATACGCCCACGCGTCAAGTGCGGAGGCCGTCTGGGGGTAAAACTCAGCCCTATGCCTACAAAACAAAAGAAGGAGAAGCATACCAAAAGGGCGACGAGCAGATACTTAACCGAATTCGAAAAAGAATACGGGTCAATGCACAGAAACGTCGAAAGGATAAGTCATAGATGGCAGAATTTTACCCAGACGACGAAGAATCCCAGGTAGCGTTCTGGCAGCGTCAGATAGAATACGGTGAGTCCAAGTTTGGTCCGTTCTGGGAACTTGGCGACGCTGTTAACAAGATGTATAACAACGAACCGGCTACTGCCCGCGAGTCAAACCTTGACGGTGCCGTGTTCGACCGGACGCCGATGAGGGCCAAGGCTAACTTTATCTTTGCGTTTATCGACCAGTCTATTGCCAACTTGCTGGACAGGAACCCGACATTCCGGGTAACACCAAAGTCATCCATGTCAACGTCTGGTGCTCCCGTGGTTCAGAGTGTCATCAATCACTGGTATCGCGAGACAGGCCAGTTCGCCCAGGACAAGCGGTGCCTGCTTGATGCCTTCATTTACCCATATGCCGCAAAGAAGATAGGTTACACCGCAAAGCTCAACAGCGAAGCGTATACGCTATCTGATTCTGCCGACTTCGAGCTTCAGTCTCCAAAAGAAGAAAACATGTTCATGATGGAACAGATTGCGGTGAAAATGCGAATGCATCATGAACACTCAAAACATATCGAGGAGCACACAGCTCAGCTTCAAGATCCGATGACACCGGTTGAAGTGGCTGAAAGCTTTCTCAAGCCGCACATTGAAGAGCACGAGGAGGCTGAGTCTATCGGTCAGGCCAGCACTCATGTTGATATCCAGTATGAGGCACCGTTCGGCACGCGCTGGCATCCCAGGAATTTTATGTGGGACCCGACGTCCACTGACGGAGTGCGCTCGGCCAGGTGGGTGGCTTTCAAGGTGCGCAAGCCGCTGTATGCGGTTAAGGCTGACAAGAACCTGAAAAACACCGATGAACTGGAATCCAACCTGACCCGCGACGAAAAGGCACCGATAGAAGAAAACTCTCCGATAGGGTTCGATGATTTTGGAATGGTCGATATGTGGGAGATATGGGTGCGCGATTTCCCGGTCAGCCGCAACAAGCGCAGTAACATGCTGCTTACTATTGCTTCGGATCACGATAAATTCTTGATGAACCGGAATGATTGGCCATATGAAAACATCGAAGATTTTCCGGTAGAGGTGCTGGCATTTAACAATGGCACAGATGAGTGGCTGTCGAAGCCGCTGATGGCACTGGGCGGCGGTGACACATTGCAGCTTCTGCTTGGCGAATTTCTTGACAGCATGATATCTGTGATCCGCAAGCAGAAGAATACGTGGCTGTTCGATTCGACCATTATAGACGAAGACAAGTTCGAGGAAATCCGCACCGCACCCGAATCAGCGGGTATCGGGGTAGAGGGGCTTGCGTCCGCTCCCAGCAACCCCGTAAAACCC